>Ga0208752_100418_pt1 | contig 12648 bp, 9 predicted proteins | sample LakWasMet27_LOW6_2_FD_183871 | JGI IMG/M metagenome (GOLD analysis project Ga0208752, IMG submission 183871) | Freshwater sediment methanotrophic microbial communities from Lake Washington under simulated oxygen tension - Sediment Metagenome... | ecosystem: Environmental > Aquatic > Freshwater >... | reverse complement strand
GCGTGGCATTCTTTGGATGCAAGGCGAACGCGAGGCTCGGGAGAAGGAGCGCGCCGATGTCTATCAGGAAAAATTAGATGGGATGATTCGCGCTATGCGTGCGGATCTGGGACAGCCAGACCTGTTGTTTATCGCATCTACGGTTGGGCCGGTACTGGACACGGACGTCATGAAAGCGCGCTACCCATATCGCGCTGAGGTCAACGGCATCCTCCTCGATTTACCAAAGCGAGTGCCGTTTTCCATGTGCATCGATGCTCGCGATCTCACCGGACACATCGGAGACGCGCTGCACTATAATACTCCCTCGCAACAGGAGATCGGCCGTCGTCTGGCCTCCGCGTGGCTAAAAATTGCCGAGGAGCACTGAGAACTATGCCGTTCGGTCCCGTTCTTGGTGTCATCCTTCATTGGCTCGGCGGCTTGGCCTCCGGTTCCTTCTATGTGCCTTACAGGGCGGTGAGGAAGTGGTCCTGGGAGACCTATTGGCTGGTCGGAGGGTTCTTCTCGTGGATTATCTGCCCGGGCACACTTGCCGGATTGCTCACTCGGGATTTGCTCGGCGTATTGCAGCGCCAGACGGGCGCCACGTTGGGGTGGACTTACTTTTTCGGCGCAATGTGGGGCTTCGGCGGTCTCACGTTCGGGCTGACGATGCGTTATCTGGGCATGTCCCTCGGAATGGGGATTGCGTTGGGTTATTGTGCGGCATTTGGCACCCTGCTGCCGCCGATTTTCAAGACATTCATTCCCGGCATTCCCGTGGCGGAAACCATCGGTCAGATCGCCGCCACACTCCCGGGCCGTGTGACGTTGTTCGGCGTCCTCATATGCCTGGTTGGCATCGCGGTGGCAGCCTTTGCCGGTCTGCAAAAGGAACGGGAAATGTCGGAGGCGAAAAAGAAACAGGCTATCGCGGAATTTAATTTTCGAAAGGGTCTCTTGGTCGCGACGTTTTCGGGCATCATGAGCGCCTGCTTTTCTTTTGCTTTGACCGCAGGAAATCCGATCAGCGCGGCATCGGAAGCGGCAGGGACCCCAGCCCTTTGGAGCGGGTTGCCGAAACTCGTCGTTGTCTTGTTGGGCGGATTCACGACCAACTGCGTCTGGTGCTTCACGCTGAACATCAGGTACCGCACCGGCCGGCAGTATTTTTCATCCCGCGCCTTGCCAGAACATGCCGAACTGAGAGACGAGAACGGCGGGGAGCATGGACCGTCAAATTCGGTTCATGAAGCTTCGATCGAAACCGGGGCTTCCGTGCCGTTACTAACTAATTACCTGTTCTCAGCATTGGCGGGGACGGTTTGGTATCTACAATTCTTCTTCTACACCATGGGCGAGACCCAAATGGGCGAATACGGCTTTGCCAGCTGGACGCTACACATGGCGAGTATCATAATTTTCAGTACGGCTTGGGGCTGGTACTTCAAGGAATGGAGCGGCGCCAGTCGCCGGGTAATTGGATTCCTATGGTTAGGCATCGCCTTGCTGATCCTCTCCACGCTGGTGATCGGTTCGGGTACCTGGCTTCGCGCTCCGACCGGATGATCGTCATAGCGACAGATTCCCAAATGACGTTTTCGTCCCTCCTGGAGAAAGGTGCTTCCCGGGGTTTCGCCGACACCCATATTTCGCAGCGACGGGTTACGGCCTTGCTGGAAACCAGGAAAGCGGCCGGTGCTTTATGCGTGGCGCGGTTTAAGACCGCGAAGCGAGTCTCCGTGCATCCTTGTTTACGGGGGTTAAGGGCGGCTGATCACGAAATCACGGATGCGAAGGCGGCTATGGACGGTCCGAAAACCGAACCAACCTTCTTTCAAGGGTGTGGGATCCTTGAAATCAAAAATCAGGATGTCATCTCTATAGTAACGCACCGTGCCGTCGGTGAGCGCCTCGAGTTTGATCCGATACGGGCGGTTGCCTTCCAACAGCATCGCGGGCTCACGTCGGTCGTGTGCAGGCAACAGGGGCTTGGCCCCCATGCCGGTATATCGACGAAAACGGGTTGTCGTGTTTTGGTTGCCACCCTGGCCAACGTAGTAGGTGGCCAGCGCGTCATACTGTGTAAACTTTCCGGTGCGCCCGTGCCCGGGAGCGAACAAATCGGCATGCCGGGGATCCGTCGCCATCCAAAAACAGTTCAGGTCCGAGACGCGGTCGTGCGGTCCGCCCGCGTCCAGCACGGTGGCTTCATATGCAATGACGACCGGTGCCGTGAGCTTCTGCCGCCACCACACCGTGCAGCCTTCCGCGTCATCGATGAGAAGCGAACCGTCGCCGATGGTCACTTCGCCTCCCGGCATTTGTTCGACCGCCCAGTCGCCATGATTGAAGGTGCCGTCGCCTGTCGCCGGCGGTGCCGAGATGGCGTCGGACAACAGCACCAGGCTGATCAGGAAAAACGGAGCCGACAAAGTACGGATCATGCGAATGGGCACGATCAGGAGGAGTTCACGGTCCTGAGCAATGCCGAATCGTCGATCGGACGTAATGCAAGATTCAGGACAGATTTCTCCGGCGGACCCTCCCGGCCCTATTCCATCCTGCGTTACTTGATGGAACTGATAACGGCCCTGCCGGCATTATCCGCAGGTAATTGCCCCAACCGATTGCCTTTCTCATGAAACCGTACTCGTCCCCTCTTTCCCAAGCCATGTTGTTCGGCGGCATCCTCGCCCTGGGCATCTCATCGATCTTTGCGGCTCCATCCCCGGCGGCTCCGGGAATGACCGCCGGCGTCGTCCATGAGAGAATCTCGCCTGCACTTGGACGTGGCACCGAAATTGGCTGTTTCGGCACCAGTCCCGAAAGTCCCGATGGCCTCAATATCATCTATGTCGCCTTGGATGAAAGGCAGGAGGAAGGTTCTGAGAACGTTTCGAAGGGGGCGCTTTATGTGTGCGACCACGATCTTAAGCACCATGTAAAGCTCAGGGAGCTGGCCCGCGTGCACTGGCATGATGGCGCGATGCAGATCTGGCTGGATAATGACACGCTCGCGTACATGGACTATGTGCCGGCGAAACGGCACTACGTGACATACGTAATCCGAAAAAATGGAGACCCGGTCGCGGGCCCTTTTGAAGGCGGTTTGGGTCATGGCGACACCCCGCATGGTTCGGTGCTCATGGTTGTCGACAAAAGGCAATACCCCCAAGGTAGCAATTTGGGGTCGAACGGCCTTTATCTGTATAAGAACGGCACGGTGTCCCAGGTCGTGAGCCTCGAGAAGGATCTGGGCCCCTTGAAGGATCGGCTCAAAGGCGGAGACGCTCCTTCTGCCTGGATAATCTACCACCCACAACTCAGTTCCGAGGGAAACTATCTCAGCATCCGGCTCGATACGGAAAAGGGCGTGGAGAGTCTGATCACTGCCAGGGTGGATGGGTCGGACGTAAGGGCTTTCGAGGCTGCGGCAAAGCCACTCCATCAGCAGTGGTATGACGACAACACCTTATTCGGGCACCAAAGAGGCGGAGGTTCGGATCAACTCAAAGCGCAGCGTTGGGATCGAAACGGCAAGCTCCTCCAGGGACTGGCAGGACCCGGAAACCACTTGGCAATGTCCCCGGACCGGAACTACTTGGTCTCGGAGAACATCTATGGAAGTGATCCCGTGGTGATGAAGTTATACCGGGCGGGCAACACGGAGCCCTTGGCGGTGCTCATGAATGTGCCCGCCGGGCCGATCTGGAAAAACACCGCGCATGTGAATCCGGCCTTCTCACGCGATGGTCGATACGTGTATTTCAACAAACCCGTCGATGGCCTGCCGCAGGTTCATCGCATCGACCTGAGTGCCTGGATCCGCCGCCGCGAGGAGGGAGACGAGCTCCCGCGCAAGGGGAGCGACGACCGTGTTTCTCAAGCCTTGACCAGCCCGCGGTCTTCGCAACGGCCGCCTTCTTGAAATTGCCATCACACGGCGCTTGATAGTCATGCATCTTATGATTCGCAAATCCCTGTCATTCCTACTTTGCCTGACCGGTCTCGCGATTGCGCGGGCGGCGGAGCGTCCGAACATTGTCTTCATTCTCGCCGACGACCTAGGCTACGGCGAAATCGGCGCGTACGGTCAGGAGATGATATCGACGCCGGCCCTCGACCGTTTAGCGAAGGAAGGAATGCGATTTACGCGGTTCTATGCGGGAAGTTCGGTGTGCGCTCCCTCGAGAAGCGTTCTTATGACGGGGCAACACGTGGGACATACGCGTGTCCGCGGCAACGCGGGCGGCGACCGGTCCGAGGCACAAACGCTCCAGCCGGAGGATGTGACCGTCGCACGAGTGCTGCGAGATGCCGGCTACACCACCGGCTTGATCGGAAAATGGGGGCTCGGCTCGGATACGAATGCCGGCGAGCCGAAAAAACAGGGGTTTGATTATTATTTCGGGTTTCTCAGCCAGACCCATGCGCACAACCACTATCCGGATTTTCTTTGGCGTAACGGCCAGCGCGTCAGCCTGCCGAATGATATTGTCCGGATCGGCAAGAGCGAAGGCACAGGCTATTCCAGGAGCCGATTGGCATACGCGAATGATCTGTTTTTTGTGGAAGCGGAGAAATTCCTCGAGAATCATCGCGATGGTCCCTTTTTCCTGTATCTCGCGCTGACGACTCCCCATGCCAATAACGAGCGCGCGCGCGAACTGGGCGACGGTAACGAGGTTCCCGCCGAGGAGTATGCGGATTACGCCGACCGTCCATGGAATACTTCGCAAAAGGGCCACGCGGCGATGATCACGCGGATGGACCGGCAAATCGGACAGCTGCTGGCGAAACTGAAAGAACTGGGACTCGACGGGAAAACGATCGTGATGTTTTCCAGCGACAACGGCCCGCATCGCGAAGGTGGCCCGAACTATACGCCGGAATTCTTTCGCGCGAGCGGGCCATTGCGTGGGATCAAACGCGATCTCTACGAAGGCGGCATTCGCGAACCCATGATCGTGCGTTGGCCCGGCCAGGTAGCTGCTGATGCAGTTTCGGATCATGTAGCCTATTTTGGCGACATGATGGCGACCTGGGCGGAGTTGGCCGGAGCGACGCTGCCGGCGCACACGGACAGTCTCAGCTTTATGCCGACGTTGCTGAGGGAAAAAAGCCAACCGCTCCACGAATATCTCTACTGGGAACTGTACGAACGCGGTTTCAGCCAAGCCTTGCTGCTTGATGGACGCTGGAAGGCGATCCGCTTGGAAACGGCGGAGGCTCCGGTTCAACTCTTCGATCTACAGAATGACCTCAGCGAGCAGACTAATGTTGCCGCCCGATACCCGGAATTGGTGGCGCGAGCGCGTGGGCTTTTTGTGTCCGCGCGGACCGACAATCAGTATTGGAAGTTTAACCAAACCAATATTTCGGCTCCGTGATGAGGCCGCTTTCGTACCGCTGTTTCGGACGGACAAATTCGCTCGCGTTGCTCGCGGTCGGACTGGTGCTGATAGGGAGCAGCTGTCGCCGGAAGGAATCGGACGTTGCCGCCAAAACACTTGGAAGCTTGAAGCAAACTTCCGAGTCCTGTCGTGAATGTCACAAGGAGATATTCGATGCATGGCACACTACCGATCACGCGCGGGCAAATCGTCTGGTTGATCCGATTGCCGATGCGGATGCCCTGGCGGGTTTCCACCTGCTGACTGCGGCAACTTCAGCCCCAGCGCCAGAACAGGTGCTTGGCAGCAAACCACTCTGGCAACCCTTGATTCCATGGGGGAATGGACGGTGGCAGGCGCACGAGATGGCTTACGATCCCGCCCGTAAGGAATGGTTCAACGTGTTCGGATCCGAGAAGAGACAAGCCGGCGAATGGGGCCATTGGACCGGCCGTGGCATGAATTGGAATTCGATGTGTGCGCAGTGTCACATGACCGGATTCGAGAAGCGCTACGATGCAGCCGCCGATTCCTACCACTCGACCTGGACCGAGCAGGGAATAGGTTGCGTTCAGTGCCACGGTTCGATGTCTGACGGCCACGGGACGAAGGCTTCCGTCCGATCCGATTTGTACGCGGGTGATCGCCAGAAAATGATGCAGACGTGCGCACCCTGCCATGCGCGCAACGAGCGGCTCACTCGTGGTTTCAAGCCCGGTGACAATTATTTCGACCACTATCGCGTCACCCTGCCAGTTGAGCGCGGCGTGTTTTGGCCAGACGGGCAGCAACGTGATGAGGACTTTAATTGGACATCCATGCTGCTCAGTCGCATGGGCCACGTGGGTGTGACCTGCCTGGACTGCCATGATCCCCACACAACCAAGACGGTGCTTCCGGCGGCGAACAATCAGCTTTGCCTCCAGTGCCATGCATCGCCGGGGCGGGTACTGGCCAGCGGCAGTCGTGCAATCCCCATTGATCCTTTGGCGCATTCTCACCATGCCGATGGGAGCACCGGCAATTCGTGTGTAGCCTGCCACATGCCCACGACCACGTATATGCAGCGGGCTCCGCGGCATGATCACGGTTGGCTTAAGCCCGATCCGCTGATGACCGAAGAGCTTGGTATTCCCAACGCATGCAATCGATGCCACGAGGACAAGACCGTACACTGGGCGATAGAGTGGACCGATAAATGGTATGCAGAAAAACTTGATTCCATACAGCGTGCACGCGCGCGTGCGATTGCTTCCGCCCAGACGGGAAAGTCAGGGGCCGCCGACTCGTTGCTTGAATTGATAAAGCGCGAAGACATTCCCGCATGGCGGGCCACTTATCTTCAGCTGCTTCGTGGATCCCCAAATGATCCTCGCGTTGCGGCCGTTGCGGAAGCTTCATTAAAGTCAACCTCTCCGTTGGAGCGGGCGGCCGCGGTTCAACTGGTTGCTGGTAGCGCGAGTGCAGGTGGGAAGTTGAATCCACTATTGGAGGATGAGACGCGATTGGTGCGGCTCGAGGCTGCCTGGACCCTCACGAGGGAGCTTCCGGTGAACTCGACGTCGCGCAGAGAGCTTGATGACTACTTGGATGCTTCCATTGACCAGCCGGCCGGTCGTCTGCGACGCGGACAGGATTTTGCCAACCGGGGTCAATTGGAGAAATCCCGCGAAGACATGGCGACTGCCACGGCGTGGGATCCCAACTCACCAGTCATGATGGAGGCATATGCCTTTGTGCTCGCTTCACTGGGAAGGGTAGAAGAAGCCGCGGAGAAATTTCATCGGGCCGCGGAACTGCAGCCGACCGACGCACCCTCTGCTTTTCAGTCTGCTCTGGCATTCTCAGAAGCCGGCCGCCTTGCGGATGCCGAGAAAGCCTTTCATCTGGCTCTGAGCCGCGACCCGGCACTTCACCGTGCCTGGTATAATCTTGGATTGCTTTATGCCGGACAGAACCGTCTTACGGATGCAAAGGAAGCGCTCCAAAAGGCGGAATCCGAAGCCCCATCGGTTCCGGATTATTCGTATGCGCTCTCAACTGTCTTGTTACGTATGGGCGATCGTGCTGGAGCGGTCGCTGCTGTAAATCGCACACTGGCTATCGAACCCTCGTATCCCGGTGCACGGGAACTTTTGCAGGCAGCTCATTGAGGTAACGAGATGGTTTTCCGCAAAACAACGTTGGGGAATATCGTCGTCAATCGGAGCATAACATAATATGGGGAACGTTAGATTTGTTTATAGCATTGCGGGACTAGGTGGCGGGCCAAAATCTCGTGGTGCGTCGATGACTGTAACGGGCGCAGTAAGGATGACCTGATCCGGAAGCTCATACTCGTGAAGCCGAATCAATTGAAATTGCTTATGGGTGTGCGCGTGCGACGTCGCGGACGCAGCGGAAACCAAGATTCGTTGTCGCGCTATCCGGCGTGTTTGAGCTACGCGCATCAACTCGGTAACGGTTGCAATAACTGGCGTGGCAAAGGTAGCTGCCGCCGCGCATCACTCGGCGCGAACCTTCGTCGGGTCCGATAGGGTCCGGAGAAAGCGACCGGCCATAGTAGCTAGCGTCAAACCAATCCCAGCACCACTCCCAGATGTTGCCCGTCATGTTGTAGAGGCCATAGCCGTTGGCCCGGTAACTTTTAGCCGGAGCTGGTCCGTAGTAACCGTCGGCCGTGGTGTTGTGCGTGGGAAAGACACCCTGCCAGACGTTCATCATTTGGCGCCCTTGGGGCTCCAGTTCGTCGCCCCAGGGAAAACGATTCCCGGGCTGTAGCCCACCTCGCGCCGCGAATTCCCATTCGGCCTCAGTTGGAAGGCGTTTCCCCGCCCACGTGCAGTACGCCAGAGCATCATGCCAGGAAACCTGTACGACGGGGTGTGCCCAGCGTCGTTTGATGTTTGAGCCTGGGCCCTCAGGATGACGCCAATTAGCGCCTTCGACTCGGCACCACCATTCGCTGCCTGTCACGCGCAGACTCACGCCGGCTTGCTGTGCAGATGTTAGATGGCCCTGAAATACGAACGACCATCCAAATTGTTCCGCTTCCGTCTTGTAGCCCTGGGCGTTGACGAATTCGTTGAACTGCTCGTTCGTAACTGTGCAAGCGTCTATCCAGAATGGCGCCAATTGAACAGGGTGTACCGGGCCCTCTCCATCGGCGGAAAAACCGTAGTCGCGTTCGTTCCCCATCAAAAATTCACCGCCGGGAACCAGTTTCATCCCAGACGTGTCGCCCGCTGAGGCTCGCGCAAATTTTACGCCACCCGCGATCGCTCTTGTCTCCGGAGCATGACCCGGAGTGCAACAAGTCTTGTGGACGCCATTCTTCATTGCATTAAGCGAACGCAAGCATTCTTAAGAAAGCAATACTCCCGGATATGCGTTCGGGTCATTGCCCGAACGATGCTTTAATAAAGGATCGCTGTGGAAAGCGCAAATCGATCGGACCAATATTTGGGTCGGCGCTGGCCGGATATTTTCCGGGGATGGGGGCTGACCCTCGCGCCTTCGCCATGGTAGGCATGGGGGGATTTCTAACCGCCGTTACCCATGCTCCCTCTCATGGCGATCATGATGCTTTTCGAGATGACACTCAGCTATGACATCATTCTCCCGCTAATGCTTTGCTGCGTGATCGCATATTTTACCGCAAAAAGCCTCGCAGGGCCCTCGCTATACCGCATTCTGTCTCGAAATGCTGACGGAGGCACGGTCGATGGAATCATAGGCAACGGACAAGTAAGTGAATTTATGAAAACGGATGCGCCGTTCGTATCAGAGTCCGCTTCATTTTCGGAAATTGCGCGGATGTTCCTATCGGTACGCAGGAACAACCTCTACGTCGTCGACCGGAATCAGGTTTTCTGCGGCGCAGTGGCGCTACACGATATCAAGAACTTCCTGCACGATCCCGCGCTGGCGCAGGTTGTGATCGCGGCGATATTCTCCATGAGGATTTCCCAGCCCTCTACGCTGATCTTGAGGTAGGCTTCGCCCTTGAAAAATTCTTCTGCGTGGAGGCTGAGCGCCTGCCAGTGATCAATCGCGATGGGAAGCTTATTGGCAGCTTGGCCAAAACAGACCTGCTGCTTGCGCTCGATGAACGACTGAAAAAGAAGCTCGCGGCATAACTCGCATCTCTACGCACCCATGAATAATGATGGCGTGAATACACCCCCTGGCGCTCCGGATCCAAAAGAGGATGCGGTCACGGCCCACTTGCAGAGGAATATTACCGCCAAAAGCGTCCAAGGAAACTCTCCGTTGAGAATAACTGAATCACAACTGCGTAGTTGTGCATCCAGATGAAATCCGTGGCTCCCGTTCTTTGGATGACGAATTCCTTAAGCACAGAGAAGCGTATTTTTAGATTTTGGGAAATCTGCTGGTTTAGCCGGCTCTTGGTAGCGTCGCTTCAGCACACCGACTAAATCAATTTCGCCTTCCAAGGCCCTCAACTCGATAGCCTCAAAACTCCATGCCTCAGCTACAGACAACGCTTCACCAGTGTCATTTGGGAGCATCCCAGGGTCGAAAAGCACAATCGCTTCATCGCAAGTATTGGCCGCGCTCTAAAAGTCCATATAGAAGCAACGCACTTTATCGAGGTAGAGGATCGGCCCGTTTTTCCTCTGAACTCGAAGGGAGGACTGGTGAGGGAGAAGAGGCGCGTGTAGAACCTGCAATGGATGGTTGAAATGTCGAATGGTTGGCTTGGGTTTCATCTATACGGGTAGCGTCAGGTGGGGGAGCCGACCAGAACTCTACATTGTCTATCAATTGATAGAGTGGACCGTTTGTGAGGATCTCACGACTTGCGTAGAGCTTGAATGGAGACCAAAATTCCAGCGGAAGTGGCGACACGGCGTGTTGAGTTCGTCCGCGATATAGCGCAACCTGGCGGCCATCGATAGCTAGCCACGCATAGCCGGATGTTGCATTGGAGTGGTTAAACGCCACTTCAACTGTGAACCACCGGCCAAAAGGCACAGGAACCTCGTCATTGAAAATATCCCAATCAACTTCGCGCACCGGCTGAGGACTTTCACCTCTAACGTGCCAATAAAAGCGTCCGTTAGTTCCACGGCGGATATAAAACGAAATGCGATAATTATTGGTGCCTGTCCTGCGATTGTCAGACGCCTCAATCCTGGGCACTCCAGAGTTAGGTTCCTTGATCTCAAAAAACATTCTCCAAGATTGCGCATCATCACTAGGATAACGATTAGCGGGCTCATCTTCCAACCGCATGTTGTAGCGCGCATAGGCAGAATGATATGGGGGATTAAAAAGTGAAAACTCATTGCGGTTCAAAAGACCAGAGCGGTTACCGCTGTCCCATTTCAATGATTCCATTTTTAAGGCGTGGGATGGTCGCCCATCTGCACCCGAAGTTTCGACGACAGTGCTTCGTGCATAATCACTGATTGGTCGGCTCGCCACGATATATACAAATTCGGCACGTTTAGCTGGGAGGTCGCTACTCCAGTTAGATCCAGGTTGCGCTTCACCGCCGCTGAGCCGATCACGACCGTCCTCTGGCGAGGTCTCGACGTGAACACCGCCTTCGAATCCGGAATGAAACCATCTTTCAGCTGGCCTCGCGAGAACCTGCGACGCGCAAGTCGCAAGGAAGAGAAGCGCAGAACGACAGATGCAGGAAGCGATTCTATAACGAGATGAAAAAGAGGAATTCATTGAGGGTAGGAGGACATGTCGTGAGAGCTTCTGCTGCGCATTTCGCTTGCGCGAAGAGTCGACTTTTCCGCGTGGGTCCACCGGGTGCGCGACATTCAGGGAGTTGAATCTAAGCTCGCACTGTATTTACCAGCAGGCGCCTCGAACCACAGGCACTTCGTTTTGGCATCTACTTCAGTTGTTACGAGGATAGCGCCGGTGGCGGCGCGAATGGTCCATTTCCCAGGGCTGACGCCGAAAACGAGATAATGACCGACGCCCGAAGTGGCTGCTTCGATTACGAGCGTCGTAATCGGTCGCCGATCTTCAGCGGTAGAGCGAATGAAGCGGAGTTGCCAAAAGGTGTTTATATCACGAAGGAGGCAGCCTCGATCTTCGCCAACATCTACAGCACTAACAGTGAGCTGCCTCGGCGCGTCACGATCGGTGAGCTGCATGACGGTGAGAAATTCGGCTTCATTCTTCGACGCCTTGGGGCTGATTTCAATGCGCCACGCGCCTGGTTCGAGAGAGGAATCTCCGAGGTTGGCATCGTTGGTTTGGTTTTCACCAAATACCCAGTATTCTTTGCCGGGGCCTCCTATCTTTGACAGGTCTAAGTCTTCCTTTCGCGGGAGCAAGACGTCGAGGCGAAGGCGACCGCCTTCTTCGGGCCGAGTGCAATCAATGATAGCGGAGTTGGCGTCGAGCTGGGGTTCTTCCTGACTATGGAGTAACCAGAATTTACGAAAAGTTGGATCTGTAGAAACAACTTGATCGTAGACGATAAAAGCGGCGGGAAGATGTGGCAGACCAAGGTTGAGGAAGATACCGGTGCGTTCGACGTGTTTAACTTTTTTGCTATACGCAGCGGTAATATCGCCGCTGAGCACGGTATACGCGGGCCGAACAGGATCGGGACCAAAGCCGGCGGCGAGGACTTGGCCCGTGCGATACCCGGCGGTAAGGAGTTCCTCTAGCGTGTTAGGCTCGATTCGATTATTTGGGAGACGTTGGCCGCCGTCATTCCGGTAGTGGCCGCGGTCACCATCAAATTTCTCCGTGGGATCGTAGATCAGAAGAGAATTATGGGCGATGGTACGCCAAGAGTAATTTTTGCAATGAGGACTGCCATATGCCCCTGAGGATCCCTTGTAGAGACCGGAGTCGATAGCGAGCGAACCGCGATAGTATAGCTGAAAGCTACCGGCATCGAAATGTTGGTGATTGGCGAAATAATATTCATTTACGCGCATATCTGCCATGGCGGCGTCTAGACCCCAGCCGGTGCGGGCAATAATCCAGCCGAATGGGCTGCCAAAGTACGCGCTGAGTGGCAATTCGTTGTTTGTGACGGCCGTCAGCGTTGGATCCCGCCAGAGAAATTCAAAGAGCGCGTCAGAGTCGCGGACTTTGCCATGTTCAAGCGCATGGGTGTAAAGGTGATTGTCGTGATAGTAGCTGGCGGTGAAGAGCGGAGTAAATCCCTCGTTCCAGGGTTCGCCGCGGGGCGGAGCCGTAGCAAAGGAATCGCCAGCTCGCAGACGTTGCCCATCAGGCCGGGTAGAATAGAGGTAATAGTAGG
>Ga0208752_100390_pt1 | contig 13180 bp, 10 predicted proteins | sample LakWasMet27_LOW6_2_FD_183871 | JGI IMG/M metagenome (GOLD analysis project Ga0208752, IMG submission 183871) | Freshwater sediment methanotrophic microbial communities from Lake Washington under simulated oxygen tension - Sediment Metagenome... | ecosystem: Environmental > Aquatic > Freshwater >... | reverse complement strand
AATTAAAAGTAATAAAAAGTGCCGTAAAAACTATATTCAATATTAATTAGATTTATTTCAAAATTACTGTTGACGAGATTTAAAACCTCTGTAGAATGCGCACCTCGCTAACGAAACACTGTTAGCGAAAAGTAGTAGAAGGCGCAGTAAAAAGTACGGTTAATTTTAATTAGTAAATATTACGAAATTAAGGTTGACGAGCGGTAAAAGCTCTGTATAATGCGCACCTCGTTAACGCAATGCGTAACGACGGAAACGAAAAGTTCTTTAACAATATAACAACTGATAAGTGTGGGTGCTTGTGAATGAAGCAGCTGACTTAATCGCAACTAACTTGTTTTAGTGTTTACATTAAAATTTAACTTAGTTGATTGGCATTAAGATCAGACTCAGAAAATACAAGTGCTTACACTTAAATTTATGACAAGATTGTAGTAATACAAACCTTGACAATGAATTTGAGTCATTACTTATTTATAAGTAATAAAGCAAAAGCGAAATAACCACCTCGCAAGAGGAAAAAAGTAATAGTCAGAAATTAAACTGAAGAGTTTGATCCTGGCTCAGATTGAACGCTGGCGGAATGCTTTACACATGCAAGTCGAACGATGAGATCTAGCTTGCTAGATCGATTAGTGGCGAACGGGTGAGTAATGTATCGGAACGTATCCAATAATGGGGGATAACTAATCGAAAGGTTGGCTAATACCGCATACGCCCTACGGGGGAAAGCAGGGGATCTTCGGACCTTGCGTTAATGGAGCGGCCGATATCTGATTAGCTAGTTGGTGAGGTAAAAGCTCACCAAGGCGACGATCAGTAGCTGGTCTGAGAGGACGACCAGCCACACTGGAACTGAGACACGGTCCAGACTCCTACGGGAGGCAGCAGTGGGGAATTTTGGACAATGGGCGAAAGCCTGATCCAGCCATTCCGCGTGAGTGAAGAAGGCCTTCGGGTTGTAAAGCTCTTTCGCAAGGGAAGAAACGATGCAGTCGAATAAACTGTGTTAATGACGGTACCTTGATAAGAAGCACCGGCTAACTACGTGCCAGCAGCCGCGGTAATACGTAGGGTGCGAGCGTTAATCGGAATTACTGGGCGTAAAGCGTGCGCAGGCGGTTTTGTAAGTCAGATGTGAAATCCCCGAGCTCAACTTGGGAACTGCGTTTGAAACTACAAGACTAGAATATGTCAGAGGGGGGTAGAATTCCACGTGTAGCAGTGAAATGCGTAGAGATGTGGAGGAATACCAATGGCGAAGGCAGCCCCCTGGGATAATATTGACGCTCATGCACGAAAGCGTGGGGAGCAAACAGGATTAGATACCCTGGTAGTCCACGCCCTAAACGATGTCTACTAGTTGTTGGTGGAGTAAAATCCATGAGTAACGCAGCTAACGCGTGAAGTAGACCGCCTGGGGAGTACGGTCGCAAGATTAAAACTCAAAGGAATTGACGGGGGCCCGCACAAGCGGTGGATTATGTGGATTAATTCGATGCAACGCGAAAAACCTTACCTGGCCTTGACATGTAACGAACTTTCCAGAGATGGATTGGTGCTCGAAAGAGAACGTTAACACAGGTGCTGCATGGCTGTCGTCAGCTCGTGTCGTGAGATGTTGGGTTAAGTCCCGCAACGAGCGCAACCCTTGCCATTAATTGCCATCATTTAGTTGGGCACTTTAATGGGACTGCCGGTGACAAACCGGAGGAAGGTGGGGATGACGTCAAGTCCTCATGGCCCTTATGGCCAGGGCTTCACACGTAATACAATGGTCGGTACAGAGGGTTGCCAAGCCGCGAGGTGGAGCCAATCCCAGAAAGCCGATCGTAGTCCGGATTGTAGTCTGCAACTCGACTACATGAAGTCGGAATCGCTAGTAATCGCGGATCAGCATGTCGCGGTGAATACGTTCCCGGGCCTTGTACACACCGCCCGTCACACCATGGGAGTGGGTTTTACCAGAAGTAGGTAGTCTAACCGTAAGGAGGACGCTTACCACGGTAGTATTCATGACTGGGGTGAAGTCGTAACAAGGTAGCCGTATCGGAAGGTGCGGCTGGATCACCTCCTTTCTAGAGACGTCTTTACTTTGCAAGCATTCACACTTATCAGTTGTTAGTAGTCAGCAGCATCAATGATTGACCAAACATTGGCGGAAACGCTAGTAAACCTTGAGGGTCTGTAGCTCAGCTGGTTAGAGCACCGTCTTGATAAGGCGGGGGTCGATGGTTCGAGTCCATCCAGACCCACCAGATTCACCTGAAAATGGGGGATTAGCTCAGCTGGGAGAGCACCTGCTTTGCAAGCAGGGGGTCAACGGTTCGATCCCGTTATCCTCCACCAAGCATTGATGTTGTAAGTAAGAAATTAGAAGTAAGTGTTCTGCGTGAATATTTACTTCTAGTTTTTAACTAGACTGTTCTTTAACAAAATGGAAGAAGTAAAGTGAATACACATTATTGTGATGATATGTGTGTATTCAAAATGGGTAGTAATTGATTGCAAAATCGAAACATTTTGCTTAGCTTGAGTTTCAAGAATGAAAGTTCTTAAAAACAAGTGAAGTAAAATAAACCAGTTAATGTTGTACAACCTTGCAGCATTAACGAAGTTGCTTTAGAAAAGCCTATGACGGATGTCTCATGCATCATGGGATCTGAATTTAAAAAGGGTTCAGGTTTTAACGTTATAGGATCAAGCGAATAAGTGCATATGGTGGATGCCTTGGCGATTACAGGCGATGAAGGACGTGATAGCCTGCGTAAAGGTTCGGGGAGCTGGCAAATAAGCTTTGATCCGGACATGTCCGAATGGGGAAACCCACCCGCAAGGGTAACCGCTCCTGAATATATAGGGAGATGGTGGCAAACCGAGTGAACTGAAACATCTAAGTAGCTCGAGGAAAAGAAATCAACCGAGATTCCGTAAGTAGTGGCGAGCGAACATGGAATAGCCTGTTATTTTTAGCACATGCGATAGTAGAACGGAATGGAAAGTCCGGCCATAGAGGGTGATAGCCCCTTATACGAAATCCCGTGTGTGGAACTAGGGTAACGAAAAGTAGGGCGGGGCACGAGAAACCTTGTCTGAACATGGGGGGACCATCCTCCAAGGCTAAATACTCGTAATCGACCGATAGTGAACCAGTACCGTGAGGGAAAGGCGAAAAGAACCCCGGGAGGGGAGTGAAATAGATCCTGAAACCGTATGCATACAAACAGTGGGAGCGGACTTGTTCCGTGACTGCGTACCTTTTGTATAATGGGTCAGCGACTTACATTCAGTAGCAAGCTTAACCGATAGGGGAGGCGTAGCGAAAGCGAGTCCGAATAGGGCGTCTAGTTGCTGGGTGTAGACCCGAAACCAAGTGATCTATCCATGGCCAGGATGAAGGTGCCGTAACAGGTACTGGAGGTCCGAACCCACAAATGTTGAAAAATTTGGGGATGAGCTGTGGATAGGGGTGAAAGGCTAAACAAACTTGGAAATAGCTGGTTCTCTCCGAAAACTATTTAGGTAGTGCCTCGTATATCATTCTCGGGGGTAGAGCACTGTTATGGCTAGGGGGTTCATAAGAACTTACCAAACCATTGCAAACTCCGAATACTGAGAAATGCAATTACGGGAGACAGTCCATGGGTGCTAACGTCCGTGGACAAGAGGGAAACAACCCAGACCGACAGCTAAGGTCCCAAATGACGTGCTAAGTGGAAAACGAAGTGGGAAGGCATAGACAGCCAGGATGTTGGCTTAGAAGCAGCCATCATTTAAAGAAAGCGTAATAGCTCACTGGTCGAGTCGTCCTGCGCGGAAGATGTAACGGGGCTAAGCACGTAACCGAAGCTTCGGATGCTGCATTCTTCGGAATGTATGCATGGTAGGAGAGCGTTCTGTAGGCCTGCGAAGGTGTGCTGTGAGGCATGCTGGAGGTATCAGAAGTGCGAATGCTGACATGAGTAGCGATAAAGGGAGTGAAAAGCTCCCTCGCCGAAAACCCAAGGTTTCCTGCGCAACGTTCATCGGCGCAGGGTGAGTCGGCCCCTAAGGTGAGGCAGAGATGCGTAGCTGATGGGAAACAGGTTAATATTCCTGTACCTGTATACAATGCGATGTGGGGACGGAGAAGGTTAGGTCAGCCGGGTGTTGGATGTCCCGGTTCAAGCGTGTAGGCAGATTCTTTAGGCAAATCCGGAGAGTCAATGCTGAGGCGTGATAACGAGCGTACTTGTACGTGAAGTGATTGATACCATGCTTCCAAGAAAAGCCACTAAGCTTCAGTTGTATAGAGACCGTACCGCAAACCGACACAGGTGGGTAGGATGAGAATTCTAAGGCGCTTGAGAGAACCCGGGAGAAGGAACTCGGCAAATTAGCACCGTAACTTCGGGAGAAGGTGCGCCCCGGTAGGTTGTAGAGATTTACTCTCGAAGGCCGATGGGGTTGCAGTGAAAAGGTGGCTGCGACTGTTTAATAAAAACACAGCACTCTGCAAACACGAAAGTGGACGTATAGGGTGTGACGCCTGCCCGGTGCTGGAAGATTAAATGATGGGGTGCAAGCTCTTGATTGAAGTCCCAGTAAACGGCGGCCGTAACTATAACGGTCCTAAGGTAGCGAAATTCCTTGTCGGGTAAGTTCCGACCCGCACGAATGGCGTAACGATGGCCACACTGTCTCCTCTCGGGACTCAGCGAAGTTGAAATGTTTGTGAAGATGCAATCTACCCGCGGCTAGACGGAAAGACCCCATGAACCTTTACTGTAGCTTTACATTGGACTTTGACAAGATTTGTGTAGGATAGGTGGGAGACTATGAAGCGGTGTCGCTAGATATCGTGGAGTCAACCTTGAAATACCACCCTGATGTTGTTGAGGTTCTAACCTAGGTCCGTAATCCGGACTGGGGACCGTGTATGGTGGGCAGTTTGACTGGGGCGGTCTCCTCCCAAAGAGTAACGGAGGAGTGCGAAGGTAACCTAGGTACGGTCGGAAATCGTACTGATAGTGCAATGGCATAAGGTTGCTTGACTGCGAGACGGACAGGTCGAGCAGGTGCGAAAGCAGGTCATAGTGATCCGGTGGTTCTGTATGGAAGGGCCATCGCTCAACGGATAAAAGGTACTCTGGGGATAACAGGCTGATTCCTCCCAAGAGTTCATATCGACGGGGGAGTTTGGCACCTCGATGTCGGCTCATCACATCCTGGGGCTGTAGCCGGTCCCAAGGGTATGGCTGTTCGCCATTTAAAGTGGTACGTGAGCTGGGTTTAAAACGTCGTGAGACAGTTTGGTCCCTATCTGCCGTGGGCGTTGGAAATTTGAAGGGACCTGCTCCTAGTACGAGAGGACCGGAGTGGACAGATCTCTGGTGGACCGGTTATCACGCCAGTGGTATAGCCGGGTAGCTAAATCTGGAAGAGATAAACGCTGAAAGCATCTAAGCGTGAAACTCGCCTTGAGATGAGATTTCCCTGGGGGTTTAACCCCCCTAAAGAGTCGTTCGAGACCAGGACGTTGATAGGACGGATGTGGAAGCGCAGTAATGCGTTAAGCTGACCGTTACTAATTGCTCGTGAGGCTTGATCCTATAACCTTAATACTTGAATCAAGATTAATGGTTGTTTTAAAGCTAGATAATGTAATCAATACCCCTATTTAAACCATACTGCATAGTATGATGACTTTACTTCTTCCAATTTGTTACAGACGCCTCATGAAAATGAGACGGCAACACAGCATAATCGCTTGTGTGTTTGAATTTTAAACATACGAGACACCAGTTATGCTTGGCGGCCATAGCGGTTTGGAACCACCCCTTCCCATCTCGAACAGGGCCGTGAAACGAACCAGCGCCAATGATAGTATGCTCCTTGCATGCGAAAGTAGGTCACTGCCAAGCTATTTATACCAAAAACCCCATTACGAAAGTAGTGGGGTTTTTTTACGTCTGTACGTTGCGTATTATGCTTGCCATCTGCAGCGCTAACGTTGCGCTTTACCGATATGCCCTAGTTTCCATCCTCTTTTACTCTATCGCATCTATCTATTGCAACAGCTTTGCCGCTGATTGGTGCCTCTACGCGGCGTGATCTTAAGTTGTTCTACCACCATTTCCTTTAGTTCTCGCTTGCTGGTTGTCATGTTCCCTCTTAATCTTTGCTATTAAGCGTTCTATGCTAATATTGCAAGTGATTGAATTGTTTCTCTTAATTCTAAAAAAATTACAAATTGTTAGTAATTTTGTTGCTTCATTAGCATTACTTACACGCACATTTATTCTGAATTGATACTGGATAACCAATGACGACTTCTAACGACTACCTTGATGCTGACAACGCTGTCTATAAGACATTGTTGGAGTCAACTAAAGCCATTCCTTGGAAAATAGATTGGAGCACGCTACAGTTTTCTTATATTGGGCCGCAAATTGAACAATTGCTGGGCTGGTCACCAGCTAGCTGGGTAACGGTAGAGGATTGGGCTTCAAGAATGCATCCTGAAGACAGGGCTTGGGTGGTTGACTATTGCGTAGCGCAGTCTAAGTCTGGTACTGATCATGAGGCAGACTATCGAGCGCTGACAAAAAATGGCGAGTATGTATGGATCCGTGATGTGGTGCATGTAGTGCGCAACGCACAGGGTGAGGTGGAAGCGCTCATCGGCTTTATGTTTGATATTACTGAGCGTAAGAATACTGAGCAGAAACTGATTGTGCTGCAAAAAGAGCTAGAAGAGCTCTCATTTAAAGATGCGCTGACTGGTGTATATAATCGTCGCATGTTTGATTCAGTAATGGAGGTTGAATGGGCCAATGCTAAACGTAACCATCAGCCACTTTCACTCCTGATGTTAGATATTGATTACTTTAAACAATATAACGACTTCTATGGCCATATACATGGTGATGAGTGCTTGAAACGCGTGGCGAAAGAGCTGAGTAAAGTCGCGACTAGATCACGTGATTTTTTTGCACGATTTGGCGGTGAAGAGTTTATTATTGTCTTACCTGAAACAGATGATAAAGCGGCCAGAATGATTGCTGAGCGATGCCGTAGTTTGATTTTTAAAGCGCAGATTCCTCATGAAAAATCTTTGGTGAGCCAAATGTTAACGGTAAGTATTGGCGTTAGTACTATTATTCCTATACACAGCGATGAAGCAATCAATTTTATCGCCGCGGTAGATAGGCAGTTGTATCAAGCGAAGGAAAAAGGTAGAAATCGTATTGCTTAACAATTTCTACCTTAATTTTTGCAGTTATGCCGCAAACACACGGACATTTCTAGGGTAGACATGTACGTGTTGCGCTGGTGTCAGCTTCAGTTCACGGAAGCGCTCTTGTGTAAGTTCTGCCTCAATTAGCTCAGTATGGTCATTACGCTCTAGCTCTACTTTTACTAGCGGGCCAACCGCATTTACATAACGAACAATCGCCTCGAAGCCGATACGGTCAGTTTTTTGTGTATTATAAATTTCAATGTCATGCGGACGTACGAAGGCCAGTGCTGGTGTGTTTTGCGTGTCCTCATGTGCATCTAGCTTTAAATCCACCCCTGCAACCTGCGCAGAGCCCTGATGGATATGGCTATCAAACTGATTTACATTACCTAAGAATTGATAAACAAAAGGTGATACTGGGTGGTCGTACACTTCTTGTGGCGTACCGATTTGTTCAATCTTACCGCGATTGATCACAACTACGCGGTCTGCAACCTCTAAGGCTTCTTCTTGGTCATGCGTAACGAAGATGCTTGTGATGTGTAGCTCATCATGTAAGCGGCGTAACCAGCGACGTAGCTCTTTACGCACTTTAGCATCCAATGCACCAAATGGCTCATCCAGTAGCAATACTTTAGGCTCTACTGCTAACGCGCGTGCCAAAGCAATACGTTGGCGTTGGCCGCCAGATAGTTGCGGTGGATAACGATCGGCCAACCAGTCCAGCTGCACGAGCTCAAGCAACTCATGCACACGACGTTTGATCTCGGCATCTGATGGGCGAGTATGCTTAGGCCGCACTCGTAAGCCAAATGCTACATTTTCAAACACAGTCATGTGGCGAAACAATGCATAGTGCTGAAATACAAAGCCAACTTCACGTTCTTGCACTTGACGCTCTGTAGCATCGTTACCATGAAATAAGATATTGCCTGAGTCTGGCGTTTCTAAGCCGGCAATAATGCGTAGCAATGTTGTTTTACCGCAACCTGATGGGCCCAATAGTGCAACAAGTTCACCGCTAGGGACATCTAAGCTTACATCGTTAAGTGCGCTGAATTGTCCAAAATTCTTTTTGATATTACGTATTTCTATACTCATAGTTGTATTCCAAAATAATGGTTGTGCGAGTGATAATGATTAACTTGAAGGCTAGGCAGATTCATGTTGAATTGCGTTTCTGGCAACCTGCCACTCAATAAAAGTTTTGAGTGCTAAAGTCACTAAGGCCAATAACGCGAGCAGGGATGCCACGGCAAATGCTGCTGCGTAGTTATATTCGTTGTACAGAATCTCTACATGTAGTGGCAAGGTATTGGTCATGCCGCGAATATGTCCTGATACGACAGAGACCGCGCCAAATTCACCCATTGCCCGTGCGTTAGTAAGAATCACACCGTATAACAGACCCCATTTCACATTAGGCAGTGTGATGCGCCATAAAATCTGCCAGCCAGATGCGCCTAGTACCAAACCCGCTTCTTCCTCATCTTTGCCTTGTGCTTGCATTAATGGAATCAGCTCCCTAGCCACAAACGGGAAGGTAACGAATATAGTTGCCAGTACAATCCCTGGGATAGCGAAAATAACTTTGATATCGTTATCGACCAATGCAGATCCAAACCAACCTTGTATGCCAAAAATAAGTACGTAAATCAAACCGGCAATCACTGGTGAAACAGCAAATGGCAAATCAATCAAGGTGATGAGGATGCTCTTACCTTTGAACTCAAATTTAGTGATTGCCCAAGCCGCTGCAACCCCAAACACCAAGTTCAGTGGAACGGCGATCAGCGCAGCGATAAATGTGAGTTTAATTGCTGACAAAGCGTCTGGGTCAACTAGTGCTGTAATGTAAGTGTCGAAGCCTTTGCGTAATGCTTCAGTAAATACTGCCGCAAGTGGTACAAATAGAAACAGCGTTAAAAAAGTAAGTGCAATGGTGGTTAATAAATAACGAATCCATACAGGCTCTGACGTGGCACGGCTGCGTGCAACCTTGTTGCGGTAGCTGCTATATTGTGTTGTGGCGGTAGCTGACATAAATGTCCTAATCTAATTGTTATTAATATGATTCGATTTAGTTTGCTGCTGTGCGCTGGCGATTTGACCACCATTGCAAACCGTTAATGGCAAATAGCAGCACGAATGAAATCACAAGCATGACCACCGCGACGGCTGTTGCGCCTGCATAATCGTATTGCTCTAGTTTGGTGATGATAATGAGCGGGGTGATTTCTGAAACCATTGGCATATTGCCCGCAATAAAGATGACAGAGCCGTACTCACCAATCGCACGTGCAAATGCTAGGGCAAAGCCCGTGAGCAGTGCTGGGCCAATAGCAGGGAAAATAATTTTGACAAAGGTCTGCCAACGATTAGCCCCCAAGCTAGCTGCCGCTTCTTCGGTTTCTGCCTCTAGGTCTTCTAACACTGGCTGCACTGTACGCACCACAAAAGGTAACCCAATAAAAGTAAGCGCAACAATCACACCGATTGGTGTGAATGCAACTTTGATGCCTAGCGGCTCTAACCATGCGCCAATCCAACCATTGGCTGAATAAACAGCGGTGAGGGCAATGCCTGCAACCGCTGTTGGTAACGCAAATGGTAAATCTACGATGGCATCAATCAGCTTTTTGCCCGGAAACTTATAGCGTACTAGCACCCATGCGGTGAGTAGACCGAAAACGGCATTAATCAATGCGCCTACCAGCGATGCGCCAAAGGTAAGTTTGTATGATGCAACGACACGTGGTGCAGTGATGACTTCCCAAAACTCTGGCATGCTTAGCTCTGTGGTCTTAATAAAGGCAGCAGACAAGGGGATGAGCACAATTAAGCTTAAGTAAAATATCGTAAAACCTAGTGATAGGTTAAAGCCAGGGAGAATGTTTTTTTGCTTTGCCATAGTTTTAGTCTGTGTTGTGAATGCGTGTTAATTTAACCGATAGTTAAATAACAATTAAATAATATTTAAGCATTTCTATATATCTAATTGTTATTTGTATGGCGGTGCAGTTGGCGAAGAGCTTGATTAAGCTGCTTTATGTAGTGAAGATAATTTGTTAAGCGCAGACGAAGGTTGTAAGGCTTTGGCGTGCACTGGTTTTGCCAAGAAGTAGCCTTGAACAAACAATCCGCCAGACTCGATGGCGATATCCAGCTGAGCTTGTGTTTCAATGCCAGTGATGATGGTTTGTGCGCCACTGTCATTAATTAAATTAATGAGGCCTGGCAATATTTTTTGCACACGATGATTGCCTTCGGCTTGCTGAATAATGCCTAAATCCAGTTTGACGTAATCTGGTGAGAGTTTCCACAAGCGGTCGATATGTGACTTTTTGCCGCCAAAGCCATCAATAGAGATTTTATAGGCTCTGTCACGATAGTTGTCGATGGCTTCAGACAGTTGTTTGTCTTGTTCTATTTCACTTTCTTTAATTTCGATGACGACGCGATGCGTTGGAACTGAGTTTGCATGCAGTATGCGCTCGAACACTTTGCCATGCGTATTCACAGAAACGAGTAACTTGGGATGCACATTAAGAAACAGCAGCCCGTTTTCTGCATAAATTTGTTTGAAGTTTAATACGTGCAGGGTTCTGGCTACACGATCAAACTGTACTAGCTTGCCGGTTTGTTCGGCATAGGTGAAGGCGAACTCTGGTGTGCTAGTCAGTTCGCCTCCAAGCGATGGTCGTAATAATGCTTCGTGACCAATTAAATCGCCTGCCTGTATGTCATAAATAGGTTGAAATGCAGTATTTAATTGAACGCCTAAGAACGTACTGTTAAATTCACCGGTTGATTGTTCAACTAAGCCGTAATCATCTAAATCTAAAAATAGTGACTCCTTCAGTTGCAATCTTAGTTGCTCAATTGGTGAAGTTGCGTTGGTTGGTACTGTCATTTTTGTATCCTTTATATCATTTAGTGCAGGCGAATTAATAGTTACTTTTGATAGATCTGATCAAAAGTACCGCCGTCAGAGAAGTGCGTTTTTTGTGCTTTTTGCCAACCGCCAAATGCATCATCAATTTTGATTAAATTGACTTTTGGAAATTGACTTTCATATTTCTTGGCAACTGATTCTAAAGTTGGGCGGTAGTAATTCTTAGCTGCAATTTCTTGGCCTTCTTCAGTGTACAAGTAGTCCAAGTAGGCTTTAGCTACAGCTTCGGTACCGTGTTTCTTCGCAAATTTGTCGACTACCGTCACTGGAGGTTCAGCCAGAATTGAGAGTGATGGCACGATGATTTCAAACTTGCCAACGCCTAATTCTTTTTGTGCTAAAAATGCTTCGTTTTCCCATGCAAGCAACACATCACCAATGCCACGCTCAACAAATGTTGTGGTTGAGCCGCGCGCGCCAGTGTCTAATACCGGCACGTTTTTCAGCAATTTACCAACGAACTCTTTAGTTTTTGCTTCATCGCCGCCGAATTTTTTCTGTGCAAATGCCCATGCCGCTAAGTAGTTCCAGCGTGCGCCACCTGAAGTTTTAGGGTTAGGCGTAATGACTGAAATGCCAGGTTTTACAAGGTCGTCCCAATCTTTAATGCCTTTAGGGTTGCCTTTACGCACTAACAGGACAATGGTTGAGGTGTAAGGCGAGCTATTGTGCGATAAGCGTTTTTGCCAATCTTTAGGGATTAACTTACCTTTTTCATGTAGCTGGTCCACGTCGTACGCAAGCGCAAGCGTTGCAACGTCTGCGTCTAAACCATCAATAATGGCGCGTGCTTGTTTGCCTGAGCCACCATGTGACGCTTTCACGGTTACTTTGTCGCCAGTTTTGGCTAGCCAGTATTTGCTAAATGCAGCATTGAAGTCTTGGTAGAGTTCGCGTGTTGGGTCGTAAGAAACGTTGAGTAATGTGATGTCTTTGGCAGACGCCGTAATCGGTGCTGCAAAGCTAAGGGTTGCTGCTAATACTGCAATTGCGAGTAATGATTTTTTCATGGTTTACATCCTTATTAATAATTAAGTGATTTGTTTAGGTATCTTCTATTGGTGAACAACAAGGCATTTTTATATCCTTTACTTCTTAAATCAGCCACCCTCGTTAACAAGGGCGGCTCTTGTTTTAATTTAGACTAATCCAAGCTGGGGTAATCTAGGCTTAGAACGCGACCTGGAAGCGAGCTAGCAATGCATTTTCACTTTGACGGTCACGTATATTGCTACCCGCTGCGTTTACTGCAGTAATGCCAATACCGGCACCGCCATCAAATGAGGTATGTGAGTAGTTCAGTTGCACCTTGGCATTTTGATTCAAGTACCAGTTCACACCAGCTGTCCATGATTTAGCAGACTTTGCACTTTCTGATAGGTTTGCATATGTACCTGTTGAAAATGAACCAGTGTTTTTGTTTTTAAAGGTATCGCTATCCAGATTGATTTCGCTGTAACGCGCTACTAACTCCCAAGCACCCCAGCCACCTTTATCAATATCAAAGTTATTTTTTGGTTTTACGCCTCTGAAGGAGGCATCCTCACCGGTCAATAAGTATGAAACAGCCACTTGCCATGCATCGTGGCTAAGTGTTTTACTGGAGTTTGCAGCAATGACACTCGGCGCATTGCTTGTCGTGTTCGTTAACAAGCTGACATCCTGATTGACTCTTGCATACTCAGTAATTAAGCCTAATGGGCCATAGTAGTAACTAGCTTGTGGCGTAATACGGCTACGTTTGCCATCTGCAACAGAGGCTGAGCCATAGCGGAAGAATGTTTGTTGGCCATCTGTTAAGTAGCTTGGTAAGCCATTTCTGGTTGCATCGGCTGCCGAAGTGTTCGTGAAGTCCAGATTTCTCTCACCATCAATATTGGTATATGTACCTGCGATACCAAAACCTAAGCCAGATAATGCGTTAGCATCATCTTTAAATGGTGTTGCAAAGAGTCTTGCTGTTACTTCTTTTGAACCGTCAAATTCGTTACCTGTGGTCGCGT
>Ga0208752_100387_pt1 | contig 13237 bp, 2 predicted proteins | sample LakWasMet27_LOW6_2_FD_183871 | JGI IMG/M metagenome (GOLD analysis project Ga0208752, IMG submission 183871) | Freshwater sediment methanotrophic microbial communities from Lake Washington under simulated oxygen tension - Sediment Metagenome... | ecosystem: Environmental > Aquatic > Freshwater >... | reverse complement strand
CTCGTCGCCTAGAAAATAATGTTTCGGCAGCCAGCCCTCGCTTCTCCGTATGACTTGAATGTCCACGAAATCTTGTTGAATCAGCACATATTCCTGCAGGCTGGGGATATTAATATACGACATCAATTTGATGGTTTCGTCCGTTCTGCGCGTTGATCTCGATAAAACCTCGACAATAATGATAGGGGTTTCGGTGAAATAGGGTTCCGAATCGTCGAAATGGCAATCGACAGTCACGTCGGGATAATAAAAGTTGGAACCGACCCTCACCTTCATATCCGAGCCGAAAGGTTCGCAGGGCGTGGTTTCTAAATGATTGCCGAATTTTCTTAAAACATTGCCCGATATTCTTTCATGATTGGCGCTGGCCCCGGCCATGGCATAAACATGACCGTCGATCAATTCATGCTTGACTTCGCTAAGCGGTTCACCTTTCAAATAGTCTTCCGGGCTAATGAGTCCGGTATCTTTTGCCGCTAACATGTCATTCCTCCAAAATAGTTGTCGTGTTTCTTATTATAACGGGATTCGCTTTTTATCGAATTCTTCTCGCAAGTCGGCTTGATCGGCGGCGTAAGAATGCGGGGTCTACTTCTATGGATAACGTTGTGAGATGGAAGAAGTTGAATTTAAGATGTGGTGTTGTTACACTGAGACTAAGTATTAGTACTTATGCATATAACGAATTTTAATGTCTTTTTTATAAGACTTCATCATCAGTTTATAACGATACCCCGCTATCATTTTATTTCCGGCTTACTCCGCTCCGGCTCTACATTTCTGGCGGTACCGCCAGCATATACTTACGAAAGGAAGGGCTAAGCAATAGCATGAAAAGCATCTATCTGGTGGCAGGCCTACCGCGCAGCGGTTCGACCTTACTAATGAACATTCTCGGACAAAATCCGCGTTTTTATGTAACGCCTACGTCAGGAATTCTCGATATACTGGTGCAGGTGCGCAATGTTTGGGATAAGAATGAAGCATTTTGCGCCATGGACCGCAAGCATAGCGAGGCGACCAAACGGAATGTACTGAATGGCATTCTGCAAGCCTATTTTCAGCACACCGATAAAACCGTATGCTTTGATAAAAACCGTATTTGGCCCGAATATCTGGAAATGGCTTCCGCATTACTAGGGGGCGATGAGCGGATAAAAGTGATTGTCACTGTACGTGATTTACGTGACGTACTCGCATCTTTTGAGCGGGTGTTTCGCCACACCTCAGCATTAAGCCAGATACCCTTTGAGATGTCCGACCTTATTAAATCAAAGACCTCATTAGGGCGAATAGAGTTCTTATTAGATAACAGCCAAGTTGTCGGGCGTTCGTACAATGTCATTCGTGACGCAATAACTCGCGGTTGGCGAGAGCGCATGCATTTTGTTGAATACGATCAGCTCACCAAAAATCCGAAGAGCGTTCTGGAAGGTATTTATGATTTTCTAGGGGAAGCCGCGTTTTTACATGATTTCGAAAATGTCGAGCAAATTACCTTTGAAGATGATTTTTTTTACGGCTACAAAGACCTGCATGTTATACGGCAACAGGTAAGACCTCAGCCCCCGCAATGGACGAAGATATACGATCAACCGGTGCGAAATACCCGCGTCTGGAAAGATGTGGAAAAAGTTTCCCAGTTCTGGCGAGCCTATCTAGCGGGCGATGCGAGTGTGTCGGTAGCCGACACTATTATTAGCGTAAACAAAGATGAACCATCGAATATTGCTAAAGCCGATGAAAACCGGCAAGCAGATAATAGCGTATTCCAATAATTTTAAGTGCTGTCACAAGCTGTCAGCAACAATCCGGAGACCATCAACATGAAATTTATCAGAAACCTACCTAAAGCAAAAACAGGCAAAATAAATTCAAGTCAGTCGGCTCCGGCAAGCTACAGCGACCTGCATTATAAACCCCGCCGAACCATGATGGCGCTGGAGCCGAGGCTCATGTTCGACGGCGCGGCGGCGGAAACAGCCGCGGATGTCGTGGCCGACGATCCCAAACCCCCGGTGCAGGATGCCGCCGCGGATGTCGCCAAACTCGTCGAAGCCGCGGCTGACGTTGTGCCGCCCGCGGTTGAGCCACCACGCAACGACATCTACTTTATCGACCCGAATATAGGCGACATCCAAAGCATCATTGCCGCATTGCCTGCAACCGCAGAATATCATGTGCTGGACGGCGGCAGTGACGGCGTCGCCCAAATCACCGCCATTCTGAAGGACAAGCAAAATATCGATGCCATCCAGATCGTTTCCGAAGGCGGCACCGGTCATTTCGTGTTAGGCACCGACGTGCTATGGAACGAAACCTTGGACTATTACGCCCCGTCGATAGCCGGCTGGGGTCATGCGTTAAAGCCTGGCGGCGATATTTTGCTTTACGGCTGCGATCTTGCCGCATCCGCCGAAGGTAAAATGCTGGTCGATAATATTGCCCGCTTGACCGGCGCGGATGTTGCCGCCTCTACCGATTTAACAGGGGCGGCTAATCTGGGCGGGGATTGGCAGTTGGAATATCAAACGGGCGGCATAACCGCTTCCGCACTCAATGCGGTTGGTTTCCAGGACACCTTGGCAACCATCAAGGTCACGACTTTGGCAAACACTGGCGCGGGTTCGCTACGTGCCGCCGTTACGTCCGCTATTGGTAATGGCGCGGACACCATCGTGTTCGACCCCAGCCTGTTTGCCGACGGCGCAATGCACACCATCACTCTGACCGCCGCCGTCGGCCAAGGTGAAATGGATATTTCCGGCAACGGCAACACCGACGATATCACCATCCTCGGCCCCGGCGCCGACCGGCTGACCATCGACGGCAACAATGTGTCGCGGATATTCGCGGCTTACAATTCGACGGGAGCCCCTTCAACTGCAAACACATCCGCAGCAACGCTTTCAGGAATGACGCTAACCAACGGGGTCGACAATACGTATGGCGGCGCGATTCGTTCCTCTTATGCGGGTAGTCTTACGCTGGACCACATGATCGTCAAAAATTCCACTGCTTCTAATGGTAAAGGCGGTGGGATTTATTTCAGTGATTCCACGGGGGGGCTGTCGATCAGAAATTCGATGATTTACGGCAATAGCGCTAATGGGACAGGAGGTGGTGTATTTGCAATGACCTCTAGCATCGGCGGCATCACCATCACCATCGAAGATTCCGCCATATTCAACAACAGCAGTACAGGCAGCAATAGTAGTGGTGGCTACTACGGCGGTGGAGCCTATTTAAGACTCGGAGCTGGTGGTACGGCTACCCTTTCCAATGTGACCTTTTATAGCAATACTATTAGCGATGGCGGCGGCAGCGGCGTGGCTATACGCGAAGGTTCGGCCACAGTCCGTAATTCGACCTTCATGAGCAACAGCGCAACTAGCGATAGGGCTACCATATCGGGTGCGCTTTTTAATAGAGACGGGCCTGTTACCCTGTCTAACAATATTTTTTCCGGCAATACCGCCAGCGGTGGCGGGAATACCAAAGACTTGTTCACAACCGAGGGTTCAATTACCGGCAGTTATAATATTTTCCAAGAACAAAATGTCGGGGCCGGTGGGAGCAGTACCCTATCAGGCACAGTTGCGGGAGCCCCCCTCAATCTGGGCACATTCGGCTTCCATGGCGGTTTCGTTAAAACAATGTCTATTTCGACAGGTAGTTCAGCCATTGCTGCCGGGTCAACTACCGGCGCTCCCACCACCGATGCCCGAGGCTATGTGCGAGGCGCGAGCATCGACATCGGTGCTTACGAATACAGCGACGATAGCACCTTCGACTTTAAAGGCCTGCTTTTCCCTGCCAATGGCTTTACCAATGTACCGTCGGACAATAATCTGGTCATCGACTTCGGCCAGGCGGTCACTGCGGTGACCGGCAAGAATATCGTCATTAAAAAGTCGTCGGATAACAGCGTTTTTGAAACCATCGCTGCTGACGATACCGGCAAAGTTACCATCGGCGCCGGATTGAACGGCAATTCAAAAGTCACCATCAACCCGGCAGGGACGTTTGCTTCCTTGACCGGGTATTACGTTTTGATCGACTCGGGCGCGTTCATTGATGGCGCGTCCAAGACATTTAACGGGATTACGAGCTCCGCAATCTGGGCTTTCACCTCAATTCTTGCCGCCGACAGCACCCCGCCGACAGTCGCGTCGGTGACCGTGCCATCCAACAGCACCTATAAGAGCGGGGATACGCTGAGTTTCACGGTCAACACCAGCGAGGCGGTGACGGTGACAACCAACGGCGGCGCCAATCCGCCCCGGCTGGTCTTGGACATCGGTGGCACTACCAAATACGCCACTTACGCCTCGGGCAGCGGCACCACGGCGCTGGTATTCAGCTATTCGGTCGAATCCGGCTTGACCGATACTGACGGTATCCAGGTTTCGTCGCTTGATCTCAATACCTCCGGTACGTTGAAAGATGCTGCCGGCAATAACATGACCTTGACGCTGAACAGTGTCGGCGCCACTACAGCCGTACTGGTGGACTCGGTTGCGCCTGCTGTTACCGGGGTCACCGTACCGGCCAACGCCACCTACAAGCTCAGCGACACCCTCGACTTCACGGTCAACTTCGGTGAAAACATTACTATGGTGGGATCCGCCTCGACACTGGGGTTGACGCTGGATACCGGCGGCTCGGTAACGGCGGCTTATCAGTCCAAAACCGCCAACTCGGTAACCTACCGTTACACCGTTCAGAGCGGAAATCTCGACAGCAACGGTATCGCGGTGGGAGCGATCACTCTCAATACCGACACAATCAAGGATGCCGCCGGCAACAATGCCAACCTGACGCTCAATAGCGTCGGCGCTACTACCGGCGTGCTGGTGGATGGCGTCGTGCCCAGCGTGTCGACCATTAATCGCGTGGGAAGCAGCCTGACCAACGCCACTACCCTGAATTACACGGTCACGTTTACCGAGAACGTTACCGGTGTGGATGTCAGCGATTTCACCCTGACAGCTACCGGGACCGTGGCTGGCACCATTGCTTCGGTGACACCAGTAGACGGCAGCACCTACACGGTCACGGTTAACAGCATAACGGGAGGTGGCACCCTGCGATTGGATCTGAAAAGCGCCGGTACGGGCATTGCCGACACACCGGGCAACGCGATTTCTTCGGGTTTCACATCCGGGCAGACCTATACATTGGACACCACCGCGCCCTCCGCGCCATCAACGCCGGACATGACGGCGGGAACCGACAGCGGCGGTTCCAACACCGACAATATCACCAAGATCACTACGCCGACCTTCATCGGCACTGCGGAAGCGGGGGCTTCTGTCACCCTTTATGATACTGACGGCACCACCCCCCTCGGAACTGCCACTGCTGACGGTTCAGGTAACTGGAGCATTACCAGTTCGATTCTCTCGGCAGGCAGTCATACGCTGACCGCCAAAGCGACCGACGCGGCGGGTAATGTATCATTGGCGTCGACCAGTCTACCGGTCGTCATCGATACAACCAATCCGGCCATCACCATCAATAACGGCACGCCCTTTGCCTATACCGAGAACGGTTCGGCCGCCGCGCTGGATGCCACGGCGACGCTAACCGAAGCCGGTTCGCCCGGCTCGTCGGTGCTGACCGTGCAAATCACCGCCAACAACGAGGCTGCCGATACCCTGTCGCTGGCGACCGGCACCAGCACTGGCATCAATATCGATGGTTCCAATAATCTGCGCTCCGATACCACGAATATCGGCACGGTGACCGCCTCCAGCATCACCAGCGGCACCACCTGGACCCTCACTTTCCTTTCCAGCGCCACGCAGCAGAATATCCAGGACACCATCGCCGCCATCCGTTATCACAACACCTCGGACAATCCCGGCACGTCGAACCGCACGGTCAGCTTCAACCTGACCGACGGGGCGGGGAACGCTGCCATAGCGGCGATACGCACCGTGGCGGTGACGGCGGTCAACGACGCGCCGACCGCCATCGCGCTATCGGCCAATACTGTGTCCACCTACGACAGCGGCAGCGACGTCACGATCGGCTCCCTGAGCCGTACCGACGTTGACGGCGGCGGACCGACCTATTCGATCGTGTCGGTCAACACCGACACCTCGGGGGCCACTTACAGCCTGTTCAATATTAGCGCCCTCACGTTGCGGGCGGCCAACCCATCCACGACCACTCCCGGCGATTACACGGTGGTGGTTCGGGTGAACGACGGCGACAACAACTACGATCAGAGCTTTACTGTCACCGTTAGCAATACGCTGATCGTTACCACCAACGACGATACGGGAGCCAACAACACCAGCGACGGCTCTTATTCCACGGACTTGGCCGACGGCGCTCCCGCCGGATTGAGTCTGCGCGAGGCGGTGGCGCTCGCCAACGTCAGCGGCGGCACCATCGGTTTTGCCTCGGGCCTCACCGGACAGACCATTGCACTGGGCAGCGACATCGCCCTTTCAGAAAATATCATCTTCGATGTCGACACGGTCGGAACGCTGACCATCAGCGGCAATATCTCCATCGCCGGTGGTAAGACGCTGACCGTCACCAACAATACGGGCGATTCGCTGACCCTGTCGGGAGCCATCAGCGGGGCCGGCGGCCTGACTAAAATAGGGGCCGGCAAGCTGACGCTGTCGAGCACCAGCAATTCCACAGGTTTCAGCGGCGATATTACGGTGTCGGGGGGCAACCTCGCCGTCGACGCCGACAGTAACCTGTCGACGGGTACGCTGACGCTGGACGGCGGAACGCTGAATGTTGTCACCAACAGCACGACCTTTACCATCGATAACGGCATCACCTTGGGAGCAAGCGGCGGCGGAGTTTTCCTCACCGCCAACCAGTCTCTCACGCTGTCGGGCGTTATCACCGGAAACGGCGCATTGAGCAAGACCGGTAGCGGAACGCTGACCCTGTCGGGCGCCAACGACTATTCCGGCGGCACGACAATCAACGGAACTAAGGGCATTTTCGTAACGGACGGCTCCAATCTGGGCACAGGCACAGTGACTCTCTATACGAAATTGGCGATCACCGGCACCGGCACCATCACCAACGCTATCTTAGTGGGCAATTCGGGATCGGCCACAATCGACAATGCTAACGCCGTTACTCTGTCCGGCGCGCTGTCGGGTTCGGAGACGCTGACCAAGGCCGGGGCCGGCACACTGACGCTGTCCGGCACCAACACTCACACCGGCGCGGTCACCGTGTCGGCCGGCGGGTTGACGCTGGTGGGCGGCAGCAGCATCGGCGACAGCAGTGCGGTGACTGTGGACAGCGGCGCCACTCTGACCCTGAACGGCGGCAACGAAACCATCGGCTCGCTGGCCGGCGCCGGCAACGTCGTTCTGAATTACAGGTTGACGGCGGGCGGCGACAACACCAGCACCACCTTTTCCGGCGTGATCTCCGGCAGCGGCAACGGTCTGACCAAGACCGGCTCCGGCACGCTGACGCTGACGGGCGCCAACACCTATACCGGTTCCACCACCGTATCGGCGGGCGGCCTGACTCTGAGCGGCGGCTCCGCGATCCATGACAGCAGCGCGGTCACTGTAGCTTCCGGCGCAACGCTTACCCTGTCGGCCAGCGAAACCATCGGTTCTTTGGCCGGCGCCGGTGGCGTGGCGTTGGGCGCGAACACCCTGACCTTGGGCGGGAACGGCACGTCAACCGAAGTCACGGGCGTAATCTCGGGCGCCGGCAATCTGACGAAGACCGGCTCCGGCACTTTGACGCTGTCTGGAACCAATACTTATAGCGGAACCACTTCGGTGACATCAGGCACGTTGCGCATTTCTTCGGCCGGTAATCTAAGTATCGGCACGTTGACGATGGGAGCGAGTACAACGCTTGATATTACAGGCGCTACTACATTAACCAACAACGTGACGTTGAGCGGAGCGACAACGATTTCCAATAGCGCGGCGGTCACGTTGTCGGGCGCGATCGGCGGCGCCAATAACTTGACTAAGAGCGGCACAGGCACTTTAACTTTGTCCGGCACCAATACGCATAGCGGCACGACAACTGTTTCGGCGGGCATTTTATCGGTCACCGGGGCATTAAACGCAACCACTGGCGTTACGGTTGCTTCCGGGGCAACCTTGGGCGGTACTGGCAGTATCTTTGCAACCTCCTCCACGAATACGCTGACAATCAACAGTGGCGGCACATTGGCGCCCGGCGTTTCCGGTCCCGGTACGTTGACTGTCAACGGCAATCTGGCTATCGCCGGTACTTTGTCGGCCAGCATCAACGGTACGACTGCCGGTTCGGGTTACGATCAGGTTGTGGTGAAAGGCACGGTCGATCTGGCCGGTGCGACTTTATCGACCACTCTAGGATTCACTCCGTCACTTAACGACAGTTTTAGGCTGATCGACAACGACAGCACCGATCTTATTACCGGAACTTTCAGCGGATTGGCTGAAGGCGCTATGAGTGGCGCGCTTCAGGCTAGTTATGTGGGCGGCACCAACAATGATATGACACTGACTTTAATTAATAATGCGCCTACCGGTGTCGGTAATCTGACGTTGGCGGCGGTTAACGAAGACACAGCCGACCCGGCCGGCACCGCTATCAGCGTTTTAACCGGCTATAGTTTCCAAGATACGGATAGCGGCGCCACCAGTCCCGGTATTTTGGTAGTGGGTAACACCGCCAACGCAGCTACGGAAGGCGTCTGGCAATACAGCAGCGATAGCGGCGCCAACTGGAAAGCCATCGGCACGGTTGCAGACGGCGCCACCGCCTTGGCTTTGGCTAATGCCGCCCAACTGCGATTTGTTCCGGCGGCTAACTACAACGGTACGCCACCGGCCTTGTCGGTACGAGCTCTGGACAACACCTATGTGGCTGCTTTCAGTACCACGACTGGCGGCACTGAAACCCGAGTTAACGCCGACAGCTCAGCCAATGGCAACGCTACGGCTGTTTCCGGCAACCTCAACACCATCGGCACCAGTATCACGGCGGTTAATGATATTCCTGCCTTTACCAAGGGTGGCGACCAGCTTGTCAATGAAGATGCCGGTGCACAAACGGTCAGCAATTGGGCGACCGGCCTCAGCACAGGTCCGGCTGATGAAAGCGGACAAACGCTGAGCTTTACTACCAGCAATAACAACAACGCCTTGTTCAGCGTGCAGCCGAGTATCGACAGCAACGGCAACCTGACCTACACACCGGCGGCCAATGCTAACGGCACGGCGACAGTCACTGTGTCTATTAAAGATAGCGGCGGCACGGCTAGTGGCGGTGTCGATACCAGCGCCAGCCAGACTTTCACCATCACGGTGAATCCGGTTAACGATACGCCTGCTTTTACCAAGGGTGCGGATCAGACCGTCAATGAAGATGCCGGTGCGCAAACGGTCAGCAATTGGGCGACCGGTCTCAGCACAGGTCCGGCTGATGAAAGTGGCCAAACCTTAAGCTTTACCGCCAGTAATAACAACAACGCGTTGTTCAGCGTACAGCCGAGCATCGACAGCAACGGCAACCTGACCTACACCCCGGCGGCCAATGCTAATGGCACAGCGACAGTCACTGTGTTTATTAAAGATAGCGGCGGCACGGCTAATGGCGGTGTTGACACCAGCGCCAGCCAGACTTTCACCATCACGGTGAATCCGGTTAACGATACGCCTGCTTTTACCAAGGGCGCTGATCAGACCGTCAATGAAGATGCCGGCGCGCAAACGGTCAGCAATTGGGCGACCGGTCTCAGTAAAGGCCCGGCTGATGAAAATAGCCAAACCTTAAGCTTTACTGCCAGCAACAGCAACAACGCGTTGTTCAGCGTCCAGCCGACTATCGACAGCAACGGCAACCTGACTTACACCCCGGCGGCCAATGCCAGCGGTACCGCGACAGTCACGGTGTCGATCAAGGACAGCGGCGGTACGGTCAATGGCGGCGTCGATACCAGCGCCAGCCAGACCTTCACCATCACGGTGAATCCGGTCAACGACGCTCCCGACTTTACCAAGGGCGCTGATCAAACCGTCAACGAAGATGCCGGTGCGCAAACGGTGGCGGGCTGGGCGACCGGTCTTAGCACAGGCCCGGCCGACGAAAGCGGCCAAAGCCTGAGCTTTACCACCGGCAATAACAACAACGCCTTGTTCAGCGTGCAACCGAGCATCGACAGCAACGGCAACCTGAGCTACACCCCGGCGGCCAATGCCAGCGGCACCGCGACAGTCACCGTGTCGATCAAGGATAACGGCGGCACAGCCAATGGCGGCGTCGATACCGGCGCCACTCAGACCTTCACCATCACGGTGAATCCGGTTAACGATGCGCCTGCCTTCACCAAGGGCGCCGACCAGACCGTCAACGAAGATGCCGGTGCGCAAACGGTGGCGGGCTGGGCGACCGGTCTTAGCACAGGCCCGGCCGACGAAAGCGGCCAAAGCCTGAGCTTTACCACCGGCAATAACAACAACGCCTTGTTCAGCGTGCAACCGAGCATCGACAGCAACGGCAACCTGAGCTACACCCCGGCGGCCAATGCCAGCGGCACCGCGACAGTCACCGTGTCGATCAAGGATAACGGCGGCACAGCCAATGGCGGCGTCGATACCGGCGCCACTCAGACCTTCACCATCACGGTGAATCCGGTTAACGATGCGCCTGCCTTCACCAAGGGCGCCGACCAGACCGTCAACGAAGATGCCGGTGCGCAAACGGTGGCGGGCTGGGCGACCGGTCTTAGCACCGGCCCGGCCGACGAAAGCGGCCAAAGCCTGAGCTTTACCACCGGCAATAACAACAACGCCTTGTTCAGCGTACAGCCGACTATCGACAGCAACGGCAACCTGAACTACACCCCGGCGGCCAATGCCAGCGGCACGGCGACAGTCACCGTGTCGATCAAGGATAACGGCGGCACAGCCAATGGCGGCGTCGATACCGGCGCCACTCAGACCTTCACCATCACGGTGAATCCGGTTAACGATCTGCCTACCGGTACGGTAACCATCAACGGTACGCCTCTTGTCGGAACCACTCTGTCTGCCGCCAATACGCTGGCGGATGTTGACGGCTTGGGCACGATCAGTTATCAGTGGCAAGCAGGCGGTGTTGACATCACTGGCGCAACCGGTAGCAGCTATGTTTTGACTGATGCCGAAGTCGGCAAGACCATTACGGTGGTCGCCCGTTCCCTTGATGCACAAGGTACGGCGGAAAGTGTAGCCAGTGTGGCAACGGCCCAAGTGAGGGCTTCAACGGTAATTAATCTCACTCAACAATCCGGTAATTCGGATAACAAGCCCAGTTCAGAAACCGGAGAGGGCAATAACACCAATACCAATACCAATACCAATACCAATACCAATACCAATACCAATACCAATACAGGTAACAACACCGGTACCGGCACTGGTAATAATAGCAACAACACCGGCCAGAATAGCAATTTAAGTGATGCGCATGGTTCGGACAGCAGCAATATCAATGATTCCGGTAATAACAGTTCGGGTAATAATAACTTCGGCAATTCCGGATCCAGCCCTAATCAGACCATCGTTGTCGATATGAAATTGAGTGTCGATTCACGAGGCAGCGGCACATCCGGCGGCACCATTAACCTGCCGACCAGCGCCTTTACCGGGCTGAATACGTCCGGGACGATTACGATTACCGCTGCGCAGTCTAGCGGACAAAGCTTGCCGTCGTTTATCAGTGTTAACCCCAGCACCGGGGCGGTTACGGTAAAAGAAGGTGCTGTTGTGACCAGTCCTATAACGGTGAAGGTCACTATCAGAGACAGTCAGGGTAAGCAGGTGGTTGTTTTGGTCAAGGTGCAGCCGCAAAAGGGCAGAGCGCAGCAGCAAAATCAGGAGCAAGAAGGTGATCAGCAGCCTGATGATGGTGAAAGGAATCAGCGGGATAATTCCCACGGACAGGAAAGGGGACAAAACCAACGAAGCCAAGCAGAGCAGCTCGACAAACAACTGGCTCACGCAGGCAAACCCAGCTTGACCCAACAGTTGCAGAGGGTGGGCAGTAAAGGCGTTGAGCTTCAGCGGCAAACATTGCTGGATAGTCTGGCAAGCCTGGTTGGCGAGGATAAGGATGCCGCATGAGATATACTATAAAAAATGGGAACTTAAATAACGCATACCTTTCGCGTAAGGGGCGGCCGATCGGTTGTCCCCTTAACGAGGTTATGTTTTTAACCTGATGGCAGTAAAAACAAGGCGGGGAGAGCCGCCTGTAATTCTTTCAACATAATTTTAATAAAAAATCATCATGAACTATCCAGCCCCTCAGTTTATCGCCGGTCTTTCCGGTATTGTTTTGTTAGCCGGTTGCGCCATCATGCCGGAACCCATTACTCAAGTTGAACAAAAGACATCGCTTGATGCCGATAAACAGGTCATTTTTGCTAAACAGGAACCTATTGTAGGGCCGCTTAGCGTCTATGACGCGATGGCCAGAGCGTTAAAATACAATCTTAATCATCGCGTCAAGATGATGGAGCATGCCGTGGCCGACGGACAGTCCGATTTGGCAAAATACAGTTTATTGCCCGACCTGATTGCTTCGGCGGGTTACAAGGGGCGTGATAATTACAACGCTTCCAGCAGCCGTGGACTTGCCCCTGGTGCGTTACAGTCGCAGTTTCCATCAACCTCCCAAGACCGGTCGCGCAAGGTTTACGACTTCACTTTTAGCTGGAACGTGCTGGATTTCGGTGTCAGCTACTTTCAGGCCAAGCAGGATGCAAACCGGGTTCTGGTTGCCGAAGAAAGCCGTCGTAAAACAGCTCAATTATTGATGCAGGATGTGCGTACCGCATTTTGGCGCATGGCCGGTACCCAGCAACTCGAAGGCGAAATTGATAATATCCTGGGTAGCGCGAGACAAGCGTTGAAGGACGCCCAAGGTATTGAAAGCGAACGACTGGCCGCACCGCTGGCGATACTGCAATATCAAAAAGATCTGCTGGAAATCATTCGCAAACTGGAGGAACTCTCGGAAACGCTCCGTCTTGCCAAAACCGAACTGGCTTCTTTGCTGGGCGTATCGCCCAGCCAGAAATTTCAGTTGAAATTGCCTGAAAATAGCGCGCTACAAGCGCCTGAATTTTCATTGGCGATCGACAAAATGGAAGAAATGGCGCTGCAATTGCGCCCTGAATTGCGGGAAGAAATCTACAATAACCGTATTACGACGGAAGAGACCCATAAAGCCATGTTGCGCTTACTGC
>Ga0208752_100385_pt1 | contig 13256 bp, 11 predicted proteins | sample LakWasMet27_LOW6_2_FD_183871 | JGI IMG/M metagenome (GOLD analysis project Ga0208752, IMG submission 183871) | Freshwater sediment methanotrophic microbial communities from Lake Washington under simulated oxygen tension - Sediment Metagenome... | ecosystem: Environmental > Aquatic > Freshwater >... | reverse complement strand
AAAAAAAACTTGCCAAGATAAGATTAATCAGTATAATAGGCAATCTTTGTTGGGTCGTTAGCTCAGCCGGTAGAGCACCGCACTTTTAATGCGATGGTCGCGCGTTCGAATCGCGCACGACCCACCACAAAGACTTTGATTAATAAAGCTTTTTAAGGATAAAAAGCCTTGGTAACTGTGTACTAAACAAACGACTACAGTGATAACTACAGTAGTTTTGTTTTAACCTCAAAATGAGGAACACAGATGCTAAACTTCCACATCATCAAAGTTGATCTAAAAAACGGCGAAGTCCGTTACCGCACTATTCTTACCAAATCCGGTAAGGGCATCAAAACAAAAACATTCCGACGCAAACAAGATGCTCGTACATGGGGCAATCGTGCCGTTTTAGATTCTCAAGAATACGAAGCCAAAGGCATTAAACCCTGCACTATTAAATTCAGTCGCTTAGCCGATGAATATATGCAATGGTGGACAGGCAAAGACCATGATCGAGTAAGACTAGTTTTATGTTGGGAACAACTCTTAGGCAAAACTCTACTTGCAGACATTACGCCGGAACTTATCCGGGATGCCCTCAAACAAAAAAAATCACAAGCGCCAGCAACCTACAATAAACACCTCGCCGTTTTATCGGCTATTCTGGACTATGCCACCCTGCAACAAGAGGATGATAGCATTCTGGAGCAATACATTAATGATAACCCCTGTAAGCGTGTCCGCTCCCTCAAGCTAGACAATAAGATCGTCCGTTATCTATCTGACGAAGAAAAACCACGTTTACTGAAAGCAGCAAAAGATATTGGCGGCAAGTTTTATCTAAAAGTCCTGATGGCGCTCACGACCGGGATGCGTAAAGGTGAGCTTGAGCGGCTACGCTGGAATGACATAGACTTCGATAAAGGTCTGGCGATGCTATCCGACACCAAAAACGGAACGCCACGGCACACGCCGATACCCAGCGTTATTATGGATCAACTCAAAAAACATCGGGAAATCGGCAATCGTTTACTATTCCCATCCAGCACCGACATTAACAAACCTTTCGATTATAAAAAGCAATGGGTAAAATGCCTCAAAGCCGCTGACATCCAAAACTTTAGATGGCACGATATGCGCCATGATACTGCTTCGACCTTGGCGCGGGATGGAAGGACATTAAAAGAAATCGCCGAAATCCTGGGGCATAAAAGCCTTGCCAGTACCGACCGCTATACCCATTTATCAACAGCACATAAATCCCAAGTGCTGAATGACACGATGGCAAAGTCTATTAGTTTATAATTCTGCCTTAGCCAGCCAAGGGCACGCCCACGAAAGATGGAATGGTTGCTTTCAATAATAAATTGCATTTTGATGGGGTGCTGCCCGATGGCAAAAGAGCTTGATACAAGCTGGTTCGATTTAAAGAATTACGAAGCATTTAAAACAATGTCTATTGAGGGGTGGATATATCAGTTTATAGTCCGTGATCATTACCATAGGCTTGAGCGCAATAGACTGGTGGGCGATGATGAGCATGATAGATGTCTTTCATGGGCGGCATCTACACTAAAGCCCGGTGTTATTGCCGACTCCCCAACTTATCCTCATGATACGCACAACAGGAGAGTTGAAGGCGTTTTAGAAGGCCCCCCGTTTTCTACTGCTTCGGTTAATAGTCTCACATCTTTTGATTTATGGTGGATGGCAAAAAATGATGACCTTAGCCATGTGTGGGAGGCTTGTGAGCATGCCTGGGATTTTAATTTTAAAGATGAACTTAATCGTGACTTGTCAGAAATTGCAGACACCCCACATGATTTCCACATTAAACAACATTCAAATTTTGATATTGAGCCGTATGCGCATGTGGTGATTAATCTATCCGCAACCAACGAACAGATTCAAAATGATTTAATCCATTGGCTGACACATTACCGACAGGCGGTTAATGACCAGAACCAAAAAAAATTATTTACTCAGGTGGATTTTGATTACTGGGTTGAGTATGGCGTTATCCAATATCTTGATTTGATGCTCATTGCTAAAATAGAGGGCAAAAAAATTACGCAAAATAAGTTGGCGAGGATGATTTTTCCTAATGAGTATGATGTTGATATTGTTGAGCGAGTACGCAAAGTAACCAAACCAACGGCAGAATGGCTAATTAAAAGTGAGATATATAGAGCGCTATCAACTCAATTAGCTTACGAAAAGGTAACTGGAATGAAAAACGCCTAAAATCGTTCCGGTATGCAAATCAAGTCAAGCTACGCCGGTATCAAAATCATAAATTTACGTCCCTCGTAAACACTGCTCACGCCCATCAAAATAGCCTCACGATGTTTAACTACCCGTGAGGCTTTTTTATGACCAATATCCCCATCAACACAACCTTAGGCGACTTCTGCCCAAAAAGCAGTTTTGCCACCCACCCGGACAACCCGCTAAAAGAATCGGAGCTTAACTGGCTGTTTAAAAACCGCGAGGCAAACGGCTTTAAAGAAGCGTTTGTCAAAGTGACGGCCAGAAACTTTTTGGTTCACGTTCCCACTTTTACCCAATGTCTAGCTGATAGAAGGGGCGCGTAAATTCTGCCCCATTCGCAATGTGTGCAATCGGCTACCGATTCGGATAATCGGGCACAGATAGCCGGTATCGCATGACAAATGCGGATTACATGCAGGATTTACGCAGCCTACAGTTAAAAACTACAGTGATTTTATTACTTGTGCCGATTTATCAGGCTCGAAATGGCAAAGAAAAATAAAGGGCCAAAGCTCAAATACGATAGTAGGGGCGGTGTTATGGTCGTTTCTAGGGCAATGCGAGAATCATATGCTTATGAGTCGATGGGGCCCACTGCAAAAGTGTTGATGGACTTGCTACAGATGCAGTGGCGAAACGATAGACCTGTTGCCTATGGTGTACGTGAAGCGGGGCAAAAGATTGGATGTAAGCCTGAAACCGCTGGTAAAGCGTTTAAGGTGCTACAGGATCGCGGCTTTATTGTTTGCGAAACAGAGTCTTTATTCAACAGCAGAACGGGTAGTAAGGCGCGTGAATGGCGTTTGACCTGGATGCCGTTTGATTTCAGAAACCCAACCCACGATTGGGAGAAATGGAAGCCGGAATATTAAAGCAACCGTACCGAAAAGGGGAACACAAAATCATTTTGTATGCTCCATATCGGTACGCAAATTTATTTAATTGGGTTTTGTGAACCGATTAAGGGTACGCAACAATAAAAAATCAATGGCTTACAAAATCCTTGCTTGCCCCGTTTTGGTACACACCTACATAACCATACCAGTATGAAAAATATTACTTACACACCTAAGGCAAACGATCCAGAAAAGCTCACAGACAAACAACGCTGGCGTAGTGAAAATTAATGGCTAAGCGTCCTCCTAATCCAAATTTAGCAAAAATCCATCGTAATTATACGGTGGAGGAAGTGGCTAATTTGTTTTCTGTCCATAAAAACACGGTACGTTTATGGGTTAAAGATGGATTGGCGACTAATGACGACAAAAGGCCAATGTTAATTCTTGGTTCCAACTTAAAGGATTTTTTACAGGCAAAAAGGAAAAGCAAAAAACGGAAATGTCTTCCTTTTGAGATTTATTGCGTCCGTTGCCGATTGCCTCAATTGCCTGCTGAAAATATGGCTGATTATGAGCCGATCAATTGCAGTATGGGGCGTTTAATTGGCCTTTGCCCATCATGCGGCGGGATCATCAATAAATACTTCAATGTCGCCCAATTAGAGCAAATCCAAGGCAAATTGGACATCACATTACCGAAGGCACTGAAACACATAAACGAGAGTGCTTAACCCCTCTTAAACAGTGACTTTAAAAAGTGAGTTAAAACTATGATGAAACACAATGCAGAAAACGAACGTATCAAGCGTAAATATTTTATCTTTCTTAAGGAGGCCAAGCGCCAAAACGAGAGTTCGGTTGATGCGGTTGCCAAGGCAGTAAGCCGCTTCGAATCCTATGCAAAATACCGTGATTTTAAGACCTTTCATTTTGAGCAAGCAGTTGGATTTAAAAACCATCTTGCCAAGCAGGATAACCAGCAAACCGGAAAAAAATTAAGCAAGGCTACGCTTAATTCCACATTGGGGTAGTTGAAAGCTTTTTTTCAATGGTTGGCTATGCAACCAGGATATAAGTCCCGTATTAGCTATACCGATATGGAATATTTTAACTTGTCGGAAAAAGAAGTTCGTATTGCAACGGCACGTAGGGAAACGGCTGTTCCGACCTTGGAACAAATAAAGCATGTTATTGAGACTATGCCTAAAAATTCAGACATAGAAAAACGTAATCGTAGCCTTATTGCTTTTACCCTGTTAACCGGGGCTAGAGATAGTGCCATTGCTTCAATGAAGCTAAAACATATCGATATTATTGGCAATAGCGTGTTCCAGGACGCAAGGGAGGTGAACACTAAGTTTAGCAAGACCTTTACTACTTTTTTCTTTCCGGTCGGGGATGATATTCAGCAAATTGTTTGTGATTGGGTGCGCTATCTTAAAGAAGAATTGCTTTGGGGAAATGATGATCCTTTATTTCCTAAAACCCATGTGATTTCAGGTGACGAGAGAGTTTTTAAAGCATCTGGCTTTAAACGAGAACATTGGAGTACGGCATCACCGATACGCACCATTTTTAAGGATGCTTTTGAATCGGCTGATTTGTCTTATTTTAATCCGCATAGCTTTCGTAAAACGATAGTGACTCTTGGACAAAAACTTTGCCAAACCCCTGAAGAGTTTAAGTCTTGGAGTCAGAATTTAGGCCACGAGGATGTTTTAACGACTTTATATAGCTATGGTGAGGTGCAACAACACCGACAGGGGGAGATTTTTCAGCAATTAAAAACCCCTCGTTCTTCAGCCAGCCAAAATGTTGATGATTTTGCAAGGGCAGTTGTTAAAGCTATGGCTGACCAAAACTCACAAATTGGAGTTTAAGCATGATTAATCCATGCTGTTTACGACCATAGCTATCCAATTTCTGGGTAGCATACATATTTAGGGAGTTATTTCGATAAGATAAATTTAGATTGCATGGTTGTATTGGTATTTGGAAATAGGAAATAGCCAACCTGTAAACTATACTTATACAGATAATAACTTGTTCTTTATAAAGCCACGAACAATGAAATCCGTTTCCGCGACCCCCTGCCACGTTCCTTATATGTGGTTCATTATCAGCATCTGGAAGTTCTCAAACAATAGCTGGACAAAGTTTTTTTATAAAAGCCCGCTTAAGAATGTACCTCAATTTGACGCTGAAAATTTAAGGGTCTGCTAATCGTTGTCATTAATGGGATTGTCCTCAGTCCACTACGCGAAGCGATCAATTTCGAATTTTTGATAGGATTTTTTTTAATGGATAGCAAAGAGAAAAAAGAACTCAGCGAAACGGATATTTGCGATCTGTTCATAACGCCCGCCATCAGGGACGCGGGCTGGGAACCTCTGAGGCAGATCAGGCGCGAAGTTACCTTAACGCCCGGCCCTGTCATCGTTAGAGGCAACCTGTCGTCCCGCAATAAGAAAAAGAAAAAATTCGCAGACTACGTACTTTATTGGGAACCCAATGTTCCGGTTGCCGTGGTCGAAGCAAAGGTCAACAGTTACACGGCGAGCCATGGTCTGCAACAAGCGCTGGGTTACGCAGAAATTCTGGAAGTGCCCAGCGCGTTTAGCTCCAATGGCGATGCTTTCGCCTCGCATAATAAAATGCCCATCAACGGCGAAGACATTGAAACAGCGTTTCCTCTCGAGTCATTCCTGTCTCCTACAGAACTTTGGACGCGTTATAAGCTATTTCGCGGCATTGACGATAATGCCGAACAACTTGTCGTCCAGCCGTATTACCAAGATAGTTCCGGCGGTAAAGAGCCCCGATATTACCAAGTAGAAGCCATCAACCGTACCGTTGAAGCCGTGGCAAACGAACAAAAGCGCGTACTACTGGTTATGGCAACCGGCACCGGTAAAACCTACACCACTTTCCAAATCATCTGGCGGTTATGGAAGGCAAAAGCCGTCAAGCGAGTTTTATTTCTGGCGGATCGCAATATTCTTGTCGATCAAACGTTGGTCAATGACTTCAAGCCATTTGGCTCGGTTATGACCAAAATTAAAAACCGGAAAATAGATCCATCCTACGAAGTTTACCTTGGGCTTTATCAAGCCATCACCGGCCCGGCCGAAGAAGACAAAATCTTTAAAAATGTCTCGCGCGACTTTTTCGATATGATCGTTATCGACGAATGCCATCGTGGTAGCGCCGCAGATGATGCCGCATGGCGTGAAATCCTCGATTATTTCTCCAATGCCATACAGGTAGGCTTGACCGCAACGCCAAAGGAAACAAAATACGTTTCAAACATGACCTATTTTGGCGACCCGGTTTACACCTACAGCCTCAAACAAGGCATTGAGGATGGTTTTCTCGCGCCTTATAAAGTCATACGCATTGATATAGACAAGGACATTTATGGCTGGACGCCTCCATCAGGCATGACTGACGATCTTGGGCAACCCATTGAAGGCCGTACTTATAACCAGACTGATATGGATCGTATCCTTGTTCTAAATCAGCGCACCAAGCTGGTTGCAAAACGCGTCATGAAATTTCTGACGGCAACCGACCCATTTGCTAAGACTATTATCTTCTGTGAAGATATTGACCATGCCGAGCGCATGCGTTCCGCGATAGTCAATGCCGCCGGGAAACTTGCGCTAGATAACCCGAAATACGTCATGCGCATTACCGGCGACAGCGTGGAAGGCAAAGCCGAGCTAGACAACTTTATCGATCCTGAAAGCAAGTTCCCCGTTATCGCTACCACGTCTGAGCTGTTAACCACCGGGGTTGATGCAAAAACCTGCAAGCTGATTGTGCTGGATAAAAACATCAAATCAATGACCGTGTTCAAACAAATTATCGGGCGCGGCACCCGCATTGATGAAGAGTATAATAAATATTTCTTTACCATCATGGACTTCAAAAAAGCCACCGAGTTGTTTAGAGACCCAGATTTCGACGGCGAACCTGTGGTAATTTACGAACCGTCTGATGACGATGATCCCGTTCCTCCTGATCCTGAATATCCAGAAGATGAAGATGAAGATGATGATGAAGTAAGCGAACAGCCAGGAGTTTACAAAGTCATAGTAAGCGGCGTTCCAGTCAGTATAATTGCCGAGCGTATCGAATACCTTGGCCCTGATGGCACACTGATTACCGAATCGTACAGGGATTACTCCCGCAAGCAGATTCAATCCGAATTTGCCTCGTTGAATGATTTTCTTCAACGTTGGCAACAATCCAAGAAGAAACAGGTCATCATCGATCAGCTTGAAGAATACGGCATCGTTCTGGATAATCTCGCCGCAGAGGTCGGCAAGGACTATGGCGACTTTGATCTCATCTGTCATATAGCCTACGACCAGCCACCGCTCACGCGAAAAGAGCGGGCCAACAGCGTCAAAAAGCGTAACTATTTCACTAAATATGGCGAGCAAGCTAGAGCGGTGTTAAGCGCATTACTGGAGAAATACGCTGATGAAGGCATCAGTACTTTGGAAAGTGCAAAAGTGCTCAAATTAAAACCCTTTAGCGATATAGGCACGCCCGTAGAAATTATTAACCAGGTATTTGGTGGCAAAGACAACTACGATGTTGCCATCCAGGAATTAGAGTATGAATTATATAAACAGGAAGAATCTGCATGAGTAATGTTTCCGGCATCATTAAATCCATACAAGACATCATGCGCAAAGATGTTGGCGTGGATGGCGATGCCCAACGTATCAGTCAACTGGTATGGATGTTTTTTTTAAAAATATTCGATGACCGTGAAGCCGAGCGTGAACTGCTCGAAGACGATTACAAATCACCGCTGCCCGAACCTCTGCGTTGGCGTTCCTGGGCAAAAAATCCGGAAGGCATGACCGGCGATGAACTGTCCGATTTCGTGAACTTCCAGTTGTTCCCAACCTTAAAGGAAAAACTGCCCCTGCAAGGCCCAACTGGTAAACAGGCGCAAGTGGTGCGCAATGTGTTTGAAGATGCCTACAACTACATGAAGTCCGGCACCTTAATACGCCAGGTTATTAACAAAATCTGTGAAATCGATTTCAACAACACCGGCGATAGGCACACCTTTGGCAGTATTTACGAACAAATCCTTAGAGACCTGCAAAGCGCAGGCAACGCCGGTGAGTTCTATACGCCCCGAGCCGTCACCCGCTTTATCGTCAATCAAATCGACCCGAAACTGGATGAAGCTGTGCTCGATCCTGCCTGCGGCACCGGCGGCTTTCTTGCCTGCACCATAGACCACAAGCGCGATAAATACAGAACAACGGAAGCGGATGAAGAAATTCTGCAAGCTTCCATTCATGGCGTAGAGAAAAAAGCACTGCCACACATGCTGTGTACCACCAACATGATTTTGCACGGCATCGATACGCCCACCAACATCCGGCATGACAACACCTTAAGCCGCCCTTACAAAGACTATACCAATAAAGATCGCGTAGACGTCATCATCACCAACCCTCCGTTTGGCGGCATGGAAGAAGACGGTATCGAAAACAATTTCCCGGCGAATTTGCGCACCCGCGAAACCGCCGATCTGTTTATGGCGCTTATTATCAAGCTGCTCAAAGATAAAGGCCGCGCCGCCGTGGTCTTGCCGGATGGTTTCCTGTTCGGCGAAGGCATGAAAACCCGCCTGAAACAAATACTGCTTGAAGAATGCAACCTGCACACCATCGTGCGCCTGCCCAATGGCGTGTTCAGCCCGTACACCGGCATCAAAACCAATATCTTGTTTTTCACCAAAGGCCGACCGACTGAGCAAGTCTGGTATTACGAGCATCCTTATCCTGACGGTATAAAAAGCTACAACAAAACCAAACCCATGCGATTTGAAGAATTCCAGACCGAGATCGATTGGTGGGGTGATGAGGCCGACGGCTTTGCCGCAAGAGTGCAACACGAACAAGCCTGGAAAGTGTCTGTTGATGACATCAAGGCGCGTAACTACAACCTCGACATAAAAAACCCCCACGTCGGCGAACAAGTCAGCCACGATCCCGAAGAGTTGTTGCAACTGTATGCAACCCAGCAGCAGGACATTGCAAGGCTGCGTGACCAGCTTAAAGGCATATTGCAACAGGCATTAGGCGGGGGAGTTGTTTAACAATGGTAGATGTGATTGCAAATCATCTTGACGTCTGGACGTCGGCGCAGATTATAAGAAAAACTGTGGGTCGAGGCCGTAACGGCAAACACACGGCTTATGGTGTTAAAAAACTGCGTGAGCTGATTTTGGAATTGGCTGTACGTGGTAAGTTGGTGCAACAAGATCCTAGTGACGAACCGGCTAGTGATTTGCTGAAAAAAATCGCTGGAGAAAAAGCGAGGCTGATTAAAGAAGGGAAAATTAAAAAGCAAACGCCATTGTCCGAAATTAGTGAAGGAGAAAAATCGTTTGAGCTACCTGAGGGCTGGGAATGGACTAGATTGGGCACAATATCGGTAATAAATCCTCGTAATGAAGCGGAAGATAAAACTTTAGCCTCATTTGTACCCATGACCTTGATTACGACATCGCATACAGGAGAGCACGGACAGGAAGATCGTGAATGGGGAAGTATTAAAACAGGCTATACGCATTTTGCGGATGGTGACATAGGACTAGCTAAAATAACTCCATGCTTCGAAAATAGTAAGGCTGTAGTATTTTTGAACCTAAACAATGGCATCGGTGCAGGTACAACGGAACTTCATATTGCACGTCCTTATGGAGATACTGTTTGCGCTAGATACATACTTCTGTATTTAAAGGCACCGGAGTTCTTGTTGATTGGTGAGACAAAGATGACAGGTACTGCTGGTCAAAAACGAGTACCAAAAGATTTTTTTGCGGAAAATCCATTGCCTCTTCCACCTCTAGCCGAACAATACCGCATCGTCACCAAAGTCGATGAACTCATGACGCTATGCGATCAATTGGAACAGCAACAAACCGATAGCAACGCCGCCCACAAAACCCTGGTAGAAGCGCTACTCGACACACTCACCCAGTCAGCCGATCAAACTGAATTCGTCACCGCTTGGCGACGCATTGCTGGCCACTTCGATGCTCTGTTCACCAGTGAACAGAGCATCGACCAACTCAAACAAACCATACTCCAACTCGCCATCGTGGGCAAGCTAGTCCCCCAAGACCCCAACGATGCCCCCGCCAGCTTTTTGCTGGAAAAAATTGCCGTAGAAAAAGCACGCTTGATTAAAGATGGAAAAAACAGAAAACAAATTCCATTACCGGCTATAACCGATGAAGATAAGCAATATGAATTACCTGAAGGCTGGGAGTTTGCTCGCTTTGGCGATATTACTTTCAACCGAGACGCTGAACGTATTCCACTTTCAGTTGAAGAGAGGAGTGGAAGGCAAGGTGAATTCGATTACTATGGTGCATCCGGTGTAATAGATTCTATAGATGAATATTTGTTCGATAAACCATTACTGTTAATTGGCGAAGATGGTGCAAATTTAGTCAATCGTTCGACACCAATTGCTTTTATGGCGCGTGGGAAATATTGGGTAAATAACCATGCTCACGTTCTTGATGGACTAACGGAAGATTTACTCCTCTATATTTGTCTTCATATCAATGCAATTTCTTTAGAAAGTTATATTACTGGTACGGCTCAACCAAAAATGAACCAAGCCAAGATGAATAGCATTGTTTTGGGGCTGCCACCGTTGGAAGAGCAACACCGCATCATCGGCAAAGTAGATGAACTTATGGTTCTGTGCGATGCCCTGAAAGCTCGTCTCAACGAAGCCCAAACCACCCAAATCCATCTGGCCGACGCCATTGTCGAGCAGGCAGTTGGATAGGGGGGGCTGCATGGAAACACAACACAAAACCTGGTGCGACAAAGGCGAACATAAGCTCTACGAATACTATGCGGACTTTAATGAATGGCTCGAAAGTGATGATGGACAACTGCTTCTCGAAGAATATGGTATAGGTGGTCTTTCGCAACCGAGCAAGGCCTTTTATGCCGGTGATAAAGAGGCATATGATCAGGCATTTAGTGAATATCGTAAAGATCGCCGCCACGAGTCATTGAACGAAACTTACCTTCGAGAGCTGTTGGGTGATGATCATTGGTTCGAACGTAACCTCGATCATTTTGATCAGTTGGTTAATTGCATGGAAAAAGGAAATGTTGTGCCGTTCATAGGTGCAGGTATTTCAGTAGCTGGACGGTTTCCAACATGGAAAGATCATTTGCGTCAACAGGGTCGAACGGCAAATATTGCGTCCGAGCATATCGAAGAGTTGCTGGCCGATGGGCAATATGAAATAGTCATTGAAGAGATTGAAAAAATACGTGGACGGGAAGTATTTATACAGGAAATCCGTGATGTTTTTTCACGCAGGGGTGTCCTTCACGGCGCGATATTGCGAGTAACCGATTTATTTGCCGATACAGTTATTACAACCAATTATGACACTCTAATAGAGCAAGCGTACGATACGGGGGAGAAATTTCAGATCATTAATGGCATGAATGCGATGGAGAAGCCCGCTGGTGACAGAGTCACGATTGTCAAACTTCATGGCGATATTCAGAACCCGGCAAAATGCATTCTGAGTAAGCAGCAATATGATGAAGCTTATGGTCATGATGTGCTGGACATGGAACGACCAATACCGAAGTTACTTTCATATTATTTCAAAAACAGTAGCCTTTTATTTCTTGGATGCAGCTTGAACAATGACAGAACCATTCAGGTATTTCGTCAAGTTAAAGAACAGATAGGGGATAAGGACATACCTCAGCATTTTTCAATTGAGCAGGCTCCTGAAGACGAGAAAGAACTCGCTGATCGCAACGCTTTTTTATTGAGATTGGGCATTACTGCCATTTGGTTCGAAAAAGGTTGTTTTGATTATATTGAAAGCATGCTCAGGCTTGCTAAGAATGAATTGCGCTACCGAAGTATCACAGAATCAAACACGCAGTCTCCTACAGAAAATGACAGCAAAAAATCATTTAAGATTGAAGTTGATCTCAGTCATTTTTTGGGGGATTTTGTCGACTTGATGCCCTTGATGTATTGGTTGCATCGCCGTATTCCACAAAGTGAAACCAGTAAATATCTGCTCGCAATGCAACAAGTATTTCATGCTCAGTCATTTTTTACTGAGCAGACCAATGAGAATTTGTTGGATGGTTTGGATCATATCTTACGAGCGCTTTCAAATAATCCTCATTTTGATGGTTATACACATCAGAAACTTTCTGTCGCGTTCAGAGATTTTCAGATTTATTTCCAATCACTTGGTGAGAATAATTATTTAAGCGAAAAGTTTGACTGGAATATTCGAGAGATGATGTCGATTCCGTCAAGACAGTTTGAGAGTCTGCTTGCTGTATCGTCGTCTGAGTCCGGACTTGATTATCATGCAATGCGCTTAATTGTTGCTTTGCTACGGCACGGATTAAATCAACAACATTCACCTAAACACTTTTGTGAATTAACGGAATCTGTCAACGCAGAGATTGGTGATTATTTATCGTTGGCATTGTCATCAAAGCTGGGGATTCTGATTCCGGATCGACTAAACGAGATGCTAACTGGAGAAATTAATAACTTATGCCAAAATGCGTGGGATCAATTCGATCGTCCAGTTGAACTCGGTTTTCTAAACAGCGTTAGATTGATGCTGTTTAGCAAAATAAATGGCAACGGTTAATAAGGCTCGACAGAAGTTGAACCTGAATATTCTTGTTTTGGCGGCAGTCGATCTTGTAAAGCAGCGTCGAACCTTTACTACTTTTAATGTTTATACACGGGTTACAGTGAAATCAATCTCAAAGCGTTTTCAGAAGATAATCGAGTCAGCATACAAGAACACATACCCGAAGGAGAGACGGCTTTTTATGTCATCAAAACTACAGTAAAAACTACGGTGGTTCATAATACTTCATACGATGTTTAACAACTTCTCACGCCCCTTGATGTGTGCTATCCTTTTGATTATAGGGATTTATAAGTAGTATGCAGTTGTTTGATATAGATTAGAATCGAACTTTTAATGCGATGGTCGCGCGTTCGAATCGCGCACGACCCACCATCAAAGATATATGAATCAACCAGTTAGGCTTTTCGGTCAACTGGTTTTTTTATGCCTGTCGTTAAAGTTTC
>Ga0208752_100379_pt1 | contig 13361 bp, 20 predicted proteins | sample LakWasMet27_LOW6_2_FD_183871 | JGI IMG/M metagenome (GOLD analysis project Ga0208752, IMG submission 183871) | Freshwater sediment methanotrophic microbial communities from Lake Washington under simulated oxygen tension - Sediment Metagenome... | ecosystem: Environmental > Aquatic > Freshwater >... | reverse complement strand
CGCGACTGACACGCGCCAAACACGCGCCACCACCCACCCCCGAAGAGGCGTCGCCTGTCGACGCCCCAACGCCCCCCTGACCGAGCAAGTTTCCCCACTCCCTCAGTCAACCCCGTAGGGCCGGTCTTCTTGACCGGCCCAGCCCGCCACGCGCAGCCTCGCACATGCCGTGTGCGAGCGACCTTGGTCGCGACTGACACGCGCCAAACACGCGCCACCACCCACCCCCGAAGAGGCGTCGCCGTTCGACGCCCGCGCGCTCCGCCCCTGCCAACTCACCGCCTTCAACCCGCCACCACCGCCGCCCTCAGCCCCCTTTGGGCGGCTGCCAGAGCTCGATGCGGTTGCCTTCCCCGTCCTTGATCCAGGCAAACTTGCCGTACTCCGATTCCTCGGTCTTCGGATCGATCCACACGCCTTCCTTCTTCAGCGCCGCGAGCACCTTCTTCAGATTGGCCACGCGATAGTTGACCATGTGCCCCTGCTTCCCGCGCCCGAAGTACTTCGTGTCCGCGTCAAACACACTCCAGACCGTTGTCCCTTTCTTTTTGGGATCCTTTGCCTCCCGCCACGGAAAGGTGCAACCGGTCCATTGCTCGCTGATATCCAGCCCCAGATGCTGCTTGTACCAACCGCCGAGCTTCTTGGGGTTCTTGGCCTTGAAAAACAAGCCACCCAATCCCGTCACACGTGGAGTCTTCATGCGCGCCAATCTGACAGAACCCGCCCCCGTGGCACGCCCAAACCAAGATCACATCCCGCGCGTTGTTATCTGGCCTGCTGAACCAGCCTTCTTCATGAAACCCATGTGCGGTGCTCCGATAGAATATAAGTGCGCCACGGGGTGACGAGATACCTCCCCACAGCACCGCGTCCATTGAGACCTCCAACAGTCCTGTCCACTTCCGCAATGCAGATGAACGGCGCGGGACAGGAAATCACCCGAACCTTCAAACTTGGGCCGCCGGCAAAGGCCATACTGTCTCTTGCTTGGGGCCAGCGCTCATTTCGGCTTTCAGCTTTGTCCCGCCATTCACGCCACTCCTTCTTCAACTCTGCGTCGAGATGCCTTTCGAGCAGGCGTCCGCCGAAAGCGACCGTGAGGCCCCACAGCGCGCCGTAGAGCACGACTATCGCGATCAACCCTTTTGCGATGCGCTTCTTCATCTTTCCGCCGATCGGCTCAAATCAGCCACGCCCGCCGGCTGGGCGAACCGTCTATTGCTTGTCCGCCGTAGGCTCGGTGAAGGCCGATGAAATACAGGGCCATATTGAGCGGAGACATCATCGGCGATTCAGGTGGGATCAAGGGCGTCGCGCTGTGCTGGCTGGTTCTGCCTTGTTCCACTCCCCGCTCACCCACCTTTCGCGCGCTTCGCTCATAGCGGCGAGCGCTGCTGATCGAATTTGGTCCTGCTCTTCCTTGGTTAATTTCCGACGACTGAGCACCAAGGTCGTGTAGCCCTGAAAATGCGGCACGATCCGGACCTCTAAACTGCGATACTCATGGTTGGGAAAAATCTGACTAGCAATTTTTCGAATGTCCGAGTTGGCCTTCGAATACAAACTGGCCGGCCATGAATCGATGTCACCGTCTTCGATATCGTAATCCCATTCGACTTTATAAAAGCCGTGCTGATCAAGCTCACTCGCCCGGGCATCTTGGACCGGTACAGACTCTTTCTTTGAAACGGAATCTACAGGCTTAGGGCACGCACTCACGAAAAACGCTATGCAGAGAACAACTAAAACGAGCGAAACGGATTTGTGCGCCATCATTCTTTGCAGCACATTTCAGATCATCAACGCCCGCCGGCTGGGCGAACCGTCTATTGCTTGTCCGCCGTAGGCTCGGCGAAGGCGGATGAATAACTGGGCCATGTGGAGCGTGAACATGATCGACGACTCAGGTGAAATCAAGGGCGTTGCTGCTGTGGCTGCTGGATCGGCTCTTCACTCGAAAATAATCTCGAAACCCTTCACGAGGCCGAGGAGCGCAATCAGCCCGAGAATCACAATGACAGCGAGGCAACCGAATTTCGAAAATGTCCTTGCCGGGGTCTCGCGCGCTTCAGCTTCTTCTTTCGGGTCCTTCGACGTCACTCGAATCTTCAGGAAATCAAATCCCGCTTTAGGAGGCAGCGTCACCTCTCCCTTCTCAAGGGCTTCATCTATGAAACCGCGGAGGTGCCGGAATCCTTCCGCGCTGCCAACAAGCTCACCAGTGGGGTCGCCGTATCGGTCATAGGCTGTCACCCAAACCTTCTTCTGTTCGTCGTCGCTCATCTTTTCTTCTGCCGATCGATTGTGATCAGACACGACGGGGCACAGCCCCGTCGTTGTCTGTAGCACTCTGGATGGGCCTTCTTGCTTCGTCTGTCGCTTCCCAAGTGAAAGCAACGAACCAGTAGGCGACGAATACACCGATAAAAAGAGCGAGGTAACCCCACAAATCAAAGTCACCGCCGAGAACTGACAACAAGCTTCCGATGGCAAGAAGCGAACCAGCAACCGATCCGAGAATCTTACTTTGAAGCGCTAGCCTCAGCACTCCAGATGCCGCCCATAAACCGACGTGGACTGCCTTCAGGATAAACTCCACGACGAAGCTTCCAGCCAACAGTCCCGCGAAAGGCATAACAACAACTCCAAACCAGATATTTCTTCTTTCTTCAGGCGTATAGCCGGCATTCCATGGCGCGAGCCACAAGATACCGACCGCGAGTATGGCCAGAGCCAATGCGAGAATCGCGAACACGGCTGCGGGACCATAGACCTCGCGCAACCGCGGATTGAATAGCGGTATCTTGTGCAGCGCCACGGTCTCTTGCCGCATATCGTGAACTGGGGAGTTCATTTTTCTTCGCCCATCGTTAAAGGTGAGCCACGCTCACCCGGAAAGAGGACGGAGTCGAGCGCGGGGATGACATGGGCGAATTGGGTGAGATGGTGAGCGTTGGCTCTAGTGGCTGGATCGCCGCTTAGGAACGCATGGGGCCAATCACAGCCCTTCGAACCCCAAATAAACTCGTCTCTTTGGAACGCTCGATGACCTCGAAATGCTTGCGGAGAAATGAGTGATCGATGGTCCAGTCATACTCGCCTTGAGGATTCACGAGCCAAATGCAGTCGAGACCATCCTGGCGGCTGTAATACCCGATTCTTCTCTTTTCGCCAACCTCGTGCCCTTGCTTGCGGGCATGCGGCCAAAGTTTCTTCAGCACGACTACGCTCAGGGGAGGGATGGGCTTCTTCATCTTCCGGCGATCGTTACAGATGAGCCACGGTCGTGGCTGGCGCGACTCGTGCGTCAGCACGAGGCGTGACAGACATGGCCGTTGGCTCTGGCGGCTGGTTCGGCCTTTTCATCGAATACCTGAAATCTTCGAAACGACGCCTGAGCGGAGGTCGTAATCAATCGTCCGACAGCGGTGACACGAGTCGCCTCGCCAACCTGGATCTGGATCATGACTCTCGTGAATCAGCCAAAAGTGCAGCGCTGAACCTTCTCGCGAGATTTCCGCGAAATACTCCTTGGGCTCCATTCCTTCTTTCACGACCGCTGCGGTAACTGCGCGCAACGCCACTTCATACTCTTTCGGAAACCGCGCGACCTCGCTCAGCCGAGGCGCCTTGCTTGGTGGCTCCGCTCCGACTGCTACCGCAGTCAGCAACCCGACGAAGAGCACAATTTTCGTGAGACGCGTCATCTTTTCGCCGAACGCCTCAGATCAGCCACGCCCGCCAGGCGGGCGAGCCGTCTCTTTTGAAATACGGGGCCATGTGGAGCGGAGATATAATCTGCGATTCAGGTGCAATCAAGGGCGTTGGTCTGTGGCTGACTGGATGGGCTCTTTTCTATTCATGGGAGGAACGCAGCGTGGAAGCTGACCACGTAAAAGCAACTTCGTCGTCTGCTCCGGAACAGCAAAATAGGAGTCGATCACTTGATGCGGCCAATCGAATGACCTCTTCTTCTTTGGCTCGTAACGATTTCATCATCTCCAAATAAAATGCATCCGTAATCTTGCCGGATGGCAAATCTGTCCGGGCGATGTTCACCAGCGTGAAATCTCCGAGTGACAAACTTCTTCCAGCGTTCGCATTCCAAAGTGCTGCGCCCTTCAGGTCACCCGATATGATCTTCGGCCAAAAATACTTCAGATTGTATTCATTCGAGCTCTTCACGAGCCGCTGTGAACTCTCTTCAGTATCGATGCACACTCCAATCGCTCGTGATTCGTGGTCGTGATAGAAGGCAAACGTATAGACGGGTATTGCTTGCTGCCGGACGAGCGCAATTGCCTCGGATAACACACGATCAAGAAGCGGACGGACGTCTTTCATGTTTTGCCCATCGATTGAGCTCAGACACGACTGGGAGCGGAGCTCCCGGTCGTTGTCTGTGGTGACTGGATCGGCTCCGTTTCTTTCCGGATAAAATCTTCGGCATACTTGAAATCGTAGTAACTGACACCATCCGCGCGCTTCTTCCACGCCTCAGGGACAAATACAACCACAGGCTCAAACTCCTTCTTCCTCACAGCCTCAATCAAGGCTACACGTGCTTTGGGGAAATCAGCCTCCGAAACCGAAATCCATACGGTGGCACTGCCGGCAGCCTGAATCTTTATCTTCTGCTTCGCAAAAAATGCGAGTATACGGGGCTCAAGGTCTTTGTGCCGGGGATCAGCGACAGGACTAGGGTAAAGCGCGACGCACCGAAAATCGGCGGCGGCAGCGACGCTCGCTAGTGCGAAGAGCAACATGAGCGTGAGGATCTTCATCTTTTCCGCCGATCGATGAAGCTCAGACACCTCGCCTCTGACGATCGGAAACTGAAACCTTTCCGAATCCGCTGCGCGTAACCGAGGTTGTCTGTAGCGCCTGGTTCGGCTGCCTTTCTTTCTTCTCTATCTCGTTCTCAGGTAGATTAGCAGTCCGATCTCAGCTAATCCGAGAACGGAACCAATCGGAGCATACCACAAGGTGGCTACCGCTCCGGCAAGCAGCACGATGCTGCCTCTCTCCGGTGCAGACATGAACATCAAGGCTCCGACAATCCAGATTACGCCGAGAAGCACATGGAGAGTCTTCACGCCGGTGCTACGTGGATCAATTCCAAGAACAGAAACCACCCTTGCCCACGGACCGAGCTGTCCGGCTCGCGGTCCAGTCTTGGCTGTCACGTAATCGCCAACGATCAGCGCACGGCTCCCGTCAAACGCGAGCCATCCACCCACCAGAAGTGCGATCGCAAGAATCAGGTAACGAAGTGATGTCATTTTGATCGATGCCTTGCCGAACGTTATAGATGTGCCGCGACTACGGCTGGCGCGGCTCCTGCCCCGCAGGAGCCGTGACGGACGTAGGCGTTGGCACTAGCGCCTGGTTCGCCTTCTTCTCGAGACGTCGTAGAATCCTAAACTGAAGAATAGCGATGACCAACAACGCAACCGTGATTGGAAAAACAAGCTCAGCCAGCTGCCATAAATTCAATCCTGCCCCCCTTGGGTGAAATGTAAGCGTCCGACCGAGGACCTCGTAGACAGGTCGTAGTGGTGACGGTTACGACGGGTTCCAGCGGGCTGGGGTCAGAACGGTGATATCGTCCTGGTTGGTCATGGTGGGCAGCCGGGTGAGCACATGGCGCAGGTACGCATACGGGTCCTTGCCGTGGCGCTGGCAGGAGACGACGATCGAGTAGATGATTGCCGATCGCTGGCCGGCCTCGGGATGGCCGATGAACAGCCAGTTCTTCTTCCCAATGGCCGAGGGGCGGATGGCATTTTCGACCAGATTGTTGTCCAGGCGGGTTTCGCTGTGGCGGAGGTGGGCGGTCAGCGGCTCCCAATGGCCGAGCAGATAGGCGCAGGCCTGGCCGAGGCCGGACTTCGGCAGCACCCGTTGGCGCAGCGCGGTGACGAGTCGGCGCAGGCGGTGCAACGGCCGGGCGAAGCAAAGCTGGCGCAGCTCCGCCCGCCGGGGGCCGATCTTGCGTTTGTCCCAGACCCGCTCCCAGCGGTACAACCGGGCGATCAGCCGCAGGATCCGCTCCACCGTTTTCGGCCGCTCGGCCGCCGCCTCAAAGAAGTAACGTCGGGCATGCGCCCAGCAGCCCAGCCAGACCACGCCTGCGCGCTCGCTGGCGAAGGTCGGATAGGCCTCATAGCCATCGGACTGGAGCAGCCCCTTGTAATTGGACAGCAGCGAGGTGAGTTCGCCATGCCGTCGGGACAACCGCCAGTCGAAGACGACATCACCTCCCGGCCGGCTGATCACCCACAGCCAGCCCTGACTGGTTCCGCCTTTCCTTTCATCGGGATCATTGCAGCGCACCGGCGTCTCGTCGGCCTGGACGTAGCTGCCGGCCAACAACTCCAGCCTCATCTGCCGGTAAATCGGTTCCAGCCATTCCGCGGTGATCCCGATCCAGTCGGCCATCGAGCTGCGCGACAAGGTCGCACCCCAACGGGCGGACATTTGCTCCAACCGGTACAACGGGACATGATCGACGTACTTCGAGAGCGCGATCCAGGCGAGCAAGCCGGCGGAGGCATAGCCACCGGCCACCGCGCGGGCGGGCGCGGGAGCCACCACCGGCGGCTGCGTCCGGTCATCGCGACGCTTGAACTTGGGCCGTACGATTTCACGCTTGAAGAGTTTGGGCGGGATCACGTCCACCTCGAAGGTCCGCTCCTCGCCGATCTTTTCGTACGCCGCCGGCTCCGCTTGCACCGGGGCCGGCACGATTTCCACGACCTCCTGCACCGGCAGACGCGCAAAGTTCTCGGCCGGCAAGGGCCGCTTCTCCTGCCGGACTGTGCGCTCGTAGCTGATCGTCTGCGTGGGCGCGCTCGCCGCGGCGAGTTTCTCCAGCTCGCCGAGCTTCAGGAGCAATTGGGTTCGGTCCAGCTTCTCGCTTTTGCCGCCGCCAAACAGCTGCCTCTTCAACCACTCAATCTGCGCGCGCAGCACCGAGTTTTCCTGCTTCAGCAGGGCAACCTCATCGAGGGGTATCACGGTCGTGCTCACGCGCGCTTGTGAGCAAAACGTGCACCAAAAGTTCCGTCCGAAACGAACTATTTTTTCAACGCTCGTACCACGCCTTCAACGAGCCGTGCTTCAGCTCGATGCCGCCGATCAACAGCGCCAGCGCCTCCGGGGCGAGCGAGAGCTTCGCGCCCGCCTGGCTCGGCTGGGGCCACGAGAAGCGGCCCTGCTCGAGGCGCTTCGCCAATACCCACACGCCCGTGCCGTCCCAGTACAGCAGCTTCAACCGGGTACGGTCCTTGTTGATGAAGCCGAACACCGCTCCGCTCTTCGGGTTTTCGCCGAGTTGCTCCTGCGCAGCCGTCCACAGTCCGTTGAAGGACTTTCTCATGTCCACGGGCGCCACCGCCACGAAGATCCGCACCGAGTGAGGAAAGGCGAGCATCAGCGTAACGCCTTCACCAAGGCAGCCAGCTCCGCCGCGCTGGCACCCCGCGCGACCATCCCATCCGGCAGCCGCACTTCGAGCAGTCCGACCGGCGCCGAGCCCAGCACCGGCCCAACCCGCACCTCCGCGAAGCGGGTCCGCTTCGCCACGGCTCGGTGGCGCGCCGCCTTCAACACCCAGCCCGCAAACGTCGAGTACGCCAGGCCCTCCTGGCGGGCGAAGGCCGCCATGGTCTGACCGCTCTCTCGCCAGGCCGCCACCGCCTCGGCCCGCCGCTCAGCCTGGCTGAGCCGCCGCCCACGCTGGTCGCGCTTCTCTCCCGTATCGATCAGTTCAGTCGTAGTCGTCACCATGACGACCACTCTACCACCTCTCCGCTCCCACGCCTACGAGGTCCCCGGCCGAACGCTTACGGTGAAATTTACTGTCTTCGCTCTGCTCAATCTTCACACCTTTTTCTTTCAATAGACGCAAAAGCAGCGGATCATCGGCCGTCTGAAAGGCGCGAGCTGAGTCGAATCGCGTAAGTCCGTTCGGTGTCTGAATCGCACCTTCAAGTCCGGAGATATTATAAAACCGCACTTCCTTGATCTGGCCAGCATCTACGGCACGCAAAAACTCGTCGTAAGTAATATGCTCAGTCGGCGACTCTTCGGCTCGAATCACAACCGCGGTAAAAAGCAGCGCCACGATGAGAAGATTGAGTTTCATATTTTGGCGAACGATTCAGATCAGCCACGCGGGCCGAGCGAGGACGGACTTTCGGATGCGGATAAATCGTCCGAAGACGGACGGCTGCCCGCGTTGCGCTGTGGCGGCTGGATCGGCTCTGCTTTCACGGAGATTGCGGTGATGCTCTTCGAGCGGCGAAAGACTGTGTTAGTGCGGTAAGTGCTGCTGACGCGACCAAAAGACTCGCAGCAGTGAATACCCAAAACTGCTCTGGACTTTCTTTGCGGGTGATCTCCGTCGGACGGACACGGCTCACACGGATACTCCCATCGACTATGGAGCTGACGCCGAGATAACCAAACAAGGCAATGACCGCCACGAGACTGAACCGATATACTTTGCATTGCTTCTTCATCTTTCTTCCGCCGATCGACTCAGATCAGCCACGCCCGCCGGGCGGGCAAGCCGTCTCTTCTTGTCGCGCCGTAGGCTCGGCGAAGGCGGATGAATGACTGGGCCATGTGGAGCGTAGGCGTAATCATCGATGAAGGTGAGATCAATGGCGTTGCTGCTGTGGCTGCTGGATCGGCTCTTCTTTTTACCCAGATTTCGCGCGATCTCTCAACCGACGAACTATCCACCTGACCAGCGAAATACTCGAGACCAAGAAGCATGTCACAGTCACGAGCAGCCAGAAAATGGCCTCTCGCTGAACAAAATGAAGTCTTTCTTCCGTGAGTGGTGTCGCCGTAAGCCACGCACAATATACGAAGGTCAACGCAGCCCAGAGGCCAACTGGGACAGAGACTAAGCTCAGCCAAAACCAAAGGCGAAAGCGGCGCTCTTTCATTGTGATGCCGATCGACTCAGATCAGCCACGCCCGGCGTGCGTGGGTGCCGCCTCTTTTGAAATACAGGGCCATGTGGAGCGGGGATATCATGGGCGATTTAGGTGAGAGCAAGGGCGTTGTGCTGTGGCTGCTGGATCGGCTCTTCAACGGTGATGCTCAAGGATGGTGCGAATCGCAGGATCAGCCGTCGGCTCCTTCCTTAGAGCGGCAACGAGCTGCAATCCGACTTCATCGATTTCTCGGTAAAACCCACGCATCCGAGCCTGACGATCTTCTTCTCTTTCGCTCGCTCTCCGATACGCCTCCTGGACTAGGCGCAAATAGAGGGCGTCGCCGAGCGTGGCCGAATCTGCGATCCCCGCTTTCTCAACGCACTCGCGCAGCAGTGGAATGCCGCGGACCATGGAACGCTGTGGGAGCCGTGCTCTGCCGAAGACTAGAAGGAGTGCATCGCCGAGGCTCATATTCTTTCGCCGATCGTCAGCAGTCAGACACGACAGGGCGCAGCCCTGTCGTTGTCTGTGATGCTCTGGATGGGCTCTCTTCAGTTTTCATACTCGTGTCCCTTAGTGCGGACGTAGTCAGCGAGCCATGCCGCCATGTCCTCCAAATGAATCTCTCTTCCTTCTTCCACACGCTTAGAAATCATCGTGAGTGCGTTATATTGCAATGTAGTCGTGCGATAGCGGAGGGTAGACCTCTTTGTCTCGGTATGCATAGCCACCATCACACCACTTCTCGTATTCCAGCGTAGTCCGACCGGCGATCAAATCTCTCGCACGAGTGAAGAACAGAGCGACATCGGCTGGGGTCTGGGGGCGAGCGCTGGCCAACCAAGCGGCAGCCTCTTCTCGACTCCAGGTGCGACCAGACGAGCGGATACAATCGCCGATCATCAAATACAGACAGGACAGGAAGAACTTCCGCGTCGGACATGCGGCATCGCTGGCAAGCCGGACCAGCAACTCTCTTCTTCCGGGCTCCGCTACACACAAATCCCAGTCTTGCTCCATCTCCGGTGGGTAGTGCGCGCCTTCGATGTAAGCCCAACGCACGATTTCCTCGTCAGTCGGGTTCACTGCGTCCGCAAAGAAGCCGGCGGGGATTACTTCTTTCATTTGTCTAACGATTGAGGTCAGACACGACGGGGCGCAGCCCCGTCGTTGTCTGTGCCGACTGGATCGGCCTTCTTCATAGAGTGCTAGCCAACGGGAATCCGTCCGGTTGGGGCATCACCGGCTGCCTACCACCATCGCTATCGGTGGCATCTGCGACGTAGATCTTTCCATCCGGCTCCAAGCAAAGTGTGACTTTCCAAGGATACTTCTTTCTGTCGATGAACTCGAGCGGTGGAAGCCGCCAACTAAACTCTTTCCTCACACCGGCGTGGATGACCGCCGAAGCCAAAAAGAACGAGGAGAAGGACAGCTCTGCGGACTGCCCTGCCATGATAACTCTTTTCTTTCCGTCTTTGAACTCAAGCGACAGGTCCCCACTGGAACGATTCACGACGGTAACGCGCTCGGGCAACGAACAGCCAACAAGCACGGCAGCTATCAAGATCAGGAATGAGGTCGCTACTGTGCGCATGCTGTCTTCCGCCGATCGTCCTCAGTCAGACACGGAGGGGAGCGCAGCTCCCCGGAGTTGTCTGTGATGAGCTGGATCGCCCTTCTTTCATACCTCTTCGGATTTCAGTCGCTGCATCGTAGCCGGTGACAACCGGACGTCGACGGGCGGAAGTGTATAGAGCAAGGCGACCATGGGCCAAAAGAATACAAGGACCGGGACAAATATCCAGCCATGCTTCACTGCCGCACCCGGATTTTCGATATACCAACGAAACGACTGCTTCTCCTTCACTGGCCGCATAGCCGCGATGCGTAAAATGACCTCTTTTTCTTCTTCGGTCGGAGGTGCCATCTTTCGAACATCGCTACGACGACTGAAATAATCACGTAAGCACAGGACGGTCTGCGCCAGCCACCAAATCACGAGACCTATCGGGGCGACTGCGATGAAATCTTTCATCTTCTTCCGGCGATCAGTGTTATTCACCGCAACTGGGTTGAGCTTTCGCACGGGCGGTCATTTTGGGGAATTAAGTCTGCAAGTCTCACCAAATCAACCCTTGAGTTTTCCGGGTTGAGCTTTTGCCCGTTGATTTTTACCGGGCAAAAGCTCAACCTGACAGCACACGGGCCAAACGTGTATGCATGATAAACAGCCCGTTAGTTTTCCAGGTTGGAAGGCAGCCTTGGCGCTTTCGAATCTGACTCCGGTCGTGAAGGCGTCGCACACCCGCGAGATCCTCGCCTTTCTCCGCCTGTGCAAGTCCAGGCGCGCTCCTGCGACGGTCGAGTTGGTCAAGCAACATCTGCACATCCGGGAGCCACACACGGCTGACGGAGCGACGGGGCCGGCCCGCGAAGCGTTGCGTTGGTTTTTCCGGGAGAGTCAACGGACGGCCCGGGAAGAGCCATCCGAAGCGTCCTCCCGGTCGCGGCCGCCGCCTGCGCGGCCCAAGGCCCCCCCGGCTGGAAAGGAGTTCCCCCTGCGGAGCCAGCCCAACGAAGCCAATCCACTCGGCGCCGAGGAGGCAAAGGTGCCGGAGGGCGCGGCCCGAGCCGGGCCTTTGCGCCCCATGGAACCGCCGCCGGCTTCCGCCGACCTTGGTTCCAGTGATTGGGAACGCGCGTTGATCAAGACCATGCGGGAGCGCGGGCTGTTGTGGCGGAGCGAGTCGACCTACCGGGGTTGGGCCGCCCGCTTTGCGCGATTCCTGGAGCCGCGTTCACCTTACGCGGCCTCGGGCGAGGATGTTGCTGCTTTCCTCAGCGACCTGGCCGTAAAGCATCGGATCAGCCCGGCGACGCAAAAACAGGCGCTCAATGCACTGGTGTTCCTGCTTCAGCAGGCGTTGGGCCGGGATCTGGGGGAGCTGAAATTCAAACGGGCCTACCCCAAGGAACGCGTGCCGACGGTCCTGTCCAGGGCGGAAGCCAGGCGGTTGTTCCAGCAACTGGAGGGTACGACCTTGCTCATGGCCGAGCTCGCCTATGGTTCCGGCTTGCGGCTGATGGAATTGCTGCGCCTGCGGGTGCATCATCTGGACTTGGAGCGGCGGTTGCTCACCGTGCACGGTGGCAAGGGCAACAAGGACCGCGTGACCGTGGTGCCGGAAGCCTTGGTGGAACGGCTGCGCGGGCAGATTGAAAGATTGCGGGTGCTCTTTGCCGAGGATCGGGCCGCCGGGTTGCCGGGCGTTTGGCTGCCCGACGGCTTGTCCAGGAAATACCCTGCGGCGGGTACCAGCTGGGAGTGGCAATGGGTGTTTCCTTCGCGGGAAACAAGTATTGATCCAGGAACCGGGATCATGCGGCGACATCACGCCCTCGACGGTGCGTTTCAAAATGCAATTCGCCAGGCGGCTCGTCGGGCGGTGATCGACAAAAGAGTAACGCCGCATGTGCTCCGGCATAGTTTTGGCACCCATCTCATGGAGTCCGGTGCAGATATCCGGACGGTGCAGGAACTCATGGGTCACGACGACATCCGGACCACGCAGATATATACGCATGTCATGCAACGGCCCGGGATGGGCATCCGCAGTCCGTTGGACGGGCTGGATCACGGTGCGCCGCCGCCGCCGGATCAAGATGGGAAGGCATAGTTGCCCACGAAAGGGTCACGAATACAGACAAAAGCAGGGTTAACCACGGAACACACGGAATACACGGAAGGCCGGCAGGTGGCACAGGAGCAAACGGAGGGAACGGAGCGGCGGGGCTGGGACACGGGCAAAGCCGATGGGCATGATGCAATTCGGGTCTCTCTGCTCCGCGGAAGATGGCAAAGCGGGTTGGGTGTGATTGCCTCGGTTGCCTCAGTTTCCTCCTGTGCAAAATCCGTTTTCTGTGTGTTCCGTGTATTCTGTGGTGATCAATTCCGGCCCGTGGTGCTCTACCTTGATGCAGCCATACACGGCGTGTCGGGATCAGCCGTCGCGGGGCTTCCGACTTCGCATAGCTTCGACGCGACAAGCTGGCTCGACAAGGACACGCCCTCCAAGGGAATCAAGGCACGCGGGTGGCGGACGGCAAGGGCCACAGGGATCAGCCTTTGCCTAGATTCCGGCTTCGGATAGGCTTCGGCCCGACAAGCGTGCCCTCCACCTTAGGAAGCGGCGCGTCGGGAGACTCGCCCTCCACCTTAATGAAGATTACGCAAAGAAGAGACGCACCCCGTCGCTTGGCGACACCCCTCTCCCTAGAGGGGACCCAATCAACTGGTCCGGAAAGTCCCTCTAGAAAGAGGGGAATTTACGAAGACAGGCGCGGCGGGATTACGAGGCCACGATACGGCGGACGGCGGCCTGCCAGCCGGCGTAGAGGGAG
>Ga0208752_100376_pt1 | contig 13384 bp, 12 predicted proteins | sample LakWasMet27_LOW6_2_FD_183871 | JGI IMG/M metagenome (GOLD analysis project Ga0208752, IMG submission 183871) | Freshwater sediment methanotrophic microbial communities from Lake Washington under simulated oxygen tension - Sediment Metagenome... | ecosystem: Environmental > Aquatic > Freshwater >... | reverse complement strand
GCGGCGGCGCCGGCGAGCATCTGGTCGACCTTGATGCCCTGGAGCGCGGCGGGCTGGAGGCCGCGGGGCAGGGAACGGAAGAGCACGACGAGCTGCCGCGCGACCAGGCGGAGCGGCGAGAGGATCACCTCGGCGAGGCGCCCGAACGCCGTCTGCGCGGCGGTGGCGACCCAGACGAAGGCCCCGCCGAGGGCGGTGCGGATCGCGACCGAGAGGCCGACGACCCGCGCGAGCAGCGGCGCGATGAAGGCCCAGGCCCGGGCTCCCATCGACGCGAAGAACCCGACGACCGCGCCCCGCAGGCGGAGGAGAGCGCCCCACGCGACGACGACCGCGCCGCCCACCACGCGCCCCACCCGGACGTAGAACTGCCCGATCGCGAGGCCGACGCCCACGAAGACGCCGCGAGCCGACGCCACCACCATCACGCTCCACTGCCCGAGGCGCAGGTAGAAGCCGCTCACCGCCCCCGCGGCCCGCGCCGCGAACGACGCGACCCCCCGGCCGAACGCGGCGAGCGGAGCGCGCACCCGCGCCCAGAGGAGGGCGAACGCGACGTAGTTCGCCACCACGAGCATCGAGCCGATGAGCCGGAACGGCGCGGTGATCCACGCGACGCCGCGCAGCACGGCGGCTCCGGCGCTCCGCATCGCCCCGGCGACCCACGCCCCGATGGCCGCGAAGGCCCTGCGCACGGGCGCCATCCCCCGCACCAGTGTCGACCAGGCGGAGGGCGCCGTCTTGATGAGGGCGACCGCCGCGTACCAGGGCCCGAGGAGCGCGCCCGCGAGCGTGCGCAGGCCCGCGGCGCGGACCGTGTTGGCCTGGAGCTGGTTCCAGTGGCGCCAGACCAGCACCGTGCCGGCGAGCGTCGCGGTGATGGCCGCGATGACCGGCGAGTAGCGCAGGAGCGTGCTCAGCGGCCCGCGGGCAGCCATGCCGAGAGCGCGGCCGAGTGCGGTCGCGAAGTTCCAGAGCGATCGGAGCGTGCCCCCCGCGCGCACGAGCCACGGGGACACCCATGCGAGCGCGCGGCCTGCCAGCGCCGCGCCCCGCGCGAGCCCAGACCACACCGAGGTACCCAGGCGCGCGACGGCCAGCACCGCCGCGACGCCCTGCGTGGCGACCGAGAGCCCGAACATCACCGCCCGGAGCTCGACGTACCCGCGGACGAGGCGCGCCACCTCCTGCCCGAGCTGCCGGGCCTCGGCGCGATTCATCGCCATGCCGCGCCCGCCGATCCCGAGGCCCTCGGCGAGCGCGAGTCCCGCCCGCCCGGCGCGCCTCGACGGCCATCCCCTCGAGGAAGCCGCTCACCACCTGTCGCACCCGGTCGCCCCATCGGGCGATCTGCAACACCAGCGGCCAGAGCCCCCGGCGGATGAGGCGCTCCTGGAGGCTGCGCGGGATGCGCGCCATGCCGCGCGCGTCCTCGCCCGCGAGCAGCGCGACCACGCCCTCGGTCACGTCGCGCACCACCGCGAACGAGGTCGTCCAGCTCCGCGCCATGCGGCCGGTGCCCCGGTTCCAGCGCTCGCCGAGGTCCGTCACGGCGCCGCCCACGATCGCGACGATCCCGCGCAGGACGCGCATCCCCGTCGCCAGCGTCTCGGCCACCCGCCGCGCGAGTACCATGCGCTCGGCGGCCGTCCCGAGCCCGCCGCTGAACTCGCCGAGGAACGCCCCGATCACGGGCCGGAGCTCGTCGCCCACCATCGTGAGGAACTGCCCGGCGACGTCCTGCAGGTCCGACAGGCGCGCCGTGATGGTGGCCGCCGCCCGGTCCATGCCGCCCGCGAAGCGCCCCTGCATCCCGCGCCGGAGCGCCGCGATCACCTGCTGGGCGGGGATGCCCGAGCGGGCGATGTTCTGGAGCTGGGCGTCGTTGAGGTGGAGCTCGTCGCGCAGGATCTGGAACGCCGGGATGCCCGCGCTCACCAGCTGCCGGAGCTGGCCGAAGTTCGTCTTGTTGGTCGCGAGCATCGTGCCGAAGACGCGCGACATGGTGTTCACGCCCCGGATGCCCGTGTTGGCCGTGAAGGCCGCGTTGCCGAAGTCGGTGAGCAGCCCCGTGACCTCGCCGACGCCGAAGCCGAAGGTCTGGAGGTAGCGGCTCTGCGTGACGAGGTCGGCGAACTCGAAGGGGCGCCCGATCGCGAACTGCTGCAGCTCGGCCAGGTGGTCGCGGGCGAGCTGCGCGCTCCCGAGCAGCGTCGTGAAGGCGAGCCGGTTGTTCTCCATCGAGCTCGCCGCGCGCGAGGAGGCGCCCACGAGCGCGGCGAAGCCGGAGGCGAGGCCAGCGGGCCCCTGTAGGAAGTGGGCGAGCCCGCCGAGCTGCCCTGTCATGCCCGAGACGACGCGACCGAGGCCGCCGAGCGCGCCGCGCACGCCGCGGTCGAAGGAGTCGAGCGGCGCCCGCACCCGCGAGAGCGTGACGCCGAAGCGGGAGACGGCCCGGTCGGCGTCGACCACGGCCCCCGGCATCGCGTGCAGGGCCACGGACGCGAGGCGGACGCCGCCCGCGATCGCGCGGTAGCCGGCGGTCTGCTGGAGCGAGGCGGCCGTGCTGCGTGAGCCCTCGGCGACCCGTCGGAAGCCGTCGACGAGGTCGCGCGAAGCGCCCGCGACGGCGCGCGTCCCCTGCGCGTACGCCTGCCGCAGGGACGTGAAGCTCCTACCCACCCGGGCCGCCACCGCGGAGAACCCGTCGATCAGGAAGACTCGGCCGCCAACGTCCATGTCCGGGTCGATGCTGGCGGTCACACCCCTCGGGGCGCGGGTCACCCCCCACGAGAAGCATGAGCACCGCGCTGGATTTCTGTCTGGTAGGCTTCCGGGTAGCCGCCCCGATGTCCCTCCCGCTGACCAAAGCCCTGAAGCTCTACAACGAGCACGTGAAGGCGTTGGACGACCCGACGGTCGAGATCCCGGAGATCACGCTTCACCGCATCATCCACGAGGCACGGCGGGGCCTGAAGGACGCGGGTCTCGACGACCGGTGGGCCTTCTGGAGCCTCATCGGGCTGGCCGAACGGCGACTGGCCCACCTTCCGGAGGCAGCGTCGGCGTTCCGCAACGCGCTTCTCACGCGGCCTAATGACCCCTACAGCGCCGCAAGCCTGGGGACGGTGCTCGCGATGCTCGGCCGGCATCGGGAGGCGTTGCCGTTCCTCGCGACGGCGCTGCGAAACGTTCCCGCGGGTTCCATTACGGAAGTGCTGGTCCTGTGCGCACAGGCCGAAGCCCTTCACACGATTGGCGAGGCTGAGGGCGCCCGAGCGGCCCTTACACGGGCGATCCGCCTCGCTCGGGCCGAGGAACCGCAGATGTACCTTCGGCTGGCAGATGTCCTTGCTTCCTCGGGCCGCGACGACGACGCCGTGGAGTTCCTCGCGCGAGCCGTAGCGGCGGGCAACAAGATCGAGCGCGGCGATCGGCCGGCGCTTGAACTACTTCGGGACGTCCCGGCACCCTGGTTGAAGCCGCCCCTGATCACTCCCGTCGCTGCGGAGGCGTGGGTGCGGGTCGCCGAGCGTGAGGACGCCCCTCTCCCCGAGGGCATGGCGACCCCCGCTCGCGTGTCGCTCTCTCCGGAAGGCTGGGCGCGGTTTGCCGCGCTCGTGAAGGACTGAGCGCCATGATGGAGGTGCGACGAGTCCGCGGGAGCGACGTGCTCGGGGGGTTCGGGTCGGGGAACGCCGACCTCGACCGGTATCTGCACCAGTACGCGAAGCAGAACGACCGGCGGCACTGGAACGCGACCTGGATCGCCGTGGACGACGGCGAAGTGGCCGGGTTCGCGACCGTAGTCGCCGGTGCGGTGGAGGCGAAGGAGCTGGAGTCGGTGCTGCCGAAGCTGCCGCAGTACCCCGCTCCCATCCTGCGCCTCGCGCGACTGGCGGCCGACCAGCACTACACGGGCAAGGGGGTCGCGTCGGCGCTACTGCAGGCCGTCTTTCAGGCCGCCGTCGAGCAGGCCGAGCGGACGGGGTGCGTCGGCGTGTTCGCCGACGCCAAGCCAGGGGCCGTGACGTTCTACGAGAAGCTCGGGTTCGTGACCGTGCATCACCCAGAAACCGGAGAGAGCACCGCGGGCATGTTCCTCCCGCTGGCCGCCGTTCGGGCGAGGCTCAGCCCCCGCTCAGGTTGACCGCGCGCTGACGGGCATGAGCCGCCGCCCCAACTCCCGCGCCCTGGCCCACACGTACGCCGAGCGCATCGCGGCCCTCAACGCCCTCGGCATCGAGCTTCACACCATCGCGGTCCACGTCGAGGTGAGCGACTCGACGCTCCGCCGGGTGCGTACGGGTCAGCCCGTCGTGCGCGCAACGGCCCGCTCGATCGAGCTGGCTGTCGACCTCCTCGTCGCCCGCCACACCCCGACGTCCTAACGCTCAGCGCCGTCGTCCCCGAGGCGCACCGCCACCGTGGCTTCGGCCTGCGGCGCGCCGCTCGTGGCCGGAGCGGTGTTGGCCTGCGCTGCGGGCGAGGGGCGTGCGCCGTGTCGGCCGTTGGGCCCGTTGCGCTTCAGCTCGAGCTCCGTCGTGTAGCTCCCCTCGACCTTGTGCAGGGCCTTCTCGACGTACCAGAGCCCGCCGTCGCGCGGCGCCACGCCGACGATCTGGACGACGCGCCCGGTGCGCACGAGTGGCAGCCCGAGGCAGGTGACCTTGCCCTTCACCCGCCCTCGCTCGTGCGCACGGAACCGTCCCTCCGAGACCTGGCGCAGGTGCGTCCGGGCCGCCGCCGCAGGCGCCGCCACGGGGTGCGACTCGACCTCGCCGCGCGTTGCGACCGTCGCCTGGGTGCCCGAGCCCGCGGCCGGAGGGGCCTCGCCGAAGCTCTCGGCGTAGCCCTGCGAGGCGAGGTTCACCAGCAGGTGCGGGTCGTCCTCGGTGGGCGCCGAGGGCGAGGCCGCAGCCGCCGCGCGCGACGCCGCGTAGGCCGCACGCTGCGCGGCGGGTGACTGCGACGCGGCCTCCGGGTGCGACGCGACGTACGCCCGCTGCCCCGCCTCCTCGGCGGCGCGGGACGCGCGTTGCGCGGCGAGGGCGCGGGTGCGGCGGGCGGCGAGCACCGCGCGCGTGGTGTTGGGGTCGCCCGCGGCGTGGGAGAGGGCCTCGCCGGTGGCCGGGTCGGTGAAGAGGGCGACGGCGCCGGCGTCGCGCCGCTCGTGCCTGCGGATCTGCGTCTCGACCTCGAAGGAGAGGACCTCGCCGTTCTTCCATCGGAAGTGCAGCACCTGGTCGGCACCGCCCGAGAGGCGCGGTTCGCGCACGACGAGCGCGTCCCCCTCGACCAGCACCTCCAGGCCCAGCTCCCCGGTGCGCGCGAGGAGCCACTGCCAGACGTGCTGGTTGTCGATCGTCTGCGCGTCGAAGCGGATGCCCTCGGGCGCCTGCCAGTCCATGCGCAACCCGGCATCGCGCGCGAGCTCGGTGACCGCGCCGCGGAACGTCGCGCCCCGGAAGACGCGTCGCACCGGTCCCACGGAGAGGGAGAGCTCCCTCCCCAGGGCCTCGACCTCGATGCGGTCGTCCTCGTGCCTCGGGTCGACGCGATGGATGATCCCGCCGCGGGGGGCGGAGAGCGTGCCGTGGTAGCCCCAGCGGACGCCCAGGGTCTGTCCCTCCTGGAGCGTCTCCCGTTCGCGCAGGAGCCCATCGATGTCCGAGAAGACGAGCTTGATCTTCGTCGTCTTCCCCACCTCCTCGTCGACCTCGAGCGAGAGCACCCGGCGCGAGAGGTCCCGGCCCGACGGGACGCCGTCGAGGGAGACGAAGACCACGGGCGTGCGCTCGGACGGTGGCATTGACCCTCAGCCGAGGGTCAACGGCGCGTTGAGGCGAGGTGACCTGTCGGACTGGCTGGGCAATGTGACTGAGGCCGCGATCAGTAGAACGAATTCGGCCGATCGCGCGGTAGTTCAGTGGCGGTGCTAGAGCGAATTTGCATGCCCCTCAATCAGGGCATCGACGGCAGACGCAAGAGATCCGAGAAACCGCAGCCATAGCGATACATCACTTCTCGAAATGCTTAATACGCTCGCGGAGTGAGCGACTCGGTGTCGAGATGAGACGATGGTGTCGAGAGTGTCGCGAACGAAGTCGATCGCTTCCTGCTTTCCCCACAATGCATCGAAGTGCGGCCGAAGTTTCTTGAATGGATCGGCGATCCCGAGATTGCTCAGCAATTCAGCAAGGGCATCTGCACCAATATTCCCTCCGGTTTGCGAAAGGGCATTTGCGTCAATAAGCCCGTCGGAAATCGTTCTTGCGGCGGCCTGGACCGCTGCTATTCGGGCTGCCTTGCCAGACATGGCGGTCGCCCCACCGCCAATTGACGCGAATCTAGGGCCCTTCAGCGCAAGTTCCATCGAGCTGTATATCGACGCCACCTGCATTTTATGCGGCAGTCGACTAAACGGAGTTCGGCTAGGCGCGCTCGCGAACGGGGACAGATGTTCGGCGATTGCCTGCCTCACAAATCGCTCGAAGGCCCCCACCATTAGTACGGTCGATCCGCCCCGGAGCCCACGCATTTCATCGAGCGACGATGCAGGGTCAGTCGGAAGTGGAGGGTCATTGTATCGGACCTCGATCGTGTGAAGTGCACTCGCCGTTCCGAGAGATACGACGAATTCTCCATAGGCCCTGCTTGTCACAGCGGAAGGCCACACACTTGAGAGACAAGGATTCGAACGTGGTCAATTCGAACCTGAAACGAACCCGGCGTATTCGTTGCTGCGTCCACGCTACGGCGGAAATCGTCCTGTGCAAACAGTTCCTTGAACCTCTCGATAATGTCCTCCTGACAGGCGCTCAAGCGCTGCGCATCCATGCCGCGAAGGGCAAGCATCTGAGCGTCGAAGAGTGATGCCAGCACAGGCTGCCTCCACTGCTGGCGATCGGTCTGCCATCGCTGAAAAGCATGCTCGCCGAATGCGGCTTCTACTGCTCGAAGTGCCTGCCAGAAGTCGGCCTCCAAGATCTTCAACTCGCTCGCTGGCGCCCGCTGGTTGACCTTCATGAAGGTGTCCATCGCTCGCATCATGCCGCTATTCAGCGTGCTCCAATTCTCTCGGAACGTCATGAATCGGAGCACAAATTCCGCGTCGCGCATCTCTTGATGAAGAACAGATTTGGCCTTGTTCGTGATGCGCAATACATGATGGAATTCGGGCGCTTCCGACAGGCGAAGAATCATGTCGTTGAGCGGGCCTGGCCAAGTGCTGTTTCGGATCTCCTGGGCGTTGAGTCGCACGCCGCCAGTGTTAAGTCGTCGGAAGACCTCGAATTTGATATCTGGGTCGGACTGCCGTAGGATAATCACTGCGCGCACAGTCGGACGAACCTTGATGACGGTTTGTAGCTCGATAGGAAGGGTGTCGATGTTCTTTCCGTTGATGTCCGAAAACACCTTCAGGTCGGTGAGAGTCAGTCTGCCTCTGAGCATGGCGTAGATGGCGCTCAGTCGTTGCTTGCCGTCAATCACCGAATACTTCCCGAGTTCGTCCTCGTTGAGGTAGATTGGGGGGACAGGGACGTTCATGAGGAACGATTCGATGAGCTGCGACTGTCGCTTTGGGTCCCAGCGGAATCGACGCTGATACTTGGGCGAAAGATCAATCCTTTTGCTCTCGATGAGATCTGCGATGCTAGAAAGGTTGTAGTCAACAACGCTGGTCACAAGCTCGCGTTGCTTCTCTAGCCAGAAACCAACGGGATCGGCCGACTGACTTGCGTCCCCCTGCTCCGCCCCCTCATCGTCAAATCCCTCAACATCGGGCTCTGCTTGAGGCTGAGTGACCGGGCGGCGCTTGGTCGTATACTTCATCGGAAATTCTCTCTTCTCCCCGAGGCGCTGTCCGCAGTGCCCCAGCGGGATCGACGATGCCAGATTGCTCCCTAGGTCTCAACTACTGCCCTCTGAATGGCGCGTCGCTAGGTTTGGAAGCATCACGGTCCGCTGCCTCGAGAACGACTAGCTGCGCTGTACGTTGCCTCTATTTGCCCGCCGCCCAGGTTGACGCCTCGCCCGAGGCGCATGACCACCACTATCCTCCTTCCGTGCGGCGCCGAGGCCGTAATCGACGAGTGCACCGGCGTCGCGTAGCGGCACACCCACGACGTCCTCAAGGCCATCGAGACGGGCCACCCGCCGGCACTGGACTGGCAGGATCGGGTGCCGCTCGAGGTCGTCTCGAGGATCGGCCGGCGCGCGCCGACGGAGCGCGACCTCTTGCACCTCGCGACGGGTTCGCGCCTGCGGCTGCTGGTCGAGGCGCGTCGCCTGACCTACGGCGACGCGCTCGAGATGGAGTGGGGGTGCAGGTGCGGCGCGAAGTGCGAGGCCACCTTCGACCTCGCCCGGCTCGCCGACCTGCCCTACCCAAACCCGCCGCAGGCCGCCTTCCGCGCGGGCACGGGGAAGGTCTTCACGCTCACCTAGGGCACCGGCGCGACGGAACGCGACTTCGCGCGGGCCACGATGCGCAACGAGCTGAGCTTCCTCGACGAGCCGCTCTGCCGGATCGTCGCGCTCGATGGCGAGCCCGTCGGCCTGAGGGTGATCACGAAGCTCTCGGCGCGCGTCCTCGACGAGGTCCGCAAGGTCGGCCGCGCGATGGTGCCCGTGTACGACCCCGAGGCGCGTCAGCTCGCGCCCCTGCGACTCGTAGGCGATGCCGATGAGGAGCCGGAGCCGGCGACCGACGCCGTGACCGACCCGGCGCGGATGCCCCAGGCGGGGTGCCCCGAGCGCGTGCGCCTCGCGTGCGAGTCGTGCGGCCACCGCACGGCCGTGCCCCTAGGGACGCAGCCGGATTTTCTCTTGCCGGGGGTGCAGGCGGCGGCGGACTGACCGCCCTCCTCACCCCCCGCAGCGCCTACGCGTCGGGGCTCTGCGACCCGGAGCGCGACGTGTGCGAGTTCGCCATCGGCCGCTACCCCTGGAGCCGCGATGCCATCCTCGCCATGCCCCTCAGCGCCCGACGGCAGCAGCTGCTCTGGCTCCGGAAGCACCAGGCCGACCTCGCCGCTGAGATTGAGAAGGCTGGTCAGTAACGTTTCCGTGGGCTGTTCCATATTGAATTACCGTAGAGGCACCGAGCTTCCATCGACTATGGGGTCGCCTCCAGCGCATCCAATAGTGCCAGCATCGCCTGCGCCCGCTCGATCGACGCGAGGAGGGTGGCCTTCGTCTCAGCGAGGGCGCGACTCGCGGTCCCTGCGCGCGCGAGCGGGGGCTCGCGCTTGTAGGCCCACGCGCCGCTGAATGCCTTCAGAGTCGCCTCCATGAGCCGGCGCTCGACCTCGCCGGTTGCGGGGAGCGCGAGCGCGTCCCGAGCCCGGTCCTCGACGCCCTCGCGCACCTGCCCCGAGCCTCCCGCGAGCGGCGTCCACCCCATCGTCGCGGGGCGCCCGTGGCCCACCTGCGCGAGCGGCGCGACGAGCCGCGAGGGCGGCTGCGAGGAGCGCGTCGACCACGGCGCCGAGGTGTCGAGGGGCTTCCACGTCTCCACGTACCCGCCGAGGCGCACGCTCAGCAGGAAGCGGGTGGCGAAGCCCGGCACGTCCTCGACGCGCGCCTCGACCCGGCCCCCGGCGCGACCCACGGCCCGCGCGGTGAGCCGCAGGATCGGGACGGGCGCGAGCCCGGCCGTGACGAGCACCAGGCGCGCCGCCGCGTCGGGCTCGTCGTTGTAGTCCGAGGGGAGCGCCATCGCGGCGCCCGGCTCGGGGGCGAGCACAAGCTGGCGGCCGTCGGGCAGCGTCGCGATGCGGGGGTCGAGCGTGACCCCCGCGCTCGCGGCGAGCTGCCGGCGTTCGAGCTCGCGGGCCACCCGGTCGACCTTGGCGAAGAGCGGCGCGACGCTCGCGCGCCACGCGGCGAGGTCGGCCGCGTAGGCCAACTCCTCGGCGGCGACCGCGCGGCGGTGGTCAGGGGTGAAGCGGTCGTCGTAGACCGCGCCCGCCATCGTGAGCAGGTGGAGGGCCGACGTGAGGGCGCGCGCGTAGGGGTCGTCGGCCGCGAGCGCGGCGAGCCGCGCCTCGACGACCGCGCGGGTTGTGGCCCAGTCGATCGAGGCGGGCGCGGCGAGCGGGTCGGGGGGTCCCACGGGGGGCATCGGGGCGGGGGCGCTCGACAGGTTGCCGGGCGAGCGGGGCACGCGGAGGGTCGGCATGACCCTATCGGGGGGTCAACGGCTCCAAGGAGCAGAGACGCTGCGCCTGCGACTCGGGCTAGCGCAACACGCCACGCGCAAACCTTGAGAGTATGAGCGGCAGTTTGACCGTTTCTCTCGCGCGCGAAATCACGCTTTCAGCCTCGACTCTCACCAGGTCAAACGTCATCCTCTCCCAGTCCGTCATCCTGCCATGCTCAATGAACTGCGACAGCCATCGAGTAATGGTTTCCAGTTTTGCTGCAAGAAGGAGCACGTCGTGCCGGGATGATTTAAGCCTAGAGATCATCGAGATCATAAAAAGCGACACCGAAATCGTGAGAAATCCACTGGCTCCGGTTGCGATCCAGACTTCATGGCTTGGCCTGTTAAGTCGGGCATATAGAGGACCAATCTGAATCGTCGCTGCGACGGAAGCCACGCCGGCCAAGAACGAAACGATAGCGCGAAGGTTCAGCGACTCGTGACGCTCGCATGCTCTCATGAGGCGAGTCACAAAATCCCCAACTACCGCAGGCGCCTCGGTTTTCCACCGATCGTCCACCGGTTGAAAATTGGGTACAATCCTAGCTGCGGCAATATCTGGATTGGAGTCTCTCATGCAGAAATTTCTGCTCGGCCTTTCCTGATTTTCAGAGAAGACTGAAGATTTTAGTCGACAGATCCTGGAGGTTCCTGAACTGGATGGGTTCGTCGTATCCTGCTGCGTTTGGGGCGAGGATCGTTGCCTCGAAGTCTCGCAGCGAGTTGATCATCAATGATGCTGAGCACACATCGTGCAGGAAGTGCTTTTCCCCAAAGTGCGCCCCAAGTGCTTGCATTCTCTTGCCATAAGCCGACGACGCTCCAGCGTAGTAGTCGCGAACATCAACTCTCTGGTTCCACCAGAGGTCTTGTTTTGCGACGACGGTGAGGATATTAAGCACTCGGGTCGTTGCGACATTGGTAAGACGTTGAACAAGGTGGTCCAGGCAGTCCAGCTCGTGGATCATTCGAGCTTCGCGGAATCGAGGGAGGAAGTCAGATGGGGACTGCATCGCAGGATCAAATAGCTCGGAAGTCTTATAGGAGATACCGATCGCATGGTAGCCGTATGCCACTACATTGATTACCAGCGAAAGCTTTTCGCTGCTCAATGCCTCGGCCAACGGAGGATCTAGCACCTTCAGTCGCGGCAACTGTCCCGGGGCGATAACGAGCGAGCCCGCAAGGTTGAGAGGCAACTCTCGTTCTTCGGATTTTGGTGATTCGACATAGTTACTACGGAGGCGATCGGTGTCTTTTCCCTCTAGGAAGTGTCCTAACGTGCTCTTTCCGACTCCACCGGCGCCAGCCATCACGACACGAACTGAACCGCGCTTCGCATAGTTTGCCGCTTTGGCGGCCTTCGACATAATCGCACCGCGGTGCTCCCATAGTGTTGCGCCTGCCTCGATCGTAGCTGCCAACTCAGAAAACATACTCTATGACTCCTTGTGTTCTCCCCTATACCAGTGGGGCACGTCGCCGTAAAGGTTGCGCCCGAGCGTCTCGCTGCGTCGGTTCACGTACGTCTAGGATTGGCGCCCGCCCGCAAACCAACTCAGCGGCGCCAGGAGTCCCCACGATGGCCACCCCCGACGCACCCGGCCGCTTCGGCCTCTACATCGGCACCGTCGCCGAGGTGAACGACCCCGAGCAGCGGGGCCGCATCCGCGTCCGCGTCCCCGAGCTCTTCGGCGACACCGTCCTCGCGGGCTGGGCCCTGCCGATCGGGCAGCACTTGGGGGACGGGAGCGGGTCGATGATCATCCCGACCCCCGGCGCCGTCGTGTTCGTGCAGTTCCTCTCGGGGAGCACGGACCTCCCCGTCTACCAGCCCGGCGCGTGGGCACAGAGCCCGGCGGAGACGAGCAGCGACCCGCAGTACCCCCCGCTCCAGAACGGCTACCCCGAGAAGCGCATGCTCCTCCGCTCCCACCGCGGGCACACTCTCTCGATCACCGAGGAGGAGAACGGCGACGCGACGCTCATGACGGAGAAGACCCTGCTCCGCATGGTGAACGAGGACGGGCGCATCGAGCTCGACGTGCGCGGCGGGCCCGACGGCAAGGTGGTGGTGAACGAGCCGAGCGAGAACCAGCTCGCCGCCCGAAAGGGCGACCCGGTGGAGATCGGCTCCCTCTCGTTCACGTTCGTCCCCAACTCGTCGGGGACGCCCGCGTCGCTGTCCATCACCTACGTTCCGCCCGGCGAAGGAGCGCCGGTTACGCTCGCGACGGGGAGCGGCACCATCACGCTCCAGGGTCTCATCAACGGCGGCTCGCCGAGCGTCCTGATCGGCGACTGATCGCTACGGCGTCACGCAGCGACCGTTCCGTGGGTTGCAGCGGTAGCCAGCGGGGCACATCGCGTCGGAAGTACAGCCCGCGACGACGGTTCCGGTGCAACTGCGAACCGCCTCTCCGTTCAGGTCGGTGGCGGTGAGGGTGCAGTTCGAGCTGGTGCCAGTGACGGCCCATGGGAAGCACCCCACGTCATCAGAGCAGGGGAGAATGCCTCGGCGCGCACAGCGTCCGGCGGTGCAGCGAGCCGACCCCTGCCGCAGACAGTCGTCGTCGCTCGCGCACGTCGCCGTGCCACACGACGCCACCCCATCTACGCCGCGGCAGTATACGCACGCGCCCTCGCGGCACGACGCGGTTGACCCGCTCGGAAGCCCGGTCGTGCTGCACACCCGCGCCAGCCCCCACGCGCCCCCGACGCACCGCTCGACGCCGGTCGAGTCCGCCGTGCAGCGGATCGCATCGTTGGTGCACGGAGCTGCCGCGCACGCGCCCGCGACGCACACCTGGCCTGCGGCGCACGGGTGCCCGCACATGCCGCAGTGGGCGGCGCTGGTCCGCGTGTCGGTCTCGCAGCCGTTGGGCGCGAGGCCGTCGCAGTTGCCGTAGCCCGCGCTGCAGGGTGGGATGGAGCAGAAGCCGTTGTCGCAGGTCTGCCCCGGCGCGCAGCCGTTGCCGCAGAGGCCGCAGTGCACGGTGCTCGATCGCAGGTCGGCCTCGCAGCCGTTGGCGGCGTTGCGGTCGCAGTCGGCGAAGCCCGCCGGGCACGAGGGTGCGTCGGGCCGGTCCGCCGCCGCGTCGCTCGCGCTCGACGAACCGGCGTCGGCGGGAGCGTCGCCGGGACCCGCATCCAGGCCGGCGTCGATCACCAGGC
>Ga0208752_100369_pt1 | contig 13612 bp, 19 predicted proteins | sample LakWasMet27_LOW6_2_FD_183871 | JGI IMG/M metagenome (GOLD analysis project Ga0208752, IMG submission 183871) | Freshwater sediment methanotrophic microbial communities from Lake Washington under simulated oxygen tension - Sediment Metagenome... | ecosystem: Environmental > Aquatic > Freshwater >... | reverse complement strand
CGGAACCGTTATCCACATACAGCAATGGCGGCACATGGTCGTGGCGCTCGAATATCTCGGCCCAGCCAGTCATGATGTCGTAGCCGCGCTCGTTGGCCATGATGCGGTAGCCCACCAAGTAGCGGCTATGTAAATCGATCACATGCATGATCTCGGCCCGCCAGATTTTGCCGGTTACAGGATGCGCCAGATATACGTCAAGCCGGTAGCCGTCGGCCATGTAGATCGAGCCGGGTTTCAGGTTGCGGGTATGCCGCTGCACAAACGGTTTTTGTTGCAGTTTGTGTAGGCGAGGCCCCAAGCGGGCGGGCGACAACTTACCCAGCGAGGTCGGCAGCGCGGACAAATAGCCGCTGACTTGATCGTAGGTGCAGTCGAACGCATAGAGCCGCCGTAAATCCCGCGCCACCGAAGCCATGCTGGGGCTGCTAGGCTGGTTGTACAGGTCAACTGCCAGTGTCTCCCAGCCGTAATCAACGCGGACGCGGCCTTTGTGGTTAGGCGCTAACGCCGTTTTGCCGCCGTCTCTATCGGCCTTAATCCACTCGAACAAGGTGCCGCGCCCTGGCATATCTCGCCCTTCTTTGGTGACAGCCTTAAGCGCATCCATCACACCTGGAGACAATTGCCCGTTTTTGAGCCGACGACCAAGGGCCTTGATAGCCGCATCCAGAGACACGCCCGGCACAGCCAGCGCTTTGATTGCATCTACTATCACTTTTTTCTGTCTGCCCACCTGCGCAGCTCTGGCGGTCAAATTACGCAACCCGTCGGGGCGAGTTTTAACCAGCTCGCTACGGGTAGTCGGTCTAATAGATAACTCATGCCCGGTCATTGGCTTTACACTCCATCGCATAGGCTAGATAGGCGTCTTGGCTAGCTGCAATCACCTCATCAGGCACTAACGCCAAATACTGTTCGCTCCCTTGCGGTACGCCTTCCAGCCTTTCATTCCAACAAGTCACCGAGCGGATGCCGGTAAAATCGGGCAGCAAGCTCAATGCTCGCACCGCCTGTTGCCAATCCTTACGGATGCCGCTGTTTCTGTAGGCCAGCTGGCTGCGTTCCAGCAAGTACCGTATGGCGTCCTTCTCGCTCATGCCATCCACCATCAGGCAGTAAACGGCACAGCACACAGCAAACCGATGACTGGCGGCCTCTTTTTCGGCCTCCGGCAACGCAAACCAACGGATCTCGACATCTCTATCTTTTTGGTAAGCCACATAATCGAAACTCACCGCCTCCATCAGCGCATCGATCTTTTCACGGGCGGCATGGGATAAAAACGCAAACCGGTTGGTTTCCAACAGCGTTTGAAGCTGCTTTGGCGTGTATTTAAAGGTTCTTCGGGACATGATGAGCTCCTATTTTTGGTTTTTTACTTTCTTCGGTCTGCCGGGGCCGCGCGGCGCGTCCTCTTCCAGCTTGTCGCGTTTTTGCTTAAGCTTTTCCGCCAGCACGATGCGGTTGCTATCCACTTCGTCGATAAACGCATTGGCTTCCTTTGTGGTAAAAAGGCTTTCTTTGAATTCGCCCGGATCAGCGGGAATCAGCAAATCATCCACATCCATACTGCGCAAGCTCTGCACCAGCAGCAAGGCGCGGGCGTAAGCGGCATGGGCGGCAAACCAAACGCTTTGGAATCTGATACCCCACTCCGGTTCGGAGCCGTCTTCGTTATCCAGCGCGTCGGCCATATCGCCCAGCGCCGCCAGCGCTACCGCGCATTGCTGATCGAGCAGCGCCGACTGTTCGCGGATGATGTTGGTTTCCAGGCGGAATTCAGGATTGAGGTTTTGCGCATTGCGCAACGTCTCTATCAAATCTTCCTTGTCGTCGAGCTGGTATTGCAGGCGGTTGGCGCGCTCTTCGGATTTTTGGGCTTCGGCGGCTCTGTCTCTGATTTGAGACCCTAGCACGTCTTTTTCCCGTGTGTGTTTGCTTATCAACGACTCAGCCAGATCGAGTAGCTGATCTTTGTCGCCAGCCTTGGCGGCTTCGATCAATGCTTCGCGCTCATCTTCCGGGAGTTTACGGAATTGCCGAAGCTCACGATAACCGGCACCAACCCTACTAAGGCCTTCCAATGCCTCTTCACCAAATGACCGCAGGTTGGTAAGGTCTTCATCAACCTTGCTGGCGCTCATACCTAACGCCGAACAAAATTCTGCCCAACTGCCGACGGTCGTGAATTTTCCATCCGGCAGGGCAAACTTAACGCCTGCAAGAGAGCGATATGCCTTGGTTTCCTTGATATGGGCGAGTTTCTGTAAACTAACGACGTCGGCAAATTTGGCAAATGAATTAGCCATTTGAATCTGACCAATTAACTGGTTAACTTGGTCGCGCTCCTCAAGCCTCTTTGAGTCAGAATCCTGAACCAGCTCGGCGCTAGCTACGCCGATAGGTTTGATTTCGTGCAGTATTTTAACGGGCACGCTGTCGTCATCCTCAGCTGCTATGCCGCCAATGCCTAGGTCTATATGTTGGGTGTCGGTGGTGGTTTTTTTTATTTTAGCTGTCATGTTGCACCTCAATATCACGGCACAGATAGCTTATGGTGGCGGTGCTGCGGTTAAGTTGGCGGGCGATCTCGTTTTGGCTCATGCCTTCGGCTTTCATTTCGCGGGCTTTGGCGGTTTCTTCCTGCGTGACCGGGCGGTGGACGCGCTTGGGTTTGGGTTTCAGCGCGGTGGTGGCGATGTCGACGATGGCTTTGGACTGCGCCAGCATTTCTTCGGCCAGTGTCAGCAAGCGATCCACCCGGTCAACCTGACTGCCCGGCGCGGCATAGCTGCCGGTTTTGCGGATGCTGGGCAACACTTCGGCGGTCAGCCACCGGCGGAAGGTGTGGGCGGGTTTGCCAGGAGTTACCGCGCCATCGCTGCGCAGCACCAAGGTATAGAGGCCAGACTCGTTAACAATAGCCATTTCCTGCGGACCGCCAAGGGTGTCGGTTAAACCGACGCCCTTATCTTCTTGGTCCACACGGGACAACGCGTCCCGATAATTACGTATCTCGATGCAAGAACAGACATCCTTAACAACGAACCACGGTTGATCCTCTATCAGCAATACGCGCACGGCGTGACTGTCGAAAGCGAAAGCTTGTAGGGCGGTATTTGTATTGTTCATGTTCATGATGTTTCTCCTAATTAATTGTCTTTAAGGCCGAGTGCGACGGCGATTTTATGGCCGCGCCCTCGAGTGCCTTTGATCGTGCCGTTCATCACCCGGTAAACTTGCATTTCCGGGAAACCATGCTCGTGGGCAAACGCTCTAAAGGTTTTGCCTTCATTGCGAAATTTATCTTTGACTTGTTCTGGTGTAAGTGCCATCTTTGCTCCTAGTTTTATGCTGCAATCAATTTACGGTTAAATTATGGATAAAATATTATCCATTGTCAAATAAAATTGGATAAAAAAATGACCATAGGTAAAAGATTAAAAGAGGAACGCGAACGACTTAAAATAAGCCAGACCAGTTTTGCTGAAATTGCAGGAGTTCATCGGAAAAGTCAGGCTAACTACGAAACAGATGCAAGCACTCCAGACTTGGCGTATATCGAGGCGCTGAAAGCCGCTAAGATTGACGTGGACGTGAGATACATCACCGAAGGTAAGTACACCCTACGAGGAAATTGGAGAGCGGCTCCGTCAAGAGCGTACCTTGCGCTTGAAACTCAATACAAAACTGATGGCCGATTTAGGCAATATCACGCCTGAGCTACAAAACGAATACGAGCAAGGGCTTAACGCCCGCCAGCAGATTACCTCAACCTGATTGCCAAGGCTGGAGCGGAAACATGGTACATCCTCACTGGCGAACGATATATCGGTGATCCGCTACTCACCCCGGAAGAACAGCGACTGGTCAATGCCTATCGAAAGTGTCCCGGCGATATGCAAAAAGCCATCCTAGTGATGGCGCTTAACTCGGCCAAGGCTGCTGGCAAGGAAGAAAATGAGGCTTGATATACCGCTTGATTTGCCCGGACTTTCCTTTGTCGATCAACTTAAATGGCTGGAGAGCTGGGCCGGTTGCCACTGGGGGAGTCCACTTGAAGTGGACTTCCATTGCGCGGCTTCGTGGCCGGTGAAGCCCATCGCCAGAAAGGCGAAACCGTCGCGGGTGATTTGGTACATTTCTTCTTGTCGTACACTATTTTTTGGGCCGGGGACATCGTAGAACGTGGGCGCAAAATTGCGCCCACGATACCTCCAAGCCGGACGGGGTTTGCAACCCCGTCCGAAACTCCAAGCCGGACGGGGTTTGCAACCCCGTCCGAAACGTTTAAATACGTCGGCATACAAACGTGAGTAACGGGGTTGCAAACCCCGTCACGCTTCGGCTTCCAAGACCGGATTACCAAGCCGGAGCTTGGGAACCAGCCAAAAGGGGGCGCTCAAAGGCGCTCTAAAAATGGTTGTTCCCTGCGTTATTGGCTTTCTTCAAACGCGATAACGCCTGGGCCGGTGATCTGGTAACGGTGGCCATCGCGCCGCACATGGCCTATTTCGACCAGCACAACCAGGGCAAACTCGCATTCGCCCAAGGCTTCGTTAAAGTCCCGCCCGTAGACATAGCCGGTTTCCGGGTCTTTGGCGCGGGCGGCGTACAGCATTTTCAATGCTTTGCGGCGTAAGGCTTTTTGGTTGGTTTCCATGGTTTTTCCCTCCGGTTGATTTGTTGCACATCCTACTCTGTCAATCTGTTCCTCTCCCGTCGGGAAATGTTTCCAGCCTGAACAAGCCTCGCACGCGCGCGTAAGCTCTAACCTTTCGTTTTACTTAACTGTTTGGAGCTTATTATGAAATTACCGCGTCTTTCCCTTTGGTTGGTCATCAGCGTGTTGCTGTTGGTCGTGGTCGCCTTGCTGTATCCGCAGCAACTGGGCGTTAGTCTTTACAAGTTGTCGCTGGTGTCGATGGCCGGTGTGATCGGCTACTGGTTGGATCGGGCGTTGTTTCCTTATGCGCGGCCTGATGGCTATTTGGCGCACGGGCCGAAAAATAGGCATAACCCGCATCCGGGGGACATTGAGGATGCTGATTACCGGATCAATGCTGGCTACCCTGTCGTGTTTGCCGCCGCGATGCTGCGACGGGCGCTTATTGTGGCTGCGGCGATGCTGGCGATTGGGCTGGGGGCGTAAATGCAAGGGCGTCGAGTGCGAACCCTAAAAGGGCAGTGGCTGGAGTATTTCTTAGGGGTGCTCATGGTGGTGGCCTGTATTACAACTCCGACAGCTGCTCAGGCAATACCGCGTGCCGCGCTCCAGTATCGAGCCGGTTTAACGCGTACAGCCCATGCTGCGTGGGGGTTGAATGCGCCGGTTGCAGTTTTTGCCGCGCAGATCCATCAAGAAAGCGGCTGGAACCCGCAAGCGGTGTCTCGGGTGGGTGCGCTGGGTATGACGCAATTTATGCCGGACACGGCAAAGTGGTGGTGTGCCAAAACCGGTACGAAGAACATCGATTGCCAGCCCAGCAACCCGGTCTGGGCAATGCGCGCGTTAGTAGGTTATGACCGCTGGCTGTTCGAACGTGTGGCAGGTAGCTCTGATTATGACCGGCTGTGGGCAGCTTTACGTGGCTATAACGGCGGCTTGGGGCATTGGCAACAGGAGGCCAAGGTGGCTGGGTCGGTACAGCGCGAGGCGGTGGACCTCGCTTGCGGTACGGCCCGGCGCAGTCTGAAATTCTGCCCGGAAAATTTAGGTTATCCGCAGCGGATTCTTGAGCGTTTACAACCTCTTTATCTTGGTTGGGGTTTGGGGGTGTTGCCATGACGGTTCGTATCTATTTGGCTGGGCCTATGTCGGGCCAGCAGGACTTTAACTATCCGGCGTTTAATCAGGCTGCCGCAGATCTGCGGCAGCTGGGCTTTCATGTTGAAAATCCTGCGGAGAATGCAGCGCCGACTTGCGGCAGTTGGGTTGGTTATATGCGGCTGTCTATCACGCAGCTGTTGACCTGTGATTGTGTGGCGTTTCTGCCTTATTGGGAGGCTTCTAATGGCGCGCAAGTAGAGCACGCGCTGGCCAAAGAGCTCGGCATACCGAGATACATGGTTAGTGAGGTGATAGACGAAGCGACGCTATATAAAAACAAGCTACCTCTATCTTCGGTTCGTGCGTCTGGGTGGAGCCCCAATCTGTTAGGAGGGGCGGCATGAACCCATTAATCATTGTTGCGTTTATCGCATTTTCAACCGGTTCCGGCGCTGGCTGGTATATGACCGATGCCGTGTTGGGTAAACAGATTGCGCGGATGGAGGCCGACTATGCCAACGAGAAGGCAGCTGCTGAAAAAGTGTACCGCGAGCGGTTTATAGCTACCCAAGCGCTTGGCAACACGCTGTCTGGTCGCCTGGCGCAGACCGAATCCCATTTAACTCAAAAAACCAAGGAGCTTTCCTATGCCCTTTCTAAAGTTACCACTGGCCGCGCTTGTCTTAATGGCGCTGCTGTCCGCCTGCTCAACAACGCCGACAATGATAGCAGCGCCGTGCCCCAAACCACCGGCTCATCTGCTGCAGAAGATGCCGCCGTTGCCACCGATACCGACATCGCAGACTGGATCGGTTCCGCCAAAGGTCAATACGAGTCTTGTCGGGCACGATTAGGTGCCTTAATCGATTTTGAAATACTAAAGGACGTTCAGCATGACTGATACCGACAACATTATGCACAGCATTGGTCAGCTGACCGGCTCCGTCGAAACGATGCACCAAAGCCTGACGGCGCGGATAGGCGACATCAAAGAGGACATTCGCCGTCTGGATGGTGCCAGTAATGAGCGCATGAATCGCATGGAGGAAAGTCTGGTCAGGCAGATCGCTGAACAGGGCGAGGCTGTCAACAAACGCATTGATGGCATGGAGGCGCGGGTATCCGATTTGGAAAAAGAGGATAAGGGGATTATCAGGGAGATTGCCAAGTTCAGCGCGATAGGCGGCGGCGCATCCGCAGCATTAGTCACTGCTGCGATTGAACTGATGAAGAAATTGTAATGGCACATTCTCAAGATGTCCGAGATAAGGTGCGTCGGCTTTATATTGAGGGTCTACCGCTTAATGGGGCCGCTTTAAGTAGCGGCGTCAGCTACGACACGGCGCGGGACTGGAAAACCAAGGCTAAAGCCAAGGGTGACGACTGGGATACTGCGCGCGCCGCCTATCGCATCAGTGATGCGGGAATAGACGAACTTAATCAACAGATGGTTGAGGATTTTTCCCGGCAGATGATTACTACGTTACGCGAGCTGGAGGCGGCGGCAATTCCGGCTGCAAGTAAGGTCGGGCTGATGGCTCAGTTGTCTGACGCTAACGCTAAGTTTGCCAAAGCGTTTGCGCGGATTAATCCGGCTTTTTCCGGCTTGTCGGTTTCGCTGGATACGTTAAAGACGATTGCCGATTATTTACGCGCGAACGACCCGGCGGCATTGCGGGCGCTACAGCCGCACCTGGAGGATATTGGGGCGATTTTGGGGAGGCGTTATGGGTAAAACTGTAGCTGTATTATTTACCAGAGCAGATAGCATCTATAAAACACTTGAAGGTGTCGACGTATGGGATGCGCAGCGCGACGCTTTGCGATGGCCAGGAGGTTCGCCGGTCGTAGCGCATCCTCCGTGTCGGGCTTGGGGGCAGCTTAGCCATATGGCTAAGCCTAGAGAAAACGAGAAAGAGCTTGGGTTGTGGGCTGTTGATAGGGTTAGGCAGTATGGCGGTGTTCTTGAGCACCCCAAGCAATCCAAACTGTGGGCGGCAAAAAAACTACCACTACCGAACGAGACCGACGAATTCGGCGGTTGGACGCTACCTATATTCCAGTGCAATTTCGGCCACACAGCCGAAAAACCCACTTATTTGTATATCGTCGGCCTCGCGCCCGAATCCATGCCGCCTATGCCGATATTTCCGGGGAAAGAGGCGTGCATTATTGGCTCGCATGGTCGGAGATCGGATGGCAGTAGATTACAACCCGGCGAGTATGGATACAGGAAATCCTGTTTTAGACCAGACAGGGAGCACACGCCTCCTAAATTAGCCGAGTGGCTAGTGAATGTGGCTAGAGAGTGTGAGGTGCGTAATGACTGATCTGGACATTCAGGAGATACGCTCCTGGAAGGAGTTTGAACGCGAGCTGGCCAAGCTGGGCGAGGAGATACGCAATCAGATTGAGCTGGAGTGCGAGGCGTTCGCTACCGACCCGGCGGCCAGCAAAGAGCGGCGGGAGCGGGCATGGAATGATTATCAGTTTTTTTGCCAAACTTATTTCCCGCACTATGTGCCGACGGCGTTTTTTTCGTTGTTTCAGCAGTTTTTGTTTAAGCGCTTGCCGGAAGTGATCGACGGCTCAGCCGATGGCCGCGAGGTGCATCAGGCTCCGCGCGGCGAGGCTAAGTCTACTTACGAAACCCAGCTGGGTAGTTTGTGGTGCATTGTGACCGGTCGCAAGCATATGATCGGCATCATCATGAATACCGAGGAACAGGCCGCTGAGATGCTGGAGTCTATCAAGGCGGAACTGGACACCAATCCGCGCCTGGCGCAGGACTTTCCTGAGGCTTGTGGTCAGGGACGCGTTTGGCAAGCCACTATGGCGATTACGGCCAACAATACCAAGATTCGCATCGGCGGTACCGGCAAGAAAATCCGGGGTATGAAGCACGGCCCGTATCGGCCTGATCTGATCTTCCTGGACGATCTGGAGAATGATGAACAGGTTAAGCAAAAGGCGCAACGCGATAAAACCCAAAAGTATGTGTTGAGTGCGGTGCTGGGTTTGGCTCCTCCAGCCGGTGGTATGGATGTGTTTTGGGTCGGTACCAGTCTGCATTACGACGCGGCGATTAACCGGGTCAGTCGCGCCCCTGGTTGGCGGCGTCGGGTTTTCCGTTCGATCATGCGTTGGCCGGACAATATGGCGCTGTGGGATCAGTGGGAGGCGATCTACACTCGGGGCGGCGATGATGACGAAAAGGCGGCGGCAGAAGATGAGGCGCAGGCATTTTATCAAGATCACAAAGAGGCAATGGATGCCGGGGCGTTAATGAGTTGGCCGGATGTGAGGCCGTTGTACCGGTTGATGTGTATCCGTGCTACTGACCGCGATGCGTTCAGCCAGGAATACCAGAACGAAGCGGGTAACGATGACAATGCGCCGTTCAAAAACATTCAGTTTTGGGTTAACCGGTTGGATGAATGGCTATTTTTTGGCGCTATCGATCCCAGCTTAGGAAAAAAGGCCAGCAAAGGCGATCCTTCGGCTATTTTGGTCGGCGGATTTAACAGGAAGACATTGGTGCTTGATGTGGTCGAGGCGGACATTTGCCGCCGGGTGCCTGATTTGATTATCAGTCGGGCTATCGATTTTCAAATTGAATACGGTTGTATTGCGTGGGCAGTTGAAACGGTGCAATTTCAGTATTTTTTGTTCACTGAAATTTTAAAGCAATCTGCCGCGCGTGGCGTGGCTTTTCCGGGAGTTCCGGTGGTGCCGGACAGTGACAAGGCGCTGCGCATCATCAGTTTGCAGCCTCATGTCAATAATGCCTTGATCCGGCTGCACCACAACCAAAAAACGATGATTGAGCAGTTGAAGTTCTGGCCGGAAGCCGATCACGACGACGGCCCGGATGCACTGGAGATGCTGCGTAATATTGCGACCCAGTTCGGCGGCGAATGGGAATACACATCGGCAGGTGGCGGCCGTAATCAACGGCGTTCATACAGCCGACAAAGACAGGATGAGGATGATTGGGATGATTAATTCAAATGAGTTTGTTGAGGGCCAAGATGCGGTTCTTCAGGGTATGACCGATGCAGACTGCCCTTATGTGGTTGGTAGTGATGAGGCGCTGGATTGGATGAGCGGCTTTTTAGATGAGGGGTTTCTTAATAATGGCTAAAAAATCAAAAAAGCCCGTTAAACCAGGGCTGGATACATTGCAGGCGGGGGCGCGTTCCACGCAAAGTACGGCACTGAATTACGCGTCGGTTAATACGTTGGACCCGTCTCGGCTGGCGGCGGCATTTGCTCAGGCAGACCAGGGCTATATTACCGATCAGGCGGCTCTGTTCGAGCTGATTGAGGAGCAAGACGCGCACATTTTCGGCGAGCTGGGCAAGCGGCGGCGGTCTGTGACCGGTCTTGGCTGGCAATTGCATCCGCTAGACGATGCTAATCAATCGGAGCTTGATCGCACTAAGGAGCTGTCCGATATGCTGATCAAGATCCCGAGGTTTGAGGATGCTCAGTACGATATTACCGATGCTATTGGTAAAGGAATATCAGCACTGGAAATCGACTGGCAAACCGGCAATGAGTGGGTGCCGAAGGCGCTAAACTGGGAGCCGCAACGGAATTTTCAAATCAATCGCGATACCGGTGAGTTGATGCTGTTGAAAAACGGCATGCCTGAACCGTTGCGGCAATGGGGATGGGTGGTGCATGAGCATCGGGCCAAGTCCGGGTATATCGAACAAGCCGCGCTGTTCAGGGTGTTAGCGTGGACGTATGCCTATAAGGCTTACAATATTCGCGATATGCAGCGGTTTTTGGAGGTGTACGGCCTGCCGTTGCGGTTAGGCAAGTATCCAGCCGGAATCGGCAAGAAGGAGCGCGATGAGCTGCTACGGGCGGTACGCAATATCGGCAACGATGGCGCGGGCGTGGTGCCGTCAACGATGGCTATTGATTTTATCGAGGCCAAGGGTGGTAATGTAAAAGACTTTTTGAGTGGAGTTGAATACTGGGAACGGAAGCAGTCAGTGTCAATTCTAGGCGGTACGCTGACCAGTCAGGCGGATGGTAAATCCAGTACTAATGCGCTGGGCTTGATCCATGACAAGGTGCGGCGTGAAATCATGCTACACGATGTGCGGCAAATTGAGCCGACTATGAATAGTCAGTTGATCGTGCCTATTGTGCTTATCAATGGCATGTTCCCTGAAAACCGGATACCTGCCTTTAAATACGATACCGCCGAGCCGGTAGATCAGCAGGCCTTGGTCAGTTTGCTGGAAAAAGGGGCGAGCATGGGCATGGAGATTGATGTGGACTTTGCTCATCGGGCCTTGCAAATTCCACGGGCAGGAAAAAATAGTAAGCTGCTGATTGCTTCCGGTAAAACGGATGCAGCTCCAGCGGCCAATGCAGCACTGGTAAGATTGACGGCATTGGCGGCGGCTGTAAAAGACAACGGTCAAACCGATATCGCCAGTGCGTATAGTGCGCAATTAGCGGCGCTGTGTGTGCGGCACGAAGAGGCGCTTATTCAACAGATTGCGGCAATTGTCGCTGAGGCGGGGTCGTTTGATGCGGCCATTGCCGGTATGGAGGCGTTGACATCCGATAAGTCCGCCTGGGCGGACTCGGTTGCTTTGGGCGTGGCGGCTGCGAATTTGGCTGGGCGGACGGAGGTTGGTGATGGTCAGTAATATGCCGACTACGCCGGGCGGAGTCGATAAAAATTCAAGGTCACACTGTGCCAGATTCTAAATATCCCGACACGCAACTACCGTTTTCTGAGGCGATTGATTTTTTCAGGAAAAAGCTCCGGCTGCCCACATCAGGCTGGACCGATATCTGGCAGGAGCAGCACAGTCATGCCTTTGTAGTAGCGGGTGCAGCCCATGATGCGCTGGTAGAAGATTTCTATAACGCCATAATGAAGGCCAAGTGGGCTGGCGGTGGCTACGAGGAATTTAAGCAGAGCTTTCAGGATATCGCCGCCAAGCATGGCTGGTCATACAATGGCTCTCCAGGGTGGCGCAGTAGAATAATCTACGATACCAACGTTACTCAGTCCTATAACGCCGGGCGCTATCAGCAGATGATGGCGGTAAAACATCTGCGGCCATACTGGGAATATGAGCATACCAGCATCGAACATCCTCGCCTGGAGCATAAGGCCTGGAGCGGAAAGATTTTATCGGCGGATGATGTGTGGTGGGATACTCACTATCCGCAGAATGGCTGGGGCTGCAAATGCAGGGTACATTCTCTCTCTGAATTCGAGGCAAGACAGAAATGGGAGAAAAAAGGCCTGTCCGGTCCCGATCAATCACCTCCTATCGAAATGGAGGAGAAAGTCATCGGTAAAAACGGTAGCAATCCGCGCACGGTATGGGTGGCTAAGGGTATTGATCCAGGCTTTGCCTATAATCCTGGCAAGGCTTTTCTTGAGCCGCATACAGTACCACCGTTGCAGGGTTACGATGCGGTGCTGAAGCAACGTGGCGAACCATGGCCAACCGGTTTTAATCCACCGTCAGCACCAAAACCTACTAAGGTACCTGCACATATCGTGTTGCCAGCTGATACGGCACCGGAAGTGGCTGCGCAAGACTTTTTGGAGGTCTTCGGAGCAACTATGGAGCAAGGCGCGGCGTTTACGGATGCGGCAGGCAGTACGTTGGCCGTGACTAAGGCGCTATTTCAAGATGGACAGGGGGATTTTAAGTGGCTGTCTAGTGCTAAAAAGGCTGAAAGACTTAAATACATCAATCTACTGGCCATGACGCTGATTGAGCCTGATGAGATTTGGTGGGTATGGGTAAAAGACCATCAAGATAATGGTCGGTGGCGTTTAAAACGTCGATATCTGCGAGCTTTTGAGCTTGATGGCTCTGCGGAATATGGTGTATCGGTATTTGAATGGGGGAGGACTGGATGGACAGGTTCGACGGCATTTATGACAAATCAACCATCCGAAGCATTGCGCCAGGAATATTTTGATAAGCAGCGTAATGGTAAGTTAGTTTATCAGAAGTAAAACCGGTTCCTGCATAAACCGAGTCAATGGCTAGGATTTGAGGGTTATGCAGAACCGCAGCTTCTTCACCATATCTTTATTATATAGGCGGTAAACGATTATGCAATTTGAGATTGAATTTAAAGCGGATCACCTTAAGCGTATGATGGAAGCAGTCCGGCGAGAAATCGCTACGCCGCAGGAGATGCTGGGAAGTATGGGTGAGTCGTTACTGCGGGTAAATCGGGAACGTCATGACAACGGCCTGGCTCCAGATGGAACTAGGTGGAAAGAATTGTCTCCACTGACCTTGGCTCAGGGGAATCGCAAGGGTGGGCCTTTGAATAAGTCTGGCGATCTATTACGCAGCTTCCATTCTCAGCCAGCGGGCAATACGTTGGTGTTGGGATTTGATGGCGCATTTGAAGCCAAAAAAGCTGTCTGGCACCATTTTGGAACCGACCCATACACTATCGTGCCAAAACATAAAGCAGTATTGGCATTTGCAGGTATCGTTAGTAAGCGGGTTAATCATCCGGGACTGCCGAAAAGACCTCTAGTTGGTTTTCCTGCATCTGATCAAAAACTGGTTGCTGATGTAACTGCTGATCATTTGGTACGCGTTTTAAAGCGTGTTCGATGATTGAATAAACGGCATTTAAATAGGGATAAATACCCTAACTCCTGAGCTAATTTATCCTATTTTCCTCCCGAATTTTCCTCGTTTTTACCTCAATTCATCCGGAATTCAAGAGTTTTTTATTTTTCCATGTTTCTCAGTATTTACGGGGCTTTCAGGGCATTTTACCCCATTGTACTTTGTCCTGTTTCTCCCCCCTCCCTACTGT
>Ga0208752_100368_pt1 | contig 13624 bp, 8 predicted proteins | sample LakWasMet27_LOW6_2_FD_183871 | JGI IMG/M metagenome (GOLD analysis project Ga0208752, IMG submission 183871) | Freshwater sediment methanotrophic microbial communities from Lake Washington under simulated oxygen tension - Sediment Metagenome... | ecosystem: Environmental > Aquatic > Freshwater >... | reverse complement strand
TTACACAAGCTCACTACACCGCCGAAGAATATTTAACACTGGAACGCAGCGCATCATCTAAAAGCGAATTTCACGATGGGCAAATTTATGCGATGACCGGCGCAAGCCGGGAACATAATCTGGTAACCATTAATATTGCCGGAGAATTGAGAAGCCAACTCAAAAAACGCCCCTGCGAGGCCTATGTCAACGATATGCGCGTCAAGGCAGCCGATGCGCGCAGCTACCATTATCCGGACATCGTTGTTGTGTGCGGTACGCCGCAATTTGAGGACGCACATGTCGATACCTTGCTCAATCCTACATTGTTGATTGAAGTGCTGTCGCCTTCCATTGAAGCTTATGACCGAGGGGGTAAGTTCGCCCATTATCGTAAAATCCCTACATTGCGCGAATACTTGTTGGTTGCCCAAGACCAGCCAAGTATCGAATGCTATCTGCGGCAAGGCGACGTTTGGATATTAACGGAGGCGGTGGGACTTGAGGCCGACGTGCCGCTGGAAAGCATAGACTGCGTTCTCAGCTTGCGGGAGGTTTACGACAAAGTTTTGGATGGCTGGGATGTAGAATTGCCGTATTGATGTATTTATCGTAGCTCGTGGCGCAGTGTGCCTTGGCTACGCTCTCATGTATTAAGTTAACCCGTTCGGGATAAGAAAAGAAGCAAGCTTTTTGAGCAGGGCTTTATTGAGATGTAGTGGAACTCAACGACTACACTCAATAAAGGATATGGCTTTTGATGGGCTGCCGGCTCTTAACGTTGACAAAGTCAATCAATCGCCGCTTCTTTAAATTTGAAGTTAGTCTTTAGCAACCGCCCGGTTTTTATTCCTGATCCACTCGCTCCACGATCCCGCATAAAGCTTGGAACCGGTTAATCCGGCATATTCCATCGCCAGTAAGTTATGGCAGGCGGTGACGCCTGAGCCGCAATAGTGAACGACTTGTTCGGGGGCGGTAGTGCCGATAAGCTGGGTAAACTGTTCACGCAATTGTTCCGCCGGTAAAAACAAGCCGTTGCTGTCCAGGTTTAATTGAAAGGCCCGGTTTAATGCGCCGGGAATATGGCCAGCAACCGGGTCGATGGGTTCCTGTTCGCCGCGGTAGCGTTCGGGCGTTCTGGCATCGATCAGGCAAATGGCTTTTTTTGCCGTGTTGTTTTGCACCTCTAGGGCATTAAGCCATGCGGCTTCGTTCAGGTACGGCCTGAATGTGGTGGGCTTAACTTTGGGCAGGGTTGTGGTGATCGGCAGCCCTTGTTTTTGCCAGTGCTTGATGCCGCCATCCAATACCGCAACCTTGTCATGGCTCATGCAGCGCAATAGCCACCATAAACGGCCTGAAAAAGCGCCGCCGGCATCGTCATAAGCAACCACTTGGCTATTGTTGGTGATGCCCCAGTCGCCCAGTTTTTTTGCCAATAAAGCGAAGTTCGGTAAAGGGTGGCGGCCGGTAAAATCGGTGATCGCCGAGGACAGGTCATTATCCAGATGGGCATAGCGGGCATTGGGGATATGGCCGTGACGGTAGGCATAAGCACCGGCCTCGGTATCCGCCAACGAAAACCGGCAATCGACGATAATCCAGTCGGGATGGTTATGGAGTGTCTGTGCGGAAACAAGCGTCGTGTAAGTCATAGTTTTATACCGTTAAGATGATTTTGCCGATGTGTTGGCTGCTTTCCATCAGTTGATGGGCTAAGGCGGCATCGGTCAGCGCAAAAGTTGAATGGATAACCGGTTTGATTACGCCTGATTTTAGCAAAGGCCAGACCTTTTCAAGCAACTTGGCTGCGATTGCCGCTTTAAATTTATCGTCCCTGGCTCTTAAAGTCGAGCCGGTGAGAGTCAGTCGTTTAAGCATGATGGGCAACAGGTTTATTTCAGCTTTCGGGCCGCTTTGGATGGCGATTTGCACCAGCCGGGCATCATCGCTCATGCATTTCAGGTTGCGCGGGAAATAGTCGCCGCCGATCATGTCCAGGATAACGTCGACGCCTTTACCGTTGGTAAGCCGATTGATCTCGTCAACAAAATCCTGTTCCTTATAGTTGATTGCGGCATTTGCGCCCAGGTGCAGGCAGAACTCGCATTTAGCTTCTGAGCTTGCGGTGATTATGATCCTGGCGCTAAAGGCTTTAGCCAGTTGGATTGCCGTCGTGCCTATACCGCTGGTGCCGCCGTGGACCAACAGCGTTTCGCCGGGCTGCAACTGGGCGCGGTCGAAAACATTGCTCCAGACGGTGAAAAAAGTTTCCGGTAATGCGGCGGCTTGGGTAAAAGACAGGCCTTCCGGCACAGGCAGGCATAGCGCAGCCGAAGCGAGGCAATAGCCGGCATAACCGCCGCCGGTAACCAGCGCACAGACTCTGTCACCTATATTTAAATGATCGATGCCGTCGCCCAATGCCTGAATGGTTCCTGCAACTTCAAGCCCCGGAATGTCGGATGCGCCGGGCGGGGGCGGATACAGGCCTTTGCGCTGCATGACGTCGGGGCGGTTGATGCCAGCGGCTTCGACCTTAATCAATACCTGGTTAGCTGACGGCGCGGGTATGGCGCGCTGAACCGGTTTTAAAACGCCGTTGTCGATTTCAATGGCAAGCATCTGTTCAGGTAGCGGCATGGTTACAACATCGTCAATAAGTTGAGTTGCGGTTATTATATGCTCCAGATATTGATTTGCTAACTTTAAAAATAGAACATGAATGGCAGGGATTAGAGGGGTTTAAACGGATTTTTCAAAAGCTGAAGCCAAGTTTATTATACAAAAGCGGGTTTACCATTGAGCAGGGTATGGGGATGTATTTACGACGTATCTTTCATATCCGCGTAGTTCAGTATTCGATTTTCAGTTAGTGGATTGCCAAAATAATAATTCAAAAATAGCAAAGACAGATTTAGGGGGAAGTTTGCGGGGGTGGGATGTTAGAATGCGCCTAGCTAGCCTCATATACGAATAGTCATCAAAAAAGTACAACATTTTTGCGACAGGCATTAAGTTCTAGAGCGGGTTAGTGCTGTTAATGTTAAGGAAGAGCAATTGGACAAACTAACCCTCAGCGAACGAGACATCTGCACAAAATTTATCTCGCCCGCCATTCAGCAAGCAGGCTGGCATCAACATGAATTTCGTGAGGAAGTGCGACTCACTGATGGTCGCGTCATGGTGCGGGGTAATCTGGCTGCCCGCATCAAGAACCCTGACGTTAAAGGTGGCCCGAAGCGTGCCGACTACGTTCTTTATGCTCGTTCCAATATTCCCATCGCCGTCGTCGAAGCCAAACAGAACAAATACCCTGTGGGGCATGGAATGCAGCAGGCTTTGGCCTATGCCGAGCTACTGGACGCTCCCTTTGCTATCAGCAGTAGCGGCGATGGTTTTCTGCTGCATGATCGCACCGGCCTGACCCAGCCTGTTGAGCGTGAGCTGTCCCTCGACGAATTTCCTTCGTTGCAAACGCTGTGGCCGCTCTATCAACAGTGGAAAGGGCTGATCGATCCTAATGTCGTCAAATTGGTCGAACAACCTTACTACAGCGACGGCAGCGGCCGCGAACCCCGCTATTACCAGCGAGTGGCGATCAACCGGGCGATTGAAGCCGTCGCAAAAGGCCAGCAGCGTGTTCTTCTGGTCATGGCGACCGGCACCGGTAAAACCTACACCGCCTTCCAGATCATCTGGCGTCTGTGGAAGGCCAAAGCCATGACACGAACCCTCTTTCTGGCCGACCGCAACATCTTGGTCGATCAGACCATGCAGCAGGACTTCGCACCCTTCGGCGAGGTCATGCACAAGATTACCAACCGGGAGATCAAGAAGAACTACGAAATTTACCTTGCACTCTACCAAGCCGTGACCGGCAAGGAAGAGTGGAAACAAATATACCGGCAGTTCCCGGCCGATTTCTTTGACTTGGTCGTCGTGGACGAGTGCCACCGTGGCAGCGCGGCGGACGATTCCGCTTGGCGTGAAGTGTTGGACTATTTCAGCTCAGCCACCCACCTGGGTTTGACCGCCACGCCGAAAGAAACCAAGGAAACCAGCAACATTACCTACTTCGGTGATCCGGTTTACACCTATTCCCTCAAGCAAGGTATCGAGGACGGATTTCTTGCGCCCTACAAGGTCATCCGCATCGTCACAGACGCCGACGCGCTCGGCTATATCCCCGAAAAGGGCAAAATCGACAAGAACGGTCAAGCCGTCGAACAGCGCCAGTATAATACCAAGGATTTTGACCGAAACCTCGTGCTGGAAAAACGCACCAAGCTCGTAGCAGGAAAGGTTTGGGAATACCTGAGAAACACCGACCCAATGGCTAAGACCATCGTATTCTGCGACGACCAGGATCATGCCGAGCGTATGCGACAGGAATTGGTCAAGCTAATCCCGGCCGCCGCCAGCAACCGCCGTTACGTCATGCGAATCACCGGCGACGACAACGAAGGCAAGGCACAGCTTTCGTATTTCATCGACAACGACGAACCGTATCCCGTTATCGCCACCACATCCAAGCTGCTGACTACCGGGGTCGACGCCAAAACCTGTAAGCTCATCGTGTTGGACCAGAACATCAACTCAATGACCGAGTTCAAGCAGATTATCGGTCGTGGCACCCGCTTACGCGAAGACTACCATAAGCTTTATTTCACCATCATGGACTTCAAGGGTGCGACGCGCTTATTCGCAGACCCTGATTTTGATGGTGAGCCGGTAGTTATCTATGAACCCGAGCCGGATGAGCCGGTTGTTCCGCCTGAAGATCAACCAACGATCACGGATGATCCCACTCAGCCGCCGGAGGGCGAAGGCACCGGAGGAGTCGGCGAACGCCGCATCAAATACGTGTTGGATGACGTCGATGTGCGTCTTGCCGTTGAGCGTTCGCAATACCTCGACGCGGACGGCAAACTGATCACCGAAGACTACCGCGTGCTACTGAAAGACGACATCAAAAAATCGCTGCAAGCCCAGTTCGGCTCGCTGACCGATTTCTTGCGTCGATGGTCGGAGGCTGAACGCAAACAAGCCATACTCGACGAACTCAAGGATCAGGGCATACCGCTGGAAGTCTTACAGCAAGCCGTTGCCAACGGTGAAGAGCTGGATGTTTTCGATCTGGTCGCTCATGTGGCCTTTAACCAAAAGCCGTTGACGCGCCGCGAACGCGCCAACCAAGTCAAAAAGCGCGATATATTCGGCAAATATGGCGAGCAGGCGCGGATGGTGTTGGAAGCCCTGCTGGATAAATTCGCCGACCACGGTGTGCAAGATATTGAAGATGCTAAAGTGCTGGAATTACCGCCGTTCGACCAAATCGGCACTAAAACCCAAATCCGGCGCGGCATTTTCGGCAGTACCGAAAATTACGCTCAGGCTATACACGAGCTGGAGCAAGCACTTTATGACGAGATGGTATTTGAAAAACGCGCCTGATCTTATCCGGCAAACGTACCTACGCAACTCGTCATACCCGCTCCCGTCGGCTATGACGAACCTGTATAATCCGGCAAAGTAAAACTAACTCAGATATAGAGTCCGGAGTTAGTAAAGCGACATTTGCTCCTTCTCCAGCGGGAGAAGGTTGGGATGAGGGGATATAAATAACATTTTTCCTTATTTTAGATTCCCCTCACCCAACCCTCTCCCGCTGGAGAGGGCTTTGCGCCGCTTTACCGATTTCGGGTTCTATAACATAGACCGCCAGAACAGAGAAATGAAGTTATGAATATCAGCAGTACCATCAAGTCCATCCAGGACATCATGCGCAAAGACGACGGCGTCGATGGCGACGCCCAGCGCATCGGCCAGCTTACCTGGATGCTGTTCCTCAAAGTCTTCGACCAGCGCGAAGAGGAATGGGAAGACGACAACTCAAAATACAAGTCGCCGATCCCGGAGAAATTCCGTTGGCGCAACTGGGCGAAATATCTGGAAGATGCAGACGGCAAGAAAAAGCCTCAAATCCAAGGCAGCGAGCTGATCCCGTTTATCAACAACGAACTTTTTCCGGCATTGAAAGAAATCGATGCGTCGGACAGCCCGACCAAAAAAGTTATCAAGCAGGTCTTCGAGGACTCCAACAATTACATGAAAAACGGCTCGCTGATGCTAGCCGTGATCGAAAAGCTCGAAGATGCCATCAACTTCCACGATTTCAAGACCCGCGCCAATCTCGGCGATGTCTACGAGCAATTGCTGAACGACTTGCGCGGTGCAGGCAATGCGGGTGAGTTCTATACGCCCCGCGCCATCACCCAATTCATGGTTAATCGCGTTAACCCGAACCTGACCAAGCGTGAGACGGTGATGGACCCCGCCTGCGGCACCGGCGGCTTCTTGACCGCGGCCATCGACCACTTGCGCCATCAGCTGTCCGACAAATCCAGCGCCGACGACCAACGCGCGATTGAAGGTTTGATCCACGGCATCGAGAAAAAGCAGCTGCCGCATTTGCTATGCACCACCAACATGCTGCTGCACGGCATCGATGTACCCAGCCAGATTGACCACAGCAACACCTTGGGCCGCCCGTGGAACGATTGGCGCGCCGACGAGAAGGTTGATTGCCTGATTACCAATCCGCCGTTTGGCGGCTATGAAGACGACGGCGTCGGCACGGACTACCCCAGCGATCTCAAAACCCGTGAGACCGCCGATATGTTCATGGCGCTGATCATCAAGAAATTGCTTAAAGACGATGGCGGCCGTGGCGCGGTGGTGCTGCCTGACGGCACGATGTTCGGAAACACTCTTATTAAGGGTAAATTGAAAGAGCTGCTGCTGCGCGAGTGCAACCTGCACACGGTCATCCGCCTGCCCAATGGCGTATTCGCGCCTTATACCACGATCAAAACCAACCTGCTGTTTTTCACCAAAGGCAAGCCCACCGAAACCATCTGGTTCTACGAGCATCCTTATCCCCAAGGCTACAAGAGCTATTCCAAAACCAAGCCCATAGACTACAAGGAATTCAAGGCCGAGCAGGATTGGTGGGGCAAGGAAGAGGACGGCTTTGCCGACCGCGTGGAGAGCGAACTCGCCTGGAAAGTCGATTTCAAAACCAAAAAGCTCGAAGCCGAAGCCGCCGCCAAGCCCCATTGGGACAAAGCCGAACAACTGAACAACCAAGCCGCCGCACTGGACAACCAGATCAGAGACCTGAAGAGTTCCATCGTCGGCGTCACCGATGCGGTGCAGCGCAAACAGGTGGATGATCAAACCGTTCTGCTACGCGAACAGGCGGATACCTTGCGTTTAGCCGCCCGCGATGCGCAAACCGCAGGCGACCGCCTCTATTGGCCTATCTACAACCTCGACATCAAGAACCCCAACGCGGCGGCAGACGAAATCCACGACCCCGATGCGCTGCTGCTTAAATACAAAGAGCTATTGGGTCAAATCGAAGACACGCAAAACCAATTGAAAGGAGAATTGGCGGCGGCGCTGGCGCATCACTTCACCAATGAGGCTGAAGTATGAAAGCCATCGCTACCGACAACGCAGCCTCGCAAGACCTGCTAACCGATATTCGCCAACTCATAGGCCAAAGCCATGCGCAGCTCGCTACCGCTGTCAATAGCGCGCTGACCTTGCTTTACTGGCATATCGGCCGACGTATCAGGAGCGAAGTGCTCAAAGGCGAACGCGCCGAATACGGCGAGCAGATTGTTGCAAGCCTGTCCCTGCAACTGGTAACCGACTATGGGCGCGGTTTTTCCAATAAAAATCTGCGCCACATGTTGCGATTTGCCGAAGTCTTTCCGGGCGAGGAGATTGACTACGCACTGAGTAGACAATTAAGCTGGACCCATTTGCGTAGCCTGATTTACATCAACGATCCACTGAAACGAAATATGTGCCAAGCCGAGCGTTGTAGTGCCCGCACCCTGCAAAGGCGGTTAGATTCTATGCTGTTCAAACGCACCGCACTGTCACGCAAACGTCGGTTAGCCAAATACGAGCAGGAGTCCGGCGAAGCCTCCCCACTGGGCATTATTTTGTGCAGCGAAAAAAAACAGGAACAAATTGAACTGCTGGAACTGGATCAGACCGGCATACACGTCGCCGAATACCTGACCGAACTGCCGCCCAAGGCCGTACTGCAACAAAAACTCCATGACGCCATTCGTAACTCGCGGCATCGGCTGGGCGGCGATCAAACGGAGGAAAATTAATGGATGCGCAGCAGTTTTTGGCTGAGTTTGGGCATATTGCGAGTGCGCCGGGTGGAGTTCAATGTCTGCGTGAGATGATTTATAACCTTGCAATTACTGGCGACCTGTCCCGGCAGTTTCCAGACGATGGCGATGCACAAACTTTGCTTCAGGACATTGAACTTAAGCGGCAACGTCTGATCCAATCGAAACAATTCAAGCGAACCGCAAAGCTTGAAAGCGAGCTATTGCGAGTGCCGGACAATATTACCTTGCCGACTTCATGGTGCTGGACAAGATTGCTTGATATTGGGGAGATCAGTCCGCGTAACGAGGCAAAAGACGACGACACTGCCGCATTTATTCCTATGAGCGGAATATCCCTGCACAACGGAGGTCTGGTAAGCGAAGACCGAGTGTGGGGCGAAATAAAGAAAGGCTTTACACATTTCGCCAACGGCGATGTTGTTATTGCCAAGATTACGCCCTGTTTTGAAAACGGCAAGGCTGCGGTCATTGCCGGATTGAACAATCCATTAGGCATTGGAGCCGGGACAACCGAATTACATGTCTTTCGGCCAATTCATCCCGACGTACTTCCTTCGTATGTTTATATCTTTCTGCGTTCCCCGTTTTTTGCCGATGAAGGGGAGCGAAATATGACGGGTACAGCAGGACAAAAGCGCTTACCCACGGAATATTTCGCCACTCGTGCTATGCCATTGCCGCCGATTGCTGAGCAAGTGCGTATTGTCGCCAGAGTTGATGAGCTGATGGCCTTGTGTGACAAGTTGGAAGCACAGCAGCAGCAACGAGAACGGTTACAAGGCATTGCCAGAAAAGCTGTAGTTGAAGCCTTTGAACGAGTTGAAACACCTCAGGAGTTACTAAATTGCTGGTCTCGTCTGAATGCGGAGTTAAATGGCCTCTTTGAGAAATCATCAGACGTGGCCGACTTGCGAGGAGTTATTCTTGAACTTGCTGCACTAGGAAAACTTAGCGAGCTGAGTTTATTGGATAGGCCCGCAGCAGTAGTAATTGAGGAGTCTCTCTCTGCCAAGAGAAAGCGCATCGCTGATGGTGACATGAAGAATAAGAGGATGTCGGCGACAGATGTAACCGAATTGGATATTCCAGCGCCGGAGCATTGGCTGAAGGCGAGCTTAGAAGATTTGTTTCAGTTCATTGACTATCGCGGAAAGACCCCCGCAAAGACAAACTCAGGCGTCGTGCTAGTTACAGCAAAGAATGTGCGACCGGGCGCTCTAGTAGGTGAACCAGTTGAATATCTTTCCGAGCAGTCATATCACGAATGGATGACTCGTGGCTTCCCACGAAAGGGTGATCTTTTGATCACTACTGAGGCTCCGTTAGGGAATGTCGCGCGAATAGAGTCGATACCATCTTTTGCACTTGCTCAGCGAGTAATTGATCTTCAGCCTTTCACAGATATAAATACAAAGTTTTTTATGTATTTCATGATGTCCCTGAGTTTTCAAAAGCTATTGCTTGAAAACTCGACTGGCATGACAGCAAAAGGCATCAAGGCTGCAAAACTAAAACAGTTAATGCTTTCCGTTCCGCCTCGCGAGGAGCAAGACAGAATTGTTCAACGCGTTGAGCAGTTGTTGGAGGTTTGTAGGGTATTGGAAACACAACTTGATCAGGCATATTCAACGGCGGCCCAACTGGCTAGAGCTTCGATTGCCATGATTACTGGCATCCGCACCGAAGAGGAAGAAGAATTGAAAACCCCAAAAACCGAACTGATCTCTAAGCTGCGTCTAGGCAACAACCCCGACATCAAGGAACAAGCGCCGCTGGCCGCTATTCTGGCGCGCCATCATGACGAAATGCCCGCCAGCGATTTGTGGCAACGCTATGGCGGCGACATTGATGCTTTCTACGCCCAGCTTAAGCTTGAAGTCGGCAAGGGTTGGATTGAGGAGCCCTCAGTCGCCGAGGTGCGCGAAGTAGAGGCGGGCTGAGATGCATCTTCAAAGAATCAAAATTAAAGACTTTAAGAACCTGAAGGACATTGAGATCGCCTTCAGCGAGTTCTTCGAGTCGTCGGCAGGCGACAAGGCCGCTAACCCTATCCGCAGCCATGCGGTAATCGGCCAGAACGGCACCGGCAAGTCGAACCTGATCGAGGCCATTATCACGATTTTTCGCGATGTGGACCTGAATAACGACGCCTGTTTCGACTACGAACTGGATTACAAGATTCGTGGACATGCGATCACGCTGAAAGCCGAGCGCGCTGTTGGCAATCGGCCGATGGTGACGATCAACGGCAAGCCTTCATCGCAAAGCCATCTCAGCGAACATGCCAAGGAATATCTGCCGTCGCATGTGTTTGCCTATTACTCCGGCAAGAACGAGCGCCTCGAAGCGCTGTTCCAGTCGCACCAGGAACGCTTCAAAAACCTGCTTAAACGCGATGGCGACGATCTGGTGCGCCGCTTGTTTTACTGCCGTGGCGGGCACAGCCAGTTGGTGTTGCTGGCCTGCTTGCTATCGGATGATCCGGTCTTCGCCCAGCTGCTGGAGAACCTGAATATCCAGGCTTTGGAGTCTGCGCTGTTTGTACTCAAGCAACCGCATACGCTACGCGACTTAAAGGAAAAGGACATTCTCGAAGGCGATCCGAGGTTTTGGTATGCGCGCGGCACTGTAGTGACCGATTTGCTTGATAAGTTGTGGCAAGTTTCATGGGCGCCGATTGAAGAAACCAAGGATGTGCAGATCGACTTCCGGCGGCGGCCCGAGAAGCAAAAGCGCATGTACCTGTTTGTGCCCAACCGGCAGAAGCTCAATGAGCTCGGCGCAATGGTCGGCACGCCGGATCGTTTCTTCCGCTATGCCGAAGGGGCTTACATCGGCGACTTGCTGGAAGAGGTGCGCATTACCATCAAGAAGCGCGAGGAAAACGCAGGCAACGTGAGTTTTACCCAGCTTTCCGAAGGCGAGCTGCAAATGCTTACCGTGCTGGGCCTGATGCGTATCACCCACGAAGACCACTGTTTGTTTTTGCTTGATGAACCCGACACGCACCTGAACCCGATCTGGAAGTTGCGCTATTTCGACGACATCAACCGGATGATCGAGCCCCGCGAAGGTGCGACGCTGCAAGGCGAGTCGCAAATCATTGTCACCACGCATGACCCGATTATGGTGGGCAGTCTTAAACGCGAGCAGGTGCGCATTCTGCGCAAAGTCGGCGATAAGTCGGAAGTCGATACGCCAATCGAACATCCGCAAGGCATGGGCGTGGCCGGTTTGTTGAAGAGCGATATGTTTGGCTTATCATCCACGTTGGATCAGCAGACCTTGCGTGACCTGGAGTTACGCAACGAACTGATTGCCAAAGATGCTCTAGGTGGGCTGGATGCGGATGAAGCCGCGCAACTGGAGCGCTTGCGGCATCATCTTGATGAACTCGGTTTTTCACGCGAGTATCGAGATCCGATGTATCAGTTGTTCATCCAGAAAATGTATGAGGTTCGCAGCCAGCCTTTAGGCAAGCTGCTGACATCTGAACAGCTTAAAGAGCAAGAGGAGCTGGCTACCCGTATCGTAAAGGAACTGATTTCCAGAGAGCGCACTGACGATTTGTCCGAACTCGCCAAGGAGCTAAAGCTCCGGCTGGGAAACTGATATATGCGAAAGGTACTGATACCTCAAGGCGCGACGCCTCCGCAAGACTGGATCGACAAAGCAAATGCCGTCACCGATCAATTGAGAAGTGCGGCAACGAGCGAAGAACGCAAAGCCATCATCCAGGCTAATGAGGGGCTGTGGCGTGATGACAGGCTACGAAACTGGTTGCTTCAGCTCTTTAATAACAAGTGCTGGTACACGGAAGCATTCGAGTCGGTTTCGCCGATCCATGTGGATCACTATCGGCCTAAAGGCAAGGCAACGGAGCTCGATGGTAACGAGGCTGTGGGATATTGGTGGCTTGCGTTCGAGTGGACGAATTACCGGATTTCCGGCCATCTGATCAATAGCAAGAAGAGCGATATTTTTCCGATTGTCGAGGGTGCGCGTGCTAATCCTGATGACCCTCTGTCGATCAGGTTTGAAGCGCCGCTATTGATTGACCCCTTGACCGATCAAGCTTGGCTTATTTCTTATGAAAAAGATGAAGATGGCTGCATTGCTGTGCCGGCCGCTGGCATTGATGAGGCGGAAGAACTGCGTGCAGTTAAGACTATCGAAATTCTTGGCCTGAATCGCATCGACAAGCTAAACAAAAAACGTGAAGTTACTTGGGATGATTGCATGCAACTGTTGGCGGACTATAAAGGTGCGTCTCTTGAACCGCAAGTGTTTAAGGCAATCTTTCAGGCTAAAGCCGTAATTCAATTGCGGAAAATGACCCAATATAACGCGGAGTTTTCTTCGGTTGCTGAGGCGTGTATTCGAAAGCAAGCATCAGAGCCTGTACGAGCTCAAATTGCGGGGCAGCCAATATGACGGATGAGCGCTAGGAAAACTCAAGCTCTACCGATGTTCCTTCGGGAGTGCTATGCAGAGTAAGCTTCGTGTATCATTTAATCTCTTCGCAATCCGTCTTTTTATTTCTGATTTTCTCGCTCCACGATCCCATATAGAGTTTAAACCCGGTTAATCTGTGCAATGATTCATCACCAGTAAATGACGGCGGAGCCGCAAAAAATGAACGATTTGTTCAATTTTAAAATATCGTTGTCAATTTCAATGGCAATCATCTGTTCAGGAAGTGGCATCGTCAATAAGCTGGGTTACGGTTATCATATACCCCAGTTATTTTCATAAACAATGTGTGGGTAGGATAAAACAGATGATTCGTGCAGGTATTGTGGGCGGAACCGGATACACCGGCGTTGAGCTATTGCGGATTTTAGCATTGCATGCGGAAGTTGAAGTGTCGGTCGTCACTTCTCGCGCCGACGCCGGGCTTAGGGTGGATACGCTTTATCCCAGCCTGCGCGGCGCTATCAATGCGGTATTTAGCTTGCCTGAGCTCGAAACCTTGGCCGAATGTGATGTGGTGTTTTTTGCGACTCCGAACGGCACAGCGATGCTGATGGCGGAGCAGTTATTGGCGCGTGGCGTAAAAGTTATCGATCTGTCCGCCGATTTCAGGTTGAAAGATGCCAAGGAATGGAGCAAATGGTATGGCATGGAGCACGCCTGTCCTGATTTAATCTCGGAAGCTGTTTACGGCTTGCCGGAACTGAATCGCGAGGAAATTAAACAGAGTCATTTAATCGCTTGTCCGGGCTGCTATCCAACCGCCGTGCAGCTGGGATTTTTGCCGTTACTTGAAAACGATCTGATTGATGTTAAGCATTTAATCGCCGATGTTAAATCGGGCGTCAGCGGGGCGGGGCGCAAGGCGGAGTTGGCGACGTTAATGAGTGAAACCGGCGAGAGTTTTAAAGCTTATGCGGTTGGCGGCCATCGGCATTTGCCTG
>Ga0208752_100366_pt1 | contig 13678 bp, 8 predicted proteins | sample LakWasMet27_LOW6_2_FD_183871 | JGI IMG/M metagenome (GOLD analysis project Ga0208752, IMG submission 183871) | Freshwater sediment methanotrophic microbial communities from Lake Washington under simulated oxygen tension - Sediment Metagenome... | ecosystem: Environmental > Aquatic > Freshwater >... | reverse complement strand
GTGTTCGAGTTCCTGGCGGAGCTTGAGATCGCGTCCGGCGGTGAAGGTGATCTGCCAGTGGCGGTGCTGGAGCAGCTCGCGCGCGATGGCCAGCGCGGCCGCGCGTCCCGAGTTGATCATGAAGAGCACCCGGCACGGCTGCGCCGGACTCGCCGGCTCGGGCGGCTGCAAGGCGGCCGGACGATCGGCAAAGGCGAGGGCGACCGGGAAGCCGCTCACGTGAACGCGGTCGGCCGGCAGGCCCCGCTCGCGCAGGAAGGCGGCGGAATCCTCGTCGGTGACAAACCAGCCGGAGGACGGCGTGCGGTACCACAGCGAGTTGATCGTGATGGCGTCGGTGACGACGGTGTAATGCGGGCAGACCGGGACGCCGTCGGCGCGCAGCCGGTTGAGCAACCACGCGTATACCGGATAGGTGGAAAGGATGGCGTCGGGGCGGTGGTCGGCGATGACGCGGGCCAGCAGGTCGCGGTGACTGCCGAGAAACCGGAACAAGGCCGTGGCCTGGGTCGAGCGATCGAGCCAGCGGTAGAGATTGCTCCAGATTTTAGGCGCGGTGTTGATGAGCCGGATGTAGCCGCGGCGGGAAAGGTTGTTGAGCCGCGGGGCGCGCAAGGCGAAGAGGTCCACCAGGACCGGCTCGACCCCGGGTTGCTCCGCAAAGGCGGACATGAGGGCACGGGCCGCGCTGTTGTGGCCTTCGCCGTAGCCGGCGGTGAGAATCAGGATCTTTTTAGACATCGGGGTGGGGCTTCGCCCCAAAGGCCAAAATTCCACAAACCCAAAGGCCGAGAAATCGCGCCTGCGCCCCAAGGGAGATGGGCGGGGAAGGGTGAATCTTGAGGTGCAAGTTTTGGCGTCGGGCGCTTTGGCCTTTGAGATTTTCCCAGGTCACCGCATGGCGGCGATGATGGCGGCCTGCTCGGCGCCGCCCGGAAACGGCAGGGCTTCCTCGCTGTCCGCTTCGGGCGTCACATCGGTTGGCATCGGGAAGCGCGTGACGAAATCCTTGAAGGTAATGAGCTCGAAGCGTCCGTCGTAGTGCTCGACGATGCCCGTGAGTGACTCGACCCAGTCGCCGGAATTGAGGTAGTGGATGTCGGCCGGCGTGTGGATGTGTCCGCAGATGACCCCGACGCAGCCGCGATCGCGGGCGAGGTTGGCGACCTGGTCCTCGAACTTGCCGATGAAGCTGACGGCCTGCTTCACGCGGGCCTTGATGGCGGCGCTGAGGGAAAAGTATTCCTTGCCGCGGAGCCGGCGCCACCCGTTGTAGAAGCGGTTCAGGCGCAGGAGGAGCGCATAGCCGATGTCGCCGAGGTGGGCGAGGAAGACCATGTTTTTAACGACGCCGTCGAAGACATCGCCGTGGAGGACGAGGTAGCGGCCGCGCGGCGTCTCGAGGATGTGGTCCTCGACGAGACTGATGCTCTCGAAACGCATCGGGAGCAGGCGGGCGAGGAAATCATCGTGGTTGCCGCGCAGGTAGACGACCTCGGTGTCCCTTTTCTGCACAAGGGTCAGCACGCGCCGGATGAACCGGGTGTGGCTCCGGGTCCAACGACCGTCGCGGGTCAGGCGCCAGCCGTCGATGATGTCGCCGTTGAGGATGAGCCGCTCGCAGCGGGTGTGTTTCAGGAAGTGCGTCACTTCGTCGGCCTTGCTGTGCGGCGTGCCGAGGTGGATGTCGGAGAGGATGACGGAGCGGACCTTGAGCGTCGGTTTCATGGGCGGGTGAGCTGGGAGCGGGGAGCGGAGAGCGGGGCGCCGGCCGGGCGGCCGTCGCGCCCGGGTCGGCTGGCGGCCTGCTGACGGAATTCGGTCACGGCCTCCTGCAGGTCCTCGGCGAAGCGGTCGAAGATGGCGTCCCAAGAGAGACCTTGGGCGGTGACGGGACCGGCCGCGGCCAAGCGGGTGCGGAGGGCGGGCTCGGTGGCGAGCCGCACGGCCTGGGCGAGAAAGGCGGCCTCGTCGTCGACAGAAGCGAGCAGGCCGTTTTCCCCGGAACGAATGAACTCGTGGGCCGCCGCGTAGTCATAGGCGGCGACGGCCAGGCCGCTGCCCAGCGCCTCGGTGACGACATTGCCGAAGGTCTCGGTGGTGCTGGTGTGGAGATAGATGTCGCCCGAGGCGTAGTGGCGCGCGAGGTTGACCCCCGTGTAGAAGCCGGTGAAGACGGCGTCGGGCCGCGCGCGCTGGCAGGAGGAGAGCAGCGGACCGTCGCCCACGAGCACGAGCTTGGCGGAAGGTTGCACGGCCTTGATCGCGTCGAAGGCTCGGAAGAGCAGGGGATAGTTCTTCTCGGCGGCGAGGCGGCCGACGTGAATGACCGCAAGGTCGTCCGGGCCCACGCCCCACGACGCGCGCAGCGCCTCGTCCCGGCGGCCGGGGTTGAAGAGCTGGGTGTCGACCCCGCGGGAGAGCAGGCGCAGGTTGCGGTAGCCCTCGGACTCCAACCGGGCGAGGAGATCGCGCGTGGGCACAAAGGTGCGGAGCGTGCGGTTGTGCAGGCGGCGGAGCCACGCGGAGACGACGGGTTTCAACCACCCGATGCGGTAGTCGCGGGTGTATTGGTCGAAGTTGGTGTGGAAACTGGAAGTGACCGGGATGCCCATCTGTTGGGCGGTCGTGATGGCGGAAGAACCGAGTGGACCTTCGGTGGCCACGTGCACGAGATCGGGGCGGCTGAGCGTCCACAATTGGCGGAGCCGGCGCGAAGCGGGCAGACCGAGCCGGAGCTGGGGGTAGCCCGGAATGGGCACACCGGGCAGGCGGACCTGGCGGCAGGCCAGGCGTTGTGTGACGCTGTAGCGCTTGGATTCGTGGCGTTGGCGCGGGCGGACGATCGTCAGGCGATGCCCGCGGCGGGCGAGACCGTCCACGAGGCGGCCGAGCGTCATGGCGACGCCGTTGATTTCAGGTGCGTAGGTTTCGGTGACGAGGATGAGATTCAATCGTTTTGCGCCAGGCCGGGGGCAACCTGCCGCCCGTCGAGCAGCCCCATCATGAAGAGGGATTGTGAAGAACCCGTGCCGCGCAGGTGACGAATGGGTAAATCTCCCACAGGTTTGCGGGAGCGCGTCCGGTGCCGGAAGCGCTGGGGCTCAGCGAGCTAGACCGGTTGGCCGGCGGACGGTGACACGCATCGGAGCACCGGTCGGGATTATCATTCAAATAGGTGTTGCACGACGCTGACGGAACTTTCTAAGTTTATTCTTTTAGTTTGATGCAATCCCACGGCCCAAAACGCATCTACACTCCACAGTCCCTGGAGTTCTGGTTTGATCGCATGGAAATCGAGTGGGAGGGACAGTTTGACACCCAGCATGTCGAGCGCGGGCACCAGATCTATCGGGACAGTGAGATCCGCGAGGTCGAACTTGGGGCCAAGGACGCCATCATTCACCGTCGGGTCGACAAGAAGGAGGAGTATGCGGTGATCGAGTGGGAAGGAGAGACGATCAAGGTGCGCTCTTCCTCAACCGACGTCCTGCTGGCCAACGCGATCGCGGTGGCAGGTTTGCACGAGATCGAGGAATTGCTGGTGGATGAGCTGGGGGCCCTGATGCCCGGCTCCCGCACCAAGTCCAACGGTGCCGCGGCCGCCCCCCAGGCCAATGGAACCAACGGGCATGCCGCTGAACCCGAGGGCCACGCGTCCAACGGGGCCAACGGTCAGGCGACCAAGGTTGACCCCAACCAGCCCGCGCGCGACCTGTTGCTGAGTTTCACCACGAACAGCGAAGGGCTGGTGTTCCTCGCGTTTTGGAAGAGCGGTCGCAACCGGATCCCGGCCCTGGGCAACACGGTGAACCACCCGACGGCCGCCGAGCGCGCCAAGCTCATCGCGCTGGCGACCTACGCCCGCAAGGCTCACTTCCGTTACAACCAGACCACCCACGCCTACGCGCTCGACGCGCTGGCGGACATCCCGGGATTCCTGCGCGACCTGCTGCCGCACTGGAAAAAGCACTTCGCCGTCGAGATCGACGTCAAAGTGGACGCCATCAAGCAGGGGGCGCAGGTCATCGAGATCGAGGCTGTTGCCAACCGGCGCCCCGGTTCCGAAGGCGGCCTGGATCTGCGCTGGATTTTCCGGGCCGGCGAGAAACTGCTGACCGACGAACAGGCCGCCGCGCTGCTCAAGCACGGGCGCACGCCGATGCTGTTGCCCGATCTGGGCATCGTCACGATGTCGCCCGAGAAGTGGGAAAGCTACCAGCAGTGGAAGCGCAACCTCGAGGACACCCTGGTCGACGGGGAGATTCCTCCCTACCTGATTTTCTCCCTGTTCAACGACCAGCGCATCAAGGTCACGCTGGGGGCGGAGATCGAGACCTGGCGCCAGAAGGTGATGACGGCGCCGACCACGCCGCCGTTCCTGCCGGACTTCCTGCGCAACTACCAGCGCCGCGGCGTCGAGTGGATGCACCATCTCTGCGAGACCGGCTGCCATGGCCTGCTGGCCGACGAGATGGGTCTGGGCAAGACCGCCCAGATGATCGCCCTGTTGCGCTCCCGGCCGATGGCGCGCAAACGCCACGTGGTCGTGTGCCCCGCGAGCGTCGTGCCCGTGTGGCGCGAGGAGATCGCCCGCTTTTATCCGGACGCCAAGGTCGACACGCTCAAGTCGGGCAACGATTTCAAGACGAACAAGTCCCCGTGCATCTGGCTCGCGAGTTACACGCAGCTGCGCAAGCACCGGGCGTTGCTCGAGAACACGGAGTTCGGCTACGCGATCCTGGATGAGGGCCAGTTCATCAAGAATCCGGACGCCAAGGTCACCCAGGCCTGCTTTGCGCTGAAGGCCGAACACCGGCTGGTGATGACCGGCACGCCCTTGGAAAACCGCCAGCTGGATCTCTGGTCCATCTTCCGCTACCTGCTGCCCGGTCTGCTCGGTTCCCGCAGCGGCTTTGAGGCCGCCCTGATCCAGGACCGCGAAGGCACGATGAAGCGGCTGCGCCAGCAGGTCGCGCCATTCATCCTGCGCCGCACCAAGAATGAGGTCGCCACCGAGCTGCCGCCCAAGGTCGAGATGGATCTGCTTTGCCCGCTCACCGAAGTGCAGCGCACCGAGTACGCCCGCATCTGCTCCGAGGGTCTGGCCCGGTTGGGCGAGGACATCGGTCTTGCCTTGCGCGAGAAGTCCTTCGGCTTCCTGGCGCTGCTCACGCGTCTGCGTCAGGTCTGCTGTGATCCCGACCTGCTGCCCTGGCTCAAGTCGCCGCTGGCGGACAGCGGCAAGCTCCAGCTGCTGGTCGAGAAACTGCAGGAAGTCATCGGCAGCGGGCACAAGGTCGTGATCTTCTCGCAGTTCGTGACGCTGCTGGACCGGGTGCGCACGGCGCTGGAAGGCACCTACCCGGATCTGCCCCTCTACGAGATCACCGGCATGACCGTGGACCGGCAGAAGCCGGTGAAGGATTTTCAGTCGGCCCAGGGCGCGGCGGCGATGCTTGTCAGTCTCAAGGCCGCCGGCACCGGCATCACGCTGCATGCGGCGGATTACGTGTTCCTGCTGGATCCCTGGTGGAATCCGGCGGTGGAGGACCAGGCGATTGATCGCGTGCATCGCATCGGGCAGACGAACACGGTCTTTGTTTATCGCATGGTCACGGCCGGCACGATCGAGGAACGCATCCAGGCGCTGAAAGGGGAGAAGAAGCAGCTCTTCAACCAGGTGGTGGGCGGCCATGGCGGGGACTTTGAGTGGACCAAGCACTTCAACTCGCTGAACAGCCTGATCCAGCTCGGGGCCATGGAATCCTCCGAAAACGAGGTGGTGACCGTCGTGGCGCCACCGTCGCTGATCAACGGGGCGGACTCCGCGACCTGACCGGATGAGCGTTCCCGCCGCCTCTCGCGACCGGTTGCTCCCGTCCCGGGGGATGGAAACAAGCCTTGCGGGAAAATGGGCCCGCGGCACGCTGGAGGCCGCGTGAAGGAAGTTGTTCCGCAATTCTACCGCCGGTTGTTGCGAATGCTGCGCTGGCGGCTGTGGATCGTCGAGAAGCTGAGTCCGTCACCGTGGCAGGAGACCCTGGCCTATGCGGCGATAGCCGGTGTGTTGGGCGCCTTGGCGGCGCTGCTGTTCCGCGAGGGGGTGAGCCTGATCCATATCCTGCTCACCAGCACGGACGAAGGCATTGTGGATTCCTTTCGTGAATTGGAACCCTGGCAGCGCCTGGCGGTGCCGACCGTGGGCGGCCTGATTGCGGGATTCGTGCTGTTGTTTGGCCGACGCCTGCACAAGGGCGAGAGTTCCACGGACTACATGGAAGCCATTTTGATTGGCAGCGGAAAGCTGCCGGTGCGGGCCAGCCTGGTGAAGAGCACGGCGGCCATGTTCACGATCGCCTCCGGCGGCTCGATCGGACGCGAGGGACCGATGGTGCAACTGTCCGCCGTGGCCGCCTCGTGGTTGGGGCGCTGGCGAAAGCTCTCGGCGCCGCAACTGCGTTTGTTGGTCGCCTGCGGCGGCGCCTCGGGCATCGCCTCGGCCTACAATGCGCCGATCGCAGGATCCTTCTTTGTCGCGGAGATCATTCTCGGCACGATCGCGATGGAAAGCCTGGGGCCGCTGGCCGTGGCCGCCGTGGCCGCCACGCTCACGGTCCGCACGGTGTCCGATGCCCACACGCTCTACACGGTGCCGGCCTTCACGCTGCATTCGCTCTGGGAGATCGGCCCGTTCCTGGTGCTCGGCGCGCTGGCCGGACTGGTGGCGCCGTGGTTTTTGCGCTCGCTGCGGGCGGCCGAGAAACTTTTTGCGGCGACCAACCTGCCCATCCCGTTGCGGCTCGCCTTGGGCGGCCTCGTGGTGGGCGGTTTAGCCGTGTGGGTGCCGGAAGTCTGTGGCAACGGCTACAGCGTGGTGGTGGCGATCCTGAACGGCCACCTCCTCTGGCAGGCGCTGCTGCTGGTGCTGATCTGCAAGTGGGTCGCGACCGCCGCCACTTTCGGCTCCGGTGCGCAGGGCGGTGTGTTCACGCCGACGCTCTTCGTGGGCGCGACCTTGGGGTATCTTTTTGGCTACGGCGTGCATGCGGTGTGGCCGCAGGGGGCTGCTGATCCCCGGGCCTTTGCCCTAGTCGGCATGGGAGCGCTGCTCGCCGCGGCCAGTCATGCTCCCGTGATGGCGATCATCATGCTCTTCGAGATGACGCTGAGCTACGACATCATCATGCCACTCATGCTGTGCAGCGTGGTGGCCTACTACACGGCCCGCGGCATCGAGGACAACTCGCTCTACAGCGAGGCCCTGAAAAAGAAGGCGGCGGAGGAACCCAAGCCGGTGCTGCCCGGAACGGTGGCCGACCTGGCCCGCAAACAGGCCAGCGAGGTGTTCCGGACGGCCCGGTTCGACGTCATCGCGAAGGAGTTTCTGCAGAGCCGGCACGAGGAGATCTATGTGACCTTTGCCGACGGACGCTACGCCGGGGCGATTTCGTTGCACGACATCAAGCCCCACTTGAGCGACGCGGCGGTGGCGGCGCATGTCATTGCGGAGGATTTGCTGCGGGAAGACATCCCCAAGATCGCCCCGCAGGCGACCCTGGCCGAGGCCTTGCGGGTGTTTGCCCTGCATCCCGGCCAGACCCTGCCGGTGGTTGATCCGGAGACAAGTTTGCTGACCGGTATCTTGATCAAGAACGATCTGCTGCTCGCGCTCCTCGAAGAACGAGGGGCCGGGAAGCGCACCGGCGGCACGACGCCGGCTTGGAAGACGAAGTAACGGTCGCGGGGGAACCGCGTGCCCGTTGTTCGCATTTGGGTGACGCCCCTACGGCTCGCTCCCGACCTGTCCCGTGCATGGCGCTGGCTCTCTAGAGGAGATGGGATCCAGACCGCACAGCTTGAACGGGGAGGGGCTCAACCCAATCGGCGCGAGCGGCGAAAATACTGGCATGATCAGGTCCTATTTTCCGCTTCGTCACACGGCCGTCACGGATTCGTAACATAGGTCCTCTACTCTCCGGCTGCGTCCCGGCAATCCGCCGGGCATCTCCCTAGCAATCACCTAAAGAACATGCTCAACCTGAAATTCAAATTGTCCGCCGTACTGGCCGCCCTCGTGTGCGCCGGATCGGCGCTCGCCCAAGACAGCGGCCCCCTCATCGACCTGTTGGTCCGGAAGGGGCTCATCAACGACCAGGAGGGCGAAGAACTTCGCGCTGATCTGGCCCGCGACGCCAGCGCTGCCGTCACGGCAACCGTCTCGGGCGGCAAGAGCACGACCTTTGTCCAGTTCAGCGGCCGTATGCAGTTGCAGTACGTCGGACTGAGCAGCGACCAGGCCACAGCCACCGCCTCCCAGTATGTGAACCAGTTCTTCCTGCGGCGCGTCTATTTCGGCGTCACCGCCGGCATCGGTGCCAAGTGGCAGGCGGTGCTGAATTATGATTTCTCCGGCTCCAATTTCGACAAGGCTTACATGGAGTGGAACGGCTACTGGGGCGAGGCCCCGATCGCCCTCGATTTCGGTCTGCGCAAGGTGAACTTCGGATATGAAGAGACCACCTCCTCGGGCAGCCTGAAGGCCATCGAGCGTTCCCCGGTCACCCGCTTCTTCGTCGAGCCGAACAACGGCCGCCGCCTGGGTGCCGCCAGCTATCGCATGGGTATCTTCCTCGACGGCGGTTCGGCCGATGTCCGCAAGGGCAAGAGCACCGGTCTGTTCTATGGTGCGGCCATCACGAATCCCCAGCGCACGGAGACGATCCTTGACGCCGGTATCGACGGTTCCAAGTCCAGCGGCAGTTCCGCGGTCAACCGGCCCGCTTACTGGGCCAACGTCGGTTACTCGAAGGTCATGGCGCCGGACCGCAAGTTCGTCGTCGGTGCTGCCTATGGCATCCTCCCCGACGTGGGCGGCGCGGGTAACACCAACTTCGGCAAGGGTTTCGACATCAAGGAATATTCGCTCTATGGTGATCTGACGATCGGTCGCTTCAACCTGGCGGGCGAATACCTCCATGCCGATGTCGATGGCGTGCTGCTCGCGGGCACCAAGAAGGCCGGCCCGAGCGGTTACTGGATCCAGCCCTCCTACATGGCCACCGAGAAGCTCGAACTCGTCGGTCGCTACAGTCAGGTCGATGCTGATGGTCGCGGTATCCGGGCCTCCGATGGCATCCGTTCCGCCCCGGCCTCCAAGACCGGTCAAATGCTCAAGGAGTACTTCCTCGGGGTTAACTACTACTTCGTCAACCAGGACGTGAAGCTGCAACTCGGCTACGTCAGCGGCGAGACGAGCGACGGCGCCACCGAAAAGGTCACCGGCGTCCGTTCCCAGCTGCAGATCAACTTCTGATCAACCCTCCAACACTACATCACATGAAAAAACTTCTCCTCATTTCCACCGCCCTGTTGTCTGCGCTTTCGCTGCAGGCGCAGAAGCTCGTGATCAAGGGTTCCGACACGCTCGGCGCCAAGCTCGTGCCCATGCTGGCCGAGGACTACAAGGCCCGCAATTCCGGCGTCGCCTTTGAAATCGCCGCCGAAGGTTCGACCACCGGCATCGCGGCCATCATCGATGGCACCGCGCAGATCGGTATGTCCAGCCGCCGCGCCAAGCCGACCGAGATGTCGGCGGCCACGGCGAAGGGCGTCACCATGAAGCCCACGATCGTCGCCTTCGACGGCATCGGCGTGATCGTAAACCAGGGCAACCCGCTCTCCGCCCTGACCAAGCGTCAGGTCGAGCAGATCTTTGCCGGCGACATCACCGACTGGTCCCAGGTGGGCGGTTCGCCCGGTCCGATCTCGATCTATACCCGCAACACGTCCTCCGGCACCTATGCCGACTTCAAGGAACTGGCCATGAAGAAGCGCGATTACGCCTCCTCCTCCCAAAAGATGGCCGGCAACGAGCAGATCGCTTCCGAGGTCGCCAAGAACCCCAACGGCATCGGCTATGTGGGTCTCGCCTACCTCCACGATCCCGGCATCAAGACCGTCGCCATCGATGGGGCCGTGCCGACCGAGGAATCCGTGATCGCCCGCAAGTATCCCTATGCCCGCCCGACGTTCTACTACACGAACGGCGAGCCCCAGGGTGAAGCGGCCAAGTTCGTGGATTTCACGCTCAGCGATGAGGGCCAGAAAGTTGTCCGCAAGGTCGGCTTCGTCCCGGTCCGTCCGCTGAACTGATCCGTTCGCGCCCCTTATTGTCACTCACGAGCCCGCAGTCCCGCCACGGACTGCGGGCTTTGTTTTGTCACACAACCGTAACGTGCACCGATTGACCGGCCGTTAAGCCGGGTCAGAGAATCCAACCCGACAGGCATGCCCACTCTCACAGAATCCGCCCCCGCGCGCACCTCGACCCACGACGCTTTGCTCAAGCAGAAGCGGGGGGTATTCTTCGGTCTGAACGGGGATTCCTTTGTAAAATACGTCTTTCAGGGCAACGCGATGGTCTCGATCATCGTGCTGGCCCTCATCACTTTCACGATTTTCCGTGATGCCGTGGGTTTCCTGCCGGCCAACCACCAGAACCTCGTGGTTTATCGGAAAGCAGGCCTGGAAATGGTCGACATTTTCCGCGATCAGGTGACCGCGCACCGGACCCTGTCCCGTTATCTGGCCAACGTACGCGCGGACCGCCTCGCCGCCTTGACGGCCGCAGGCCTGTCGCCGGCGGATGCCTACAAGCAAATGGCCGGATTTGACGACTACGCGAACCGGTTTGCCGACACGATGGGGGAGGAGGAGACGATCCTCGGCAACATGACGGACCTCGCCTCGTCCGTGAAGGAGAGGAAGAAGGTCGCTCAAGACCTGACGGAAGCGAAGGGGAATCTGCTCGCAGCCATGAAGGGCGCGACGCCGGAGCGAGCCGCCGAACTGAAACGGGAGGCCGACGCCATCGTCATCGAGGAGATCAATTTCAAACAGGAGATCCAGCCGCTGCTGGCGATGCGTCCGGAGGTGGTGGCGGCGAATGTCACCCTGCTGGCCGCCATGAAGGAACTGGCGGACGCCCCGCCGAAGTTTGAAGATCCGGCCCTCAACAAGCGGATGCAGAAATTCCAGAGCCTCGTGGCGACGTTCGCCACCGAGGTCACGACGGCCGAGCACCGGATGATGGCCTGGGACCAGGACAAACCGGTCGGCTGGCTGGAATCGTTCAACGCCTTCGCCTTTGGCCGCCAGTGGATCACCGCGAGTTTCTGGCAGGACTGGTACGGCGTGTTGCCGTTGTTCACCGGGTCGTTGCTCATCGCCTGTCTGGCTCTCCTGATCGCCATTCCCCTCGGCGTGGCCGCGGCCATCTATGTCAACCAGCTGGCGCGGCAGACCGAGCAGAAGGTCATCAAGCCCTTCATCGAGTTCATTTCGGCGATCCCCAGTGTCGTGCTCGGTTTCTTCGGCATCGCGATGCTGGGTGAGACGCTGCGCCGGGTATCGCAATGGCCCGCGCTGGACTGGATCCCCGGATTTCCCATCGCCGAACGGCTCAATGCCACCACGGCGGCCTGTCTGCTCGCGCTGATGGCGGTGCCCACGATCTTTTCGCTCGCCGAGGATGCCATCAACAACGTCCCGCGCTCCTTCCGCGAGGCCTCGCTGGCCCTCGGGGCCACGCGGTTGCAGACCATCATCCACATCACGGTACCGGCGGCGCTGTCCGGCATCATGGCCGCCATCTTGCTCGGTTTTGGCCGCGTCATCGGTGAGACCATGGTGGTGCTGCTGTGCGCCGGCAACCGCATCGAGATCCCCGACCTGAGCTCGGGAATCGGGGTCATCTTCCAGCCGGTCCACACCATGACCGGCATCATCGCCCAGGAGATGGGCGAGGTGGTCCGGGACAGCATCCACTACCGCGCGCTCTTCATGATCGGCGTGCTGCTTTTCCTGATCTCGCTGCTCGTCAACTGGCTCGCGCAGAAAATCGTGCGCCGCTACCGGATTTCCACCGGATGAGTACTCCCCGTCCCACCGCCACCGCCCTCTTTGCCCGCCCCTCCCGGGCCAAACGGATCGAACAGGTTGTCGCCTGGATGCTGCGCCTCAGCACCTACTTCGTGCTGCTGTGTGCGGCCTTCATCTTTTACGACATCGGCACCAAGGGTGGCTCGGTGATCTTCCGCACCTCGGCACCGTTCATCAACGTGCCTTTCCTCACGCAGTCGCCGGAGACCCTCAACGTCTTTGAGCGGGACGGTCAGAAGGTGACGATGGGTGATCAGGAATTCCGCAAGTACAAGGCCGAGCATGCCGAACAGATGAAGAACGTCCATCCCGAGACCTACGTCTACTCGGCGGGCGGTATCTTCCCGAACATCGTCGGCACAGTCCTGTTGGTCACCGGTTCCATCTTCATCGCCCTCGTCCTGGGCGTGCTGAGTGCGATCTACCTGAGCGAGTATGCGACCGAGGGACCCTTTATCCGCTTTCTCCGGCTCTCGATTGTCAACCTGGCCGGCGTGCCCTCGATTGTCTTCGGCCTGTTCGGTTTCGGCATGTTTGTCATCGCGATGGACATGGGGGTTTCCCTGCTCGCGGGCTGGCTGACGCTGGCCTTCATGGTGCTGCCGATCATCATCACGGCCTCGGAAGAGGCGCTCAAGGCGGTGCCCAAGGGTTATCGCGAGGGATCGCTGGCCCTGGGAGCCACCAAGTTCCAGACCATCATGAGCAATGTGCTGCCCTACGCCCTGCCGGGCATCCTGACCTCCTCGGTCCTCTCGATCGCCCGGGTAGCCGGCGAGACGGCGCCGATCATGTTCACCGCCGCCTTCGTCGTTCGCGACCAGATGCCGTGGGAGGTCCAGAAGTTCACGGACTTCTTCTTCCAGGGCGTGATGGCGCTGCCTTACCACATTTACGTCGTGGCCTCGAAGATCCCGCAGAACGAATATACGCGGGACGTCCAGTACGGCACGGCCTTTGTCTTCCTCTTTACCGTCGCCGCCATCGCGATGACTGCTGTTGTCCTCCGCGTCCGGTTGCGCAAAAAATACAAATGGTAGCCCTCCACATGCCCGAACCCACCACTTCCTCCTCAGCCGTCCGGCAGGTCACGGTTCCCACCAAGGTGAACGCCACGCCGCAGAAGGCGGCCAACGCGCCGGCCGTGGCGCGTCCGATCATCGAGATCGATGACGTCGATTTCAACTACGGGGCGTTCAAGGCCCTCCAGGACATCACGCTCAACATCGCCTCGAAGGAGGTCACGGCGTTCATCGGACCGTCGGGCTGCGGCAAGAGCACGCTGTTGCGCTGTCTCAATCGCATGAACGACCTGGTCGACGGCGCCCATGTGTCCTCCGGCCAGATCCGCATCGACGGGGTGGATATCAACGACCCGCGGGTGGACGTGATCGAGCTGCGCAAGCGCGTGGGCATGGTGTTTCAGAAATCCAACCCGTTCCCCAAGTCCATCTACGAGAACATCACCTACGGCCTGCGCATCCAGGGTGAGAAACGCAAACCGCGCCTCGACGAGGTGGTGGAGCGCAGCCTGCGCGGGGCCGCGCTCTGGGATGAGGTGAAGGACCGCCTGCATGAGAGCGCGCTCGGCATGTCCGGCGGCCAGCAGCAGCGCCTCTGCATCGCCCGCGCCATCGCGGTCGAGCCGGAGATCATCCTGATGGACGAGCCCTGTTCGGCCCTCGACCCCATCGCCACGGCGAAGGTGGAGGAGCTGATCCATGAGTTGAAGAAG
>Ga0208752_100365_pt1 | contig 13685 bp, 13 predicted proteins | sample LakWasMet27_LOW6_2_FD_183871 | JGI IMG/M metagenome (GOLD analysis project Ga0208752, IMG submission 183871) | Freshwater sediment methanotrophic microbial communities from Lake Washington under simulated oxygen tension - Sediment Metagenome... | ecosystem: Environmental > Aquatic > Freshwater >... | reverse complement strand
AGGTCTATCGCCTCGTCGAGGGGCGCTGGCTGGAGGTCGAGACCTACGAGGGCGACGTCAGGGTGCGCGTGGAGCCCTTCGACGCGATCGAGCTCGACCTGTCGCGGCTCTGGTCGCCCGCGGTTTGAGCCTGGAGCACCGCTCCCACCCGTTGGCCTCCCGGTGACACATCGCATTGGTGGACAAGCCCCTTTCAGACGTCTCGCCGATCCGCTGGCAGGTCGTCCGTCCGATGCCGTCGCAGACCTGTATGCCGGTCACGCTCGCCCCGTCCGTCCTGTCGATGCACCCACCCCGGCGTCGCTCACGACCGCCACCGACCCCCGTAACAACCCACGGCCCGGGGCACTGAGGATTCTGCGCATCGCCCAGGGGCCCGCTCCGACGTCGCGGGGTCTCGACCCCGACGGTTGCTTCACGGTTGCTTCACGACTGCTTCGTGACCGCTTCACGAGTCACCAGAGAAGTGGAAGGCCGTTGGATCACGGCTCAGCGCCGCACTACCTCGTCACCGGGAACCTCCCCGCGAGAGGAACGCATCAGCGCTCGATGCGGATCGCGTCGCCCCCAACGTCGACGAGTATTCGCGGATCGGAGAGGTGGGGACCGTGGGCGTCCTCCGCCTCGACGAGGTGGAGGGCGGCGGCAAGGCGCTCGCGCGCCCGCTTCTCGTTGCAGGTCATCAGCACGCGGCCCGCATGGCGCCAACGCAGCCGGTTGCCCGCGGGTCTGCGCGACAGCGGTTCACGGAAGTCCAGGTCGAAGGTCAGCAGCACGGCGCGCTGGCGATCGACGAAGTCGGCGACCTCGACGTCGGGTGCCCCGAGCGCCAGGTGGTCGCGGGTGTGAAGCACGTCGTGCCCACGTTGCACGAGCACCGCCACAACGGCGACGCTCATGTTCTCGTCGAGGACGAACCGCACGGGGTCAGCCGGTCTTCCTCCGAAGAGCGGCTTCGTAGGCGAGGGCCGCCTCGACGTCGACGCGGTCGAGGCTGGGATAGGCGGCGAGGATCTCTTGGATCGACGCGCCCCCCTCCTGGAACCCCCAGACGTTCGCCGTGCCGATGCGCGTCCCGTCCAGGCGCGGACGACCGCCGAGGACGCCCGGCGTCTGGACGATGCGACCGATCTACTCCGGGGTACGCTGGTTCAAGGCGCTGAATCTACCACGCCAGCGGCCATTCGCGCGGTGCACCAGCGCGCAGATCGGGCACCCGCAGAGGCGAGACCATGGACCAGCACACGCACCGAGAGGACAGCAGGCGAGGTGGTGCAGCCAGCGACAATCGCTCCTACCCTACGTCTTCTCCTTGGCGATACGCCGCAGTTCCGCAGCGACGGCGGCCTTGTCCAGACGGCCCTCCGCGACGCCCATGGTCAGCTCGTAGAGGGCGTCCGTCGGCTGGTCTAGGCTGATCCCGTTCAGATCGAGGAAGACCACGGCCGCCAGCATTCCCGCGCGCTTGTTGCCATCGACGAAGGGGTGATTGCGTACGATGTGGAAGAGGTACGCCGCGGCCATCGCGAGCGGTGCCTCATGGGCAAACCCACCACCGAGCCAGGTCTGCGGCTGGGCCACGGCTGACTCGAGCAGCCCGAGATCGCGCAGGCCCGCTCCGCCGCCGTGGACCTCGAGCTGCATCGCGTGGATCTCGAGTACGTCCTCGACGTCGAGGAAGAGCGGGTCGTCCTCGCTCACTTCGCGAGCTTCCGAAGCGTCTCGTCGTGGACGGCCATCATCCGCCGGGTCGACTCGCGGACGCGCTCCTTCTTGGTGAGCTTCACCGGCCGGATGATGAGGGCCTCCCCGTCGGTCTTGACCTCGAGCGCGGTGTCCTTCGTGATGTTGAGCAGCTCGAGGATCGGGCGCTCGATGATGAGACCGAGGCTGTTGCCGACGGCGGAGAGCTTCTTGATCATGGCACCCTGGTTGTACGTCCGTACGAACGACGTGCCAACCGGAGGACCCCGCTCGGGGCGCATCATCGGCGTGCGGGGAGCCTGCTTCACCAGGCATGGCTGTCTGACGGCGGGACCTCTCTCCGTCCGCCAACCGTGGTCTCGAACCTGTCAGTCGACGGTTGCTTCACGACCGCTTCACGACCGCTTCACGACCGCTTCATGACCGCTTCGTGACGTACCGGAGAGGTGGAAGGCCGTTGGATCACCTGGACCGTCGCCGCCCCGTGCGAGGCATCGGCCGCTTCGTGCCGTCGACTCGCACGCCGGGAGATGGTTGCGTCTGGGTCGAATGTGCGAAAGCCTCGGGTCGAGGTTTCACCATGGCTGTCCGACACCTTGAAGATCAGATTCGACGCATGACCCCGGTGTCCGCGCCGCCGGACCAGCAGGCCGCGGTCGCGAGGCTGTCGGAGCTTCTCGATGGCCTCGCCCACCCCCGCAAGCGTCGAGCCCCTGCCTGCCAGCTCGTCGGACCGAAGGGAGAGACGATCGCGGTTCCTGCGTCGGTCTTCTATGTCCTCGAACGGGTCGCCGAGTTGATGGCGCGAGGGGACGCCGTCACGGTCGTTCCCGTCGGCCGGGAGCTGACGACCCAGCAGGGCGCCGGCCTGCTCAACGTGTCCCGGCAATATCTCGTGCGCCTGCTCGATGCGGGACATCTCCCGTTCACGAAGACGGGCAAGCACCGTCGCCTTCGCATCGAGGACGTCCTGGCCTTCAAGGAGAAGCGGGACACCGAGCGGAAGGCTGCGCTCCGCGACCTGAGCCACCTCACCGAGGAGGCTGGGGGGTACGACCGGGAGTTCAAGTGAGCCGCCGCGGCGACACCGCGTGATCGCCGCTTCGACCAGGGTCGTTCTCGACGCCCGTTGGCAGGCGGCGTAGGCGATCGTCCAGCTGAGCGTGGTCACGGTAGTCGATGGGGATCTCGACCTGGCTGATCACGCGGGGTGATGTTCCAAACGCCCCCCTCCGTTCAGCCCTGGCAGGCGAAAGGAGGGGACCACTGTCCCACGGATTGCTGGCCGACCCCCGGGCTCTCCGACGCCTTGTTTCGGTTCGTCGACGACCTTGCCACCGACGCCCGAGCCGGCAGCTGCGTGGTGTGTGGCGGGCGACTGCATCGCGCCAGCTACCCAAGCAAGCCACGGGGCGGATCCACTGCGCTCGGCCCCGAGTACGACCGACGCTTCAGCCTCTGCTGTGACCGCGACGCGTGTCGCAAGCGCACCAGCCCACCCCGCCCGCGGTGCGCTTCCTCGGCCGACACGTCTATCTCGCCGCGGTCCTCGTCCTAGCCTCGGCGATGCGCCACGGCGTCACCGCCTTGCGCGCCGCGAAGCTCACCGCGTTGCTTCGCGTCAGCCGCCGGACCCTCGGGCGCTGGCGACGGTGGTGGGTTCAGACCTTCGTCGCGGGCGAGGTACTCCGGCCAGAGGGCTTGTCGTGGAATTTGCGCGGCGCCACGACGAGCACCGTGCTGCGGCGCTGCCCCGGCTCCCGGTATGGCGCGCGGCCTCGCACTCGCCGCCAATGGCGGTGCCCACGTGCAGTACCTCGATCTTGCGGAGCTTCGACCAGAGAGTCGCCTCGTCCATCGCGGGCGCCACCGTAGCCCACGCCGACGAGACACCGAGAACCTGATCGTCGCCGCCAACCACGGGCTCGTCAGGCCCTCGAGACGCCCCTCGCGGAGGGCTTACGAATCACCGGAGCGCGCTGGACGGTCCAAGGTGCCGAGGCCGTCCTGCGCATTCGCGCGCTGATCGCCTCGGGCGACTGGGAGGCCTACTGCCGATTCCATCTCAAGAAGGAACACGCGCGGAACTACGCGCCGATGAAGGCCGCCGCGTGATTGTCAGGCGCCCCGCCGGGAAAGAGCCGCACCCGGTAACCGTTCACCCCACTGCAACTGGTGCAGTCCAGCAGAGCGCCCTCACGATCTCGAACGCCCGTTTCCCTCTCATCCACAGTAGGCTGTTCGATCCGCGCGAGGGGGCTATCAGCGTCGTCGTGAAGCCGCCCCCCCCGACGCTCCGAAGCCCGATGCGTGCCTCCACATCCTGGTCCCACATGCGTCCCGGGACGACGGCTGTCCCATCGTAGCCCACGATCAGCGCCCCGAGCGCGTCCGGCACAGGCCAGTCTCGAGGTGCGGTTGGAGAGAAACCCGAAGTCACGAGTTCGCGAACCGCCTCCTCCAGCCTGGCATCGACCGAGGTGTGATGAAGCGCAAGGTCGGTGGCCTTCACCCGAAGGTACGAGAGGAGCTTGTCCTCCATGGTAAGTCGAAAGTCGACTGCGCTCTTTCCGACGCGCTCGGATCGCTTCTCCTCGGCCTGCCAGCTCGCAGGGAACGTCACTCCGAACCGGGGACTTCCTCCCTCCCACTCGACGAGCGCCTCGAGAGAGTCGGATGACGACGGACGCAGCAGCTTGAACGAGGCACACGCCACGAGCAGCTCATACTTCCAGCGATTCCAGACGCCTTCGCGAGCCAGGCCGCTGACCATGAACACCCGGCCGTTGTTGGCCAGGGTCATCGTACGCATCACCTCGCGCTCGGCGTCGGCTCCGCGGATCGCGCCGACATCGGCGACCGCCCCGCCCGGCGTCTGTCGCCATCGGCTCGCGAAGACCCGCCACCCCTGATCGGCGAGGATGAATTGCGTCCAATCCTCGAGGTTCACCTCGATCGGCAGCGAAGTAACCGTGACCGTGACGGACGCCGACTCCGGGGCCAGCCCGGCGCGGAAATGCCCGATGGGGCGAGGTTGGGCGAACCCCTCGGGTACAGGCCCCATACGCCTCACGATCGCCCACCCCTTCGGGATCACGACCTCGAACTCCAGCGCAGGGTTGCCCTCTGGCGTGAATCTTACCAGGTCGTGCGTGCGCGAGAGCGCGGGCATCAACGCTGGCGCGGCGGTCGGAAGGTCAGGATCGATGATGGTCGCCACGGCACCCTACTCGACAGTCAACGAGAACCCGATGCCAGCACCGACGAGCGCTTCGAGCTTTGCACCGACGTCGTAGTGGAACATGACTCGCTTCCTGGTCCGGGGATCGACTCCATTGACGACCATGTTCGCGTGCGCCTCGGCTCCGATCGCTACCGCAGACCCTTCGGCCTTCGCCCCGACGCTGAGGTAGTGGTCCGTGAAAGGGATCTTGAACTGGATGTCCCCCTGGACGTCGCCGCTCACCAGCGCCGCGGAGGCCCCTGCCCTCGCCTCGACAACTCCGCTCCGCTTTCGGAAGTCGACGTTGGCGCCTAGCGCGACCTCGCCCTCCACGGTCACCACATCACCGGTGACGAACAGGTCTCCCTTGACCGCAGGCAGCGCCTCCGGGTCGTCGCTTGGAGCGTCGCCCGTGCTCGGGGCGGCGCACGACGCCGGTTGTCCAATGGTCACCGTGGGACATCCTCCGACGATCGCATTGGCCCCGCCCGGCGTCTCGACGACGATATCCCCTACCCGGCACGCCATCATTCCGTTGATCGTCACCGACGGAGCCCCGCTCTGCACGCTCCCGCTAGCATCGGGAACAGCCGCCTTCACCACGGGGCACATGAGCGTGTCGATGTGCGCCCGCCAGGCGGGCATTCCACCGATGAAGACGTCGGGACTCCCGATGCCGGGGAGGAGCGCGCTCCCGTGGGAGGTCGGGTCGCCCACGCGGGCCGCGAAGAGCGGACCACCGACGGGAGGGGGAGCGGGAGGGGGAGCGGGAGGAGGGTCGCGATAGCCGAAGAGTTTCTTCACCTCATCGACCGCGTCGAACTCCGTGTGAACCGCCGACACCCTTCCACTTGCCTTGATGACGTCGAGCTCGGCCTTCCTCTCCTGGATGTCGTATGAAGCTCCGAGCGCCTCGAACGTTCCCTCGGCATGTCCCGTGGAGATGAAGGACTTGTCCTCGGCGGTCTTCTTGGTCGTCCAGAAGGCGCCCGCTCCCTCGTGTTCCACGAGGGAGGCAAACCCGACCTTTCCAGTGATCTTCCCGTCGCTGACATCGATGTCGGGCGTCGAGCCTGCCTCCTCCGGGTAGGCACGGAACCGAACAACACCGCTCCCTCCGCCCCCCTTGGAACCATCGACGCCCATCGCCTCCGCTTACTACCCTAATTCTCCGGCCTCCGGTGGAAGAGTTTTGGCGGCAATCAGGGTCGTTGACATCGGCCCGAGCGGAGCACGATGATCCGCCCCCACCGATGACCCAGGTTCTCTGCGCAGGATCGCTCGTCGATGAACGCTATGAACTACAGTCCCGTGCCGAGGACTGCGGTCTTGGCGAGCCCTGGCGTGCTCGAGACACGAGGCTCAAAAACCGCTTCGTAACGCTGAAGTTCCTGCGTCCTCTCGGCGTCGGCGAGGCGGGCGGGCGACTCCCGTCGGCACTCGACGACCATCTCCAGGCGGTTCGTGCCCTGCGCCATGAGAGCATCCTGGCGATCGTCAATCACGGGATCTGGCTCGACCGCCCCTACGTGGTTCACGAGACCTTCGAGGGCCGCTCGCTGGGCAACGGGCTCGACGAAGCGCGGGCGACGGGCGAGGCCCTTCCCGTCGCGCTGCTCCAGGCGCTCTTCGAGAAGCTCGCCGACGCCCTGCGCTGCGGCCACCATGCTCCGACACCGATCCTCCACCTGGGGATCTCCCCGGCCAACGTCCTCATCCGACGCGCGCCGGGGCAGCTCTTCAAGGTGAAGGTCCTCGACTTCGGCATCGCTCCGTGGGCGGCGGTCGACCCGCTTGCGCCGATTCGCAGCGCCCGCGCGCTTTTCAACCCCGCGCCCGAGCAGCTCTCGACCACCGCGGGGTCGCGCTCCGTGCGCACCGACGTCTTTGCCATGGGAGCGCTCCTCCGAGAGATGCTCTCGCTTCCTCCAAACCTCGGGGAGACTCTCGCCATCGCGGGGTTCCATCGGCAGCGCCCCGAAGTCCCCAATGGCGTGTGGAAGGTCATCGAGACGGCTACCCGGCACGACCCTGCGGAACGATACGCTTCGCTCGACAGCATGTTCGAGCCCTTGCGCACGGCGTGGCTCGAACCGGTCAGTGCTCCCGTCCAGGTAGCGATCGCCCCATCGCAGCTGCGTGCTGCGCCGATCCCTGTCGCTGAAGTGGCCCCACCGCGCCTCGATGCCTCGATGGATTTCGCGCAGACACCTCGACACGCCGAGCCAGCGCCGCGATTCACGCCGTTCGTGCTGCCCCCGCTGCCAGGCCTCGCCCCGGTCGCAGACTACGGCGCCACACTGGTCGAGGCTGAGCGGTCGGCGGAGCGCAGTCCATGGGACATCGACGTGCTGTCCGAAATGGTTGTTGCGCAAGCGATGTCACCCGTGGAGACCGTCGGCGACTTCTTGCATCGGATGCAGCGCGAATCGAAGCCTCCAGCTCCAGACGCCGTCGGCCAGACACTCTCCATTGACGGCTTCGGGGCGTCACCCGGATACACACTGCCTGCCAGCGCGACCTTCGCTCGGGGGTCGATCCCTCCCGGCATGGTCGCCGCACTGCAGCACTCTCCAACCGGGGGGGACACCATTGCGCTGGAGGGCACCCGATCGCCCTATCTGCCTCCCTCGTACTCGCTCCCGACCGCACCGTACGCCGCGCAGGGCGCAGCGCCGACGAAGCGGTCTGTCACCCCGTGGATCGTCGCCGCCAGCCTCGCGGTGATTGTGCTCCTCGGCCTCGCGTTCGCGCTCGCACGGTGACCGCCGCGCTCAGTTGATCTTCACCATCCGCCCCAGGACCGTGACATCGGCGGCGGCCTGCACCGTGACGCTGGCTCCCTCGAGCGAGACCCGGGCGCCGGCCTCCGTGGAGAGGGTGATTCCCGTCGGGGTCATGGTCAGCGTCGTGCCACCGCATCGGAGGGTCACTCCCTCGGGAGCCTCGAGCGTGATCTCTTCGGGCGTCGTGTCGATGCGTGCGCTGCCGCCGACCTCGATGAAGGCGCCCTCATCGGCGGTGAGCCGGTGCGTCTCGTTGACATGCACGCTCGCTGCATGACGGACCGTGATCGCGTGCCGACCGCCGACGCTGACGACCTCGTCGCCGTGAGTCACTCGCTGGCGATGGCCGCGAACCTCGGCCCGTTCGCTCCCGTGGACGGTGGTGCTGTCGTCGCCACCGACCTCTCGCAGGGAGCTGCCCGCGACCTGCGATACGCGGTGGCTCCCGACGTGGGTGTGGTGGTCGTGCAGTACACGTTCTCGCAGGTCGCGCTGCGCGCGGAGGTGGACCTCCTCGCGCCCTGCGGCGTCCTCGAAGGAGAGCTCGTTGTAGCCGCCCGTGCGAGGTACGCTCTGGGTCCGAATCACGCTGCGCGTCCGGTGCGTCGGCAGTTCCACGGGCGGAGGGTGCGCGTGGTTGAAGAGGCAACCGGCCACGAATGGCCGGTCGGGGTCGCCATCCATGAACTGCACGATCACCTCCGAACCTACTCGTGGAACGAAGGTCGTGCCGAGACCGCTCCCCGCCCAGGCCTGCGAGACTCGCAGCCAGCACGAGGACGGCTTCGAGGAGTCTCCGTCGGCGCCGTCCCAGGGAAAGCGTACCAGGACGCGGCCGAGCCGATCGGTGCAGATCTCTTCGTGGCTTCCGGGCGCCGCTACGACCACAGCGCAGAGCGGCGCGAGCGCGACGGGGCGAGGCGCGGGCGTCGGGCGGAACACCCGTGCGACGGGGGAAAGCTCGAAGTGGTTGCTGTAGCGGTCCTCACCGCGGGACGACTCGGACGCCGAGTCGAAGACGTCCGGCGCATAGCCAACATGGGTGATCTGCGTGACAAGGAAGCAGTCGTCGAGATCACGTTGGGCATCCTCCTCGATATCGAGGATATGTCCAACTTGAAGGCCAGTCAGCGAGCTGACACCGCGTACGAACCGGCCGCGGGTAGTGAGCGCCTGATGCCTGACGAGCGCAGCACGGGTCGTGTTGGGGGCCGGGTGCGCTCCACTCTCGGGATCGACGCGCCCGAGGTTGTAGCGGGCCGGAAACTCATGGAACACACGCTCCCCGAGTTCCCGGGTCGACCGTGGATACACGGACGCCAGGGGGTTCTCGTGCCGGGTAAAATGGTGATCACGGAGGGAGACCCCTGTGGGTACGAGCTCTTGCAGGCTGTCGATGCGTACGATGGACTCGACGGTGGCGGTGGCGGCCCCTCCGTCGAGCACAGGCGCAGGCTCGCCATCGAGGGTGACGACGTGAGGCATGGCCGCGAGAGCGGCGGGGTCGAACAGCACGAAGTGTTCAGTTGGGCCGTCGTGGGAGAACGTGAACGCCAGGCCCTCGTCGTCGAGCACGCGGCGAACGAACGCGAGGTCCGTCTCCCCCAACTGAATGCAGACCTCGCGGGGGGCGATCGTGCCCGGAGGTACCCGGTCGACGAGGGCCTGACCGAGGTACAACCCCGCGTCACGGAGCACTCCCCTCACGATACCGAGCGCATCCAGGTCATGGAAGACTCGCCGGTGGGTGCGCTGGGAGAGGACCCACAGGGAGGGGGACACCACGAGATCGAACACGCGCTGCTCAGCCGTCACCCCCTCGTCCTGGACTGAGGTGATGATCCCGCAGATCCGACGGGCAAGCGTGGAGCGCCGGATGGTGATGACCACGGGAGAACCGAGGAGCGTCGCAGGCGCGAGGAAGGGACCCTCGGTGGTGACCTCCACAACGCACTCATAGAGTTCTGAGAGGCGCTCCGAGAGCCGGAGCGACGCGACGCGCCACGGGAGCTCGGCGTGGGCGATCTCCACGTCGTATTCGACCTCCGGAAGGATCTGGTGGTGTTGAGGCGGCATGACGGCGGTTCCCCGGCGGGGACGCTCGCACGAGGCCCGAACGGGACGCAAGTGCGGCGGTGCGGGTTCACTTCCGTGCGCAGCCGTGCGACCCTCATCCGTGATGGGGAGCGTCCAGTCGCAGTGGTATCTGAAGTTCGGCCGCGAAGGCGCGATATTCGCACTTACCGGCAAGGTCAACCGACGGAGGCAGGAGGCCTTGGGTCCCCCCATGGCAGCGGCCGATGCCGTGCGGAAGCTAGTCGTGTGGTTTCGGGCGGGCACGCTGCGGAGCGGACACGCGAATGCCATATCTGAGATGACTGCAGCGGTCGCGATATTTTCGCGGCCCGCGCCGACGCTACAGGACAATGTTGCAGACCTATGTCGAGCGATCACCGAGAGGCGGATGATCGTCGTGCTAGATGGCTGCTACGAGACGACGAACATGTCCCCCGCTACGGCGGCGGACCTGGCACCGTCCCTCTGGGTCGACGCGCCGCACAACGACCGCGACGCCTCCCCCGTCGTCGAGCCGGTGCTCCCATCCAAGTGCACCGTGTTGTTGCAGATCGTCGACCTGGGAAGACGCTCGATCGACACAGACCGACGGTTACAGGTGGTGGCTTCGAGGAACCCCTTCAAGAGCGCGCAGAAGCTCTCCGACGGTGCGAAGGCCTTCAAGGCGATCGAAGAGATCGATGACTTGATGAAGCTTCGGAGCAAGTATCGCGACTTCAAGTCCTTCTCAAAGGAAGTAGCCCGCCGGGATAAGCGAGAGAAGAGAAAGAAGCCCGATAACGGAGTCCCGTCGTTCTCGATCGAAATCGCACAGGTATCCAGTGGCCACGCTGAGGTCGAGATCGAGGTGCGCAACGGCCGACCGTGCAAGGACCACCACGGCTTCAATCTTTCGGGCCACTCAAACCTGCGGATCCCCGCGAGTCGAAAGAAGCTGGAACTGACCTACGGCGGAGCTCCGCCGGGAGACTCCCTCACCGCGCTGCCGACTCAATATCGCATCCAAGCCGCAGGGTGTACCGGGGGATCAAGCGGCATCGATGTCGACGTCTTTCCGGGAGACCAGAAGATCACCTCGTTCTCGCTGGATGAGATGGGCAAGGTGCTCTCGAAGATCACCGACAAGGTACGATCCGTATTGAAGAAGGCTGGCGCGGACAAGAAGCTGGAGATCACGCCAAACGCGAAGGGATCGCTTGAACTCTTCGAAGGCTGGCGAGAGGACCGCACGTCCTGGCGCGCGGGCGCCGCGATCGACGTGAGCGCAGAAGCGTCTGCCTCACTTGAGGTGTCCATCTCGCAGTCGCTCGTTGCTCTGGTGACCCACGTCCCTGAAGGACTTTTGAAGTACCTGGCCGACGTCACGATCAAACTGGGCGTCAAGGTCTCTGCGAGCCTGCGAGGGACGCTCCGACATATCGAACTCCGTGCTGTCGGCAGCAAGAGTCATGAGACAAAGAACGAGGGCTCGCTGTGCCTGACGTTGTCCGGCAGTCTCCCAATTTCGCTGGAAGCCACGTTGGGGAACGACGTGATCGGGGCAGAAATCACCGGAACGATCGAGCTCCCTCTCGAGTTCACGGGTGCGTTTGAGTGGGGCAACGGCGCGCTGGACGTCCCGGTCTCACTCGTCTTGAAGGAGGGCGAGATCGAGATCGCGGTATGCACGCGCGCCTTCATCTGGGAGAAGACATCGGAGAAGTCTTTTCACCTATGGGACGAGCACTCCCTCTACAAGGACGAATGGCCGATCTATCCAATCGCCGCGAGATGAGACTGTGCCAATGAACTCGCAACTCGAGATCGTCGTTCGGGCTCGCGCTATCCTCCTCGACGCGGGAGTCAATGACGCGCCGATCATCCGCTCGCGAGACGGGAGCGGGAAGTCGGTCCGCCTGCCCATCGACCTCTGGCTGACGGACGGGGGCGACGCCCTCACCGCGGTCGTGTCGCCAATCGAGGCGGCTCGGGAGGCCCCCTTGCTTGAGCTGGCCCTGGCGTTTCCTGGCGACCGGCGCCCCCCGCTCAACCGCGTTACGTGGTCATTTTCACCCGACAAGGCGTTTGAGCCATTCCGCCTCGAACTGCCCTTCGCATCGGTCGGCCCGATCGCTACCACACTCTGGCGGGACGTCCCTGACGCCATCGACCTTGACGACGCAGCGTTCCGCGCGGCGTCTGCTGTCGGCCTGAGTCTCCACGGAGCCATGGCGGTGGCTGACCTCGACGCGGTCGAAGATCTCGTCTCCTATCGTACGGAGGAGACCGCTAGAGCCCTCGGGTTCGAGCCGGCAGAAAACCGCGAGAGCGTTCGGTCTGCGTTCAAACACTTCTTCCAGACGACGCAGTACTCCCTTGTTCCCGTGACGCCAGAGGAGATTCGGATCACCCCGTGCGTCGGCGATCGCGTCTTCCACCTCACCCGCAGCGACGGGAGCGAACTCATCGTGACGCGCGACACGCCCTCCTCCCGAGCGCAGACCATGCAGGTCTACGTTTCCCGCATTGGCGGCGTCTGGCGCGTTGTCCGATGATCCGACCGTGCATCAAGGCTCGCGGCGCCCTCCTCCTCGCCCCGCAGACGGCGCGAACCCAGTTCAACACGCCGCATTTAGACGTGGCGCTGCGAGTCTGAGGCCGACGCGATTGACACGCCTCGTCCCGACGCGCGAGTCTCCGTCCGGGGGCGCTTCTGTCGGGGCGCTACGAAATCACCTCCCCCGGGACCACAATTCCAATGAAGGCTAGGATCACCGCACCGTTCGCCCTCGCTGTCCTGACCGGCGCCCTCTACGCCGGTGAGGTCCACGCCCAGCAATCGCCGTTCGAGGTTCAGTATCGCGAGGGCAACGGCCTCCGAGGGCAGCACGACGACGCCGGTGCCCTCAGGGTGTTCGAGACAATCTGGGAGAGGTCCCACGAGCCCCGGGCACGCGCTCAGATCGGCCTCGCGGAGGCAGCGCTTGGACGGTGGCTCCTGGCCGAGGCTCACCTCACGGAGGCACTGACGGCCAACACGGACCCATGGATCGCGCGCAATCGGGGCGTGATCGAATCCACGCTGGGCACCGTGCGGCAACGGGTCGGTAGCCTGGAGGTCTTGTGCCCGGTGGGCGATGCCGAGGTCTGGATCGGTGGGCGAAGGGTCGCGACGCTTCCACTCTCCCAGCCCATTCGGATGGTGGCTGGAACCGTTCAGTTTGAGGTGCGCTCGCCCGGACGCCTTACGGCTCACCGAACGACGGTCGTGCCCGCCAACGGTCTCGCCCGGGAGACCGTGGACGATCTGGTGCGAAGCGCTCCCTCGGCGTCGCTGACCTCCGAGACCACGGCGCAGCGCCCTGGCTGGGTCGCATCCGAGACCGGATCATCCACGAGCCCGGCACCTGCTTCCGGCGGCATCTTACGCTCGCCATGGTTCTGGACGGCTGTGGGCGTGGTCGTCGCTGGCGGTGTGGCGACGGGAATTGTCCTGGGTACGCAATCGGCGCAGGAGCATTACTCCGGCAACCTGTCTCCCGGAATGGTGACCGTTCAATGAGGTCACTCGCCGCACTCTGGGTTGCGGCGCTACTGCTCTGCCTGATGTCAGGTTGTTCGCAGGATGCGACCGAACTGGTGATCGTGGTCGACACAGACTTCGCGATCCCAGGAGAGATCGATCGGGTCGAGATCTCCGTCACCGGACCATCGGGCAGGGTGGTGCTCGCAGGCGCCTCCGTGGTCTCTTCGGAGTCGCTCCCGATGAGCCTCGGCGCGGTGCCGGAGGAAGGGGCGGCCCCAGGGCGGCTGCATCAAAATTCACGTGATTCCCAGCGAAAGCACGTGTTCGAGGTACTCGATGTTTCGTCCCGCCTTGGCTCGCTTCGCGGCGATCCCTCGGACCCGCTTCCCTC
>Ga0208752_100361_pt1 | contig 13715 bp, 9 predicted proteins | sample LakWasMet27_LOW6_2_FD_183871 | JGI IMG/M metagenome (GOLD analysis project Ga0208752, IMG submission 183871) | Freshwater sediment methanotrophic microbial communities from Lake Washington under simulated oxygen tension - Sediment Metagenome... | ecosystem: Environmental > Aquatic > Freshwater >... | reverse complement strand
CCGACCTCCGCAGCGACGGCCTGAAGGACCTCGGTGACGCCGACCTCCGCCACGAAGACCGCGCCCGCCGCGGGCTGCATCTGACGCTGCGCGACCCGCAGCACCCGGTGCCCCTGCTCCCGGGCATCACGCACCACCTGGTGGCGGGCTCGCTGTCCGAAGACCGCTGGGTGCGCGCGCTCTTCGGCGACGCGGTGGTCCCGGTGTCGAGCGCCACGGGCTGGCGCTCCCTCGGCGAGGGGCTCGACCCGTCGCGGGTGCGGGTGTTTCCGGGGCTGAGCCACGCGGCGATCCCCCGCTCGATGGACGTCTATGCGCAGATGCGCGAGTGGTGCGAGGCACGATGAGCCCGACGGAGAAGAGGCGCCTCCAGGGGCTGCGCGCGCTGCTTCAAGACGTGGTGGAGCACGGCTCGACCGCCGTGGAGCGGGTGCACCGGACGACCGCCGATCGCACCTTCGCGGTGCTGGAGGCCATCCCCCCGGTGGCGGGGGTCGCCAAGGTGGCGCGCGACGTCCACGGCGCGGTGCTCACCGGCGTGTACGGCAGCATCCGGCAGGTGAACCGCGCCGTCGGCGAGGTGCTCACCGCGGTGATCGAAGAGTCGACGAAGCCCGGAGAGGAGTGAGCGCCGGGCTCACCCCCCGGTCACCCGGTACCCGATGGCCTCCGCGAGGTGGTGCCCCGCCACGCCTTCGCTCCCGTCGAGGTCGGCGATGGTCCTCGCCAGCTTCATCACCCGATGGATCGCCCTCGCGCTCAGCCCCAGCCGGTCGCTCGCGTCGGTGAGCAGCCTCGTGCTCATCGCGTCGAGCGCCGCCACCTCCCGTAGCTGCCGCACGTTGAGCCTCGCGTTGCAGTCGCCGCTCCGCGCCACCGCCACCGACCTCGCGGTCGCCACGCGCTCCCTGACCTCCGCGCTCGACGGCCCCGCCGCCCCTTCGGTCAGCTGCGCCGCCCTCACCGGAGGCAGCGGAACCAGCAGGTCGATGCGGTCCATCAGCGGGCCCGACACCCGACCGCGGTAGCGCTTCACCCGCTCCTCGGAGCAGTCGCAGCGGTCCGACGGGTCGCCCGCGTAGCCGCAGGGGCAGGGGTTCATCGCCGCCACCAGGGTGAACCTCGCGGGGTACCTCGCCCGCGAGCGCGCCCTCACGATGGTGATGTGCCCCTCCTCCAGCGGCTCTCTCAGGGCCTCCAGGCTCTCCCTCGGAAACTCCGGCAGCTCGTCGAGGAAGAGCACCCCGTTGTGCGCGAGCGCGATCTCCCCCGGCCTCGGAGGATCGCCCCCGCCCGCGAGCCCCGCCGCGCTGGCCGTGTGGTGCGGCGCTCGGAAGGGCCGGTCCCTCAGGAGGGACACCCCTGGGCGTAGTGTTCCGGCGACGGAGTGCACGGCGGTCACCTCCATCGCCTCCCGGAAGGTGAGCGGCGGCAGCAGCGCCGGGAGCGCCCTCGCCAGCATGGTCTTCCCCCCTCCGGGCGGACCCATCAGCAGCACGTTGTGCCCTCCCGCCGCGGCGATCTCCAGGGCTCGCTTGGCGTGCGACTGCCCTCGGACGTCCAGCAGGTCGAGCACCTCCAGCGCGTCCCCGGTGGCGAGGTCCACCACCCGGGTGCGCTCGATGAGGGGGAGTTCTTCCCGGCCGCAGAGAAACTCGCACACCCCTCGGAGGGTCTCCGCGCCGCGCACCTCGATGCCCTCCACCACCGCCGCCTCGGCCCCGTTCTCCAGCGGAACGATCGCCCCCCGCATCCCCCGGTCCCTCGCCGCGAGTACCTGGGGGAGTATTCCCCGCACCGGGCGCACGCTCCCGGTGAGGGACAGCTCCCCGAGCATCAGCCAGCTATCGAGCCCCGCGGAGGGGCAGTCCCCCGCGGCCGCTAGGGTGGCGACGGCGATGGCGAGGTCGAAGCCCGTCCCGGCCTTCTTCACGTCCGCGGGCGCGAGGTTGACCGTCACCCTCCGCAGCGGAAAGAGGTAGCCCGCCTGCTCCATGGCGGCGCGGACGCGGGTGCGGGACTCGCGCACCGCCACCTCGGCGAGCCCGACGAGGTCGAAGGCGGGCAGTCCCCGGGCGATGTCGACCTCGACCTGCACCGGGTGCGAGTCGAGGCCGATGAGCGTGCTGGCGTGCGTGGTGGCTAACAATGGCGGTTCCTCCGCCGGGGGCCTTCACCACGGGGCGTGCCAGCGGAGGGAGAGCGTGAAAGTGGCTTGTTTACAGGGCGATGGGGAGAGGTGGTGGGCTCGTCGCCACTGGCGGCGGGGTGGCGGCGGGGGTGGCGGCGCCGCGCGAGGGAGGCGTCGCTCAGTAGGTGTACGCGCCGACGAAGTAGGGTGAGGAGCGCGAGCACTCGTCGACCATCATCGAGGACGCGAACATCCGCGTGAAGCTCTGCCTCAGGACGGCGCCCTGGAAGACGCGCAGCGTCGCCGTCGTCGGGCCGTCGATCCGGTACGGGATCACGCAGAGGAGGTACTCGCCGCGCTGCGCGGTGGCGCCGAAGAACACGTTCTCGGGCCCCAGCCCGGTCGTGTCGTCGCGGTCGAGGGTGCCGCCGCAGATGAGCATGTTCGCCTGCCGGTAGAAGATGTTCATCCCGCACGGGGGCGTGACATGGAGGTCCACGTCACCGGGACGGTCCCAGGTGAGGGTGAAGCGGAGGTCGCCGGTGCCGACGCAGGCCCCGTTCACGCAGGTCTGCCCGGTGGTGCAAGCATGGTTGCAGGAGCCGCAGTGCGCGGCGTTGGTCTGGAGGCTCACGCACGACGAGCCGCACTGGGTCTGCGGCGGCGAGCAGGTGCCCGTACCGACGCAGGTGCCGCCCACGCACGCGGTCATCGCCGGGCAGGCCGCGTTGCACACGCCGCAGTGCGCCGCGCTGGTCTGGAGGTTCACGCAGGTGCTGTCACACAGCGACTGGCCCGCGGCGCACATCGCGGGCGCGTCGCTGGGGGGGGCCGCGTCCGCGGGAGGCACGCCGCCGTCCCCGGGCATGGCCATCACTCCGCAGGTCGAGATCTCCGCCGCGCAGGCGGCCTCGGTGCTCGGCGACTGGACGCAGCTGGGGTCGAGGCTGGCCCCGCAGACCCGCTCCAGGCACGTGCGCACCGCCGCGAAGCGGGTCGCCTCCGCGCCGGAGACGAGCATCCCGCAGCGGTTGAAGGACGCCGCGCAGCTCATGCCGGTGCACGTGGAGAAGCCGCACGAGGTAGCGAGCGCGCAGATCGGGTGGCACGAGGTGACCTCCTCGTAGCAGTGCGTGGACGCACACATCTCCGTCGCGTTGGTCCCGCAGGCCGCCTCGACGCAGGTCGCGAGCGCGTTGAAGCGCGTGAGCTCGGCGCCCGCGAGCCGAGACCTGAGCGCCGTGATGCACGGCCAGAAGGACGGCTGCCCGCTGCACATCGGGAAGCCCGTCGCGAACACCGAGCCGCACGTGCTGGTCGCGGGGACGTCCGTCGCGGGGACGTCCGTCGCGGGGACGTCCGTCGCGGGGACGTCCGTCGCGGGGACGTCCGTCGCGGGGACGTCCGTCGCGGGGACGTCCATGCCGCCGTCGCTCATGGCCACGTCGGTGAGCGGCGCGTCCGTCGCAGGGACGTCCGTCGTCGGGATGTCCGTCGCGCTCGCGTCGCTGATCGGAACAAGGATGCTGCGACCCACGTCACAGCCCGCGGACTGCAGCAGGAGGGCGCACGCGGCCGCGGAGAAGAGGGTTCGTGATCCGATACGGTACCGCAGGGATTCCATGCGTCGGGCTCCGTGAGAGAGAAGGGGCTTCACCGGGTACGTCCTGTCAGTGGTGGCGGCGGTGGCGCGGCGAGGGAGGAGGCGGTGCGGGCGGCGTCGGCGTGCTCGGCGCCTGGTCCGCAGGAGGCGCAGGGTCCACGATGCGGAACTCCACGCGGCGGTTGGCCTGGCGGGCGGCATCCAGGGCGCGGCGGCGCAGCGCACGGCCGCGCGAATCCGTGATCGGCTGGATCGGGCGGGCCTCGCCGAAGCCATGCGCCTCGAGGCGCCCGGCGTCGATGCCGTGCTCGACGAGGTAGCGCATCACGCTCGCGGCGCGGCGGTTCGAGAGGTCGAGGTTCGACGCGTCGTCGTTCGCGTCGTCGGTGTGGCCCTCGATGGACACCCGGCGCAGATCGGGCGTCGCCTGGAGCGTCATGCGAACGGCCTCCAGCACCGGGAACGAGGTCGGGAGGATCGCGTCCGCTGCGGTCGCGAAGTACACCGGCTGCGTGATGCGGATGACCCGGTTGGTGAGCACCACGAGGCCCGGGCAGCCGTGCCGCGCGGGGTTCTCGGTGTTCGGCATCCCGGGCTCGCTCGGGCAGCGGTCGAGGCGGTCGGGGATGCGGTCTCCGTCCGTGTCGCGCTCGGGGCAGCCCACGCGGTTGGGGTCGGGGTTGGAGGTCTGGTGCTCGGTGCGGCACAGGTCGCGGCTGTTGAGCACGCCGTCGTTGTCGTCGTCGCCGTCGGGGCATCCGCGGCGCGCGGGATCGGGGTCGGGGCTCGCGCCCATCGGCGTGGTGACGCAGCGGTCCTCGTCGTCGAAGACCCCGTCGCCGTCGGCGTCGGGACGCGGGCATCCGCGGCGCGCGGGGTCCGGGGTCGCGCCCTGCGGGACGTCCACGCACTGGTCCTCGTCGTCGAAGACCCCGTCGCCGTCGCGGTCCGGCCGCGGACAGCCGCGGCGCGCGGGGTCCGGCGTCGCGCCCTGCGGCACGTCCACGCACAGGTCGTCGGGGTCGAGCACGCCGTCGCGGTCGCGGTCGCGGATCGGCTCATCCTCCGGCACGCGCAGGGTGAACGAGAGCCCGAAGGCGACGTAGGCCGCCTCGCTCGGGGCGTTCACCGCGCTGTCGTGAAACACCAGGTGATAGCGCGCGTAGGGCCCGATCCCGAGCCAGCGCGCCGCCTGGAACTCGAACCCGAGCCCCACGTCGAGGCCCGGGCGCCGCTGCGTCCCGGTCGAGACGTAGCCGCCGTTCACGTCCGCCCACAGCCGCCCGACGGTGCCGATCATCGGCTCGATCCGGAGGCCGCCCTGGAGCGCGAGCGTGCGCCCGGTCGCCTGGTCCTGCCCCGCGAGGAAGAACCCGTTGTTCACCGAGAGCTGGATCGACAGCCAGTCGACGACGTTGAACCCGATGCGCCCGGTCGCCTGGACGTGCGCCGAGTCGAGCGCGAGCGCCGAGCGCTGAAGGCTCGAGATCATCAGTCCCGCGCCGAGCTCGCCGCGCAGCGAGAGGCGCGAGACCACCTGCGCCTCCGCAGCGGACGGCGCCAGCATCGCGGCGGTCGCTGCCAGCGCGAACGCGTGTACCCGCATCGCCCTAACCCCTCGCGGGGGAGAATCGGACTTCATCAGTCGGCTCGTTCGGACAGGCATCTAGGCGACCTCCATGACGTCATGCATCACACTCACCGTCGTCGCCGACGGCGCTCGAAACAGACGATTTCTTCCGGGTATCAGCCCGATCCAAGGGAGTCCATGGATGTAATCAGGGTGAAATCGCCCTGCGGAGAGGTTGTCGCCCCTGTTAGGATTCCTGCGCGGTCATGGCAGACGACGCGATCGAGCGACTGAGCGGCACCACGCTGGACGGGCGCTTCACCCTCGACGCCTTCGTGGCGCGCGGAGGCTACGGCGCGGTGTACCGAGGGACGCACCTCGCGCTGCGCCGCCCGGTGGCGGTGAAGGTCCTCGCGGTGCCCGAGGTCTACGAGGGCGCCGCGCGAGCGCGCTTCGTCGAGGCCTTCGAGGCCGAGGCGCTCACCGTCGCGGGGCTGCATCACCCGGCGATCGTGCGAGTCCACGACGTCGGCGTCACGACGGTGGAAGGGCGCGCGCACCCGTACACGGTGCTCGAGTGGATCGAGGGCGCGACGCTCGACGCCACGCTCCGCGCGCCCGATGCCGGGCCGCGCTCGCCGCGGGAGGTACTCGCGCTGCTGCGCCCGGTGTTCGACGCCATCGCGAGCGCCCACGAGGCGGGGGTGGTGCACCGCGACCTGAAGCCCGCCAACGTGATGGTCGCGCCGACGCGGCACGGAGAGGTCTCGGCGCGGGTGCTGGATTTCGGCCTCGCCAAGGCCTTCGCGCCCGAGGAGCGTGGCACCGAAGGCAACAGCTTCACCGGCGACGAGCGCGCGTCGTTCTCGCTCTCGCACGCCGCGCCGGAGCAGGTCGGGCGGCTGCGCACGGGCCCGTGGACCGACGTGCACGCGCTCGCCCTGCTCCTCGTCGAGGTGCTCGTCGGGCAGCGCGCCTACCGCGGCGAGACGAGCATCGACCTCTACGCGCGCATCACCGCGCGGGAGCGCCCCACGCCGCGGACCTTCGACGTCGAGGTCGGCCCCTGGGAGGCGGTCCTCGAGCGGGCCCTGGCGCTCATGCCGAAGGACCGCCACCGCGACGCCGCAGCGCTCCTCGCAGACCTCGAGACGAACCTCGACGGCGCGCAGCGGGCCTGGCACACGGCGCGCTCACCCGCCACGTCGTCCCACGCGACGGCGCGGAGCACCTCGCGGCGCTGGGCGCTGGGCGCGCTCGGCCTGGCCTGCGTAGCCCTCGCGTCCGCGGTGGCTCTGCGCGTGAGGGCCGTTCGCCCCCCGACGGACGATCATCGGTCGCCGCCCGCGGCCCCTGCGACCGCGCCCCTTCAGCCCCCCGCGACGGCCGACGCCGGCGTCGAGCGCGCCCTCGGGCCCCTCACCGCGAGCGCGCAAGCACCGTCCGCCGAGCGCGTGGAGCGCGCCCCCGCAGCGCGTAGATCGGCCGCGCACCGTCGCGCCCTGCGGCCGGCCGACGCCCGGCACGGCGCGACCGCGGACGGCGAGATCGAGATCGAGTAGGACGATGCGTAGAGGCCCCTCGTGAAGCGCCTGCGCTGGTGGCTCGAGACGACCGAGACGCGGGTGCCCCTGCACGGCGGGAGCGTGCTCGTCGGGCGCAGCCCGGACTGCGACGTGGTGCTCACCAACGAGGCCGTTAGCCGCCACCACGCGCTCTTCCGCGTCGTCGAGGACGGGGTCGAGGTGATCCCCGTGGGGCGCAGGGGAGTCGGCGTGAACGGCGCCTCCCGCGACGAGCCCTGCACGCTGCGCGAGGGCGACGTCGTCGAGGTCGCCGAGCACCGCTTCACGCTGCGCAGCGAGGCGCTCGGGGACGAGGTGCCGAGCCTGCTCTGGTTCGTCGAGCGCACCGCCGGGGTGCTCATGCGCGTCGGCGCCGCGGTCGTCTCCGTCGGCGGCGGCCCCGAGGACGACCTCGTCGTCGAGGGGTGGCCCCCGCGGGGGATGGCGCTGCACCCCGTCGGTGCGGGCCTCGTGCTCGAAGCGCTGGTGCCTGGCATCGACGTCGGGCGCCCGCTGGACGTGGGCGACCTCACGCCGCTGCGCAGCGGCGATCGGGTGGCGCTACACGGCGCGTCCCTCCGCGTCGTGGCGCTGCCCGCGGACCCCTCCAAGCCCACTGGGGTCCCGGCGCTCGAGGAGCCCGCCTCGGGGGTCGCCCTCACGGTCCTGCCGCGCGGCGGTCAGCTCGTCGTCACGACGGGCACGCGGGCCCGCTCGGTGTGGCTGGCGGAGAGGCGCTGCGAGCTCGTCGCGCTGCTGATGCAGCCGCCGCCGCCGCTGCGGGTCGGAGAGATGATCCCCGATGCGACGGTCGCCGAGCGGCTCTGGCCCGGCGCCGACTCGGGCCGCATCGAGATCAACACCCTCGTGTGCCGCGTGCGCAAGGACCTCGAGCGCGTCGGCGTCGATGGCGTCACCCTGATCGAGCGCCGCGGGGGCGCGCTGCGGCTCAACCTCGCTCCGGGCGCGTCGGTCACGGTCACGAAGCACTGAGGAACCTCCGCGCCTACCACCGCAGCACGGCGCCCGCGGGGGAGAGCGACGCAAGAGGACTGCGGGAGCGGGTGCGGGCGACGAGCCACCACGTCAGCCCCGCGGCGAGGGAGACGCCGCCCGCCACGAACGCCACGTTGGCCCCGAGCGACGCGTCGCGGTAGCGCGCGTCGAGGCGCTCCGCCGCGCCGCCGTCGCAGCGCGTCGCCGACGGACAGGCCGCGTCGCGCGAGTCGTGCGCGTCGATCGAGACGGCGCCGAACACCCCTCCGACGACCAGCCCGAGCGCGCCGACGCCGACGAGGACCCACGGGCCCGCGCCGCCCGATGTCCGAGGCGGCTGCTGCTGCGGCGGCGGGGCGGGGAGCGACGCCGTGACGATCGCCTCGGGCGTCGGGGGCGTCGGTGGTGGAGGCGGCTCCGCGAGGGTCACCGCGAGGGTCTCGCGGGCCCCCGCGGCGAGGGTGATCGTCGCGTGAAAGGGGTCGCGCCCGGGCGCCGACGCGGTCACCTCGGTCGGACCTGGGACGACGGGGACGTCGACGGCGTACAGCGGAGGCGCGAGCACGCTCCCGGCAACGGTCACGCGGAGCCCCTCGGGCGCAGGCGTCGGGACCTGCACCGTGAGCCGCGCGACGCCGCGCTCGGCCTCCGCGGCGACGGCTTCACACCGGGCGACGAGCGCCTCGCGGTTGTGAACCTCGCGGTCGGCGCGGGCGCCCGAGGCGCACTCGCCTGCGAGCGCGAGGGCCTCGACGGGATGTCCGACCGCGAGGTGCTCTCGGGCGAGGAAGTAGCGCAGCGAGGGGGTGGCCCGGAGCGCCGCGGCCCGCGCCGCGAGCTCGATGGCGCGCGCGTGGTCTCCTGCCTCCGAGGCCGCCGCGGCGTCGGCGATGAGGTCGCGCCTCGCGGCGTCGGCGCCATCCTGCGCGGAGGCCGGAGCGGCCCACGCGATGGCGACGCCCACGACGAGGCTCTGGGGGAGGGACGCGACGCGCATCGGTTGGCCAGGCGACGGTATCGCGTCGAAGCGCTAGGGAGGAAGCCGCACCGTCACGGGGGTGACGGCGTCGACGGTCAAGCCGTTTCCGAGCTGGCCTGATTCGTTCGCGCCCCAGCAGCGCACGAGGCCGTCGCGCAGCGCGGCGCAGGTGCTCGCCTCGCTGGCGCCCACGATCGCCGCGGGGCCGCCGAGGTCGACGACCTCCACGGGGGAGAGGCGCTGCGTGGTGCTCCCGTCGCCGAGCTGTCCGCGCTCGTTGCCGCCCCAGCAGCGCACGGCGCCGTCCTCGGTCGCCACGCAGCTATGGCGTCCGCCGACGGCGACCGAGACCGCGCTGGCTTCGAGGCCGCGGACCGCCACGGGCCGCAGCCGCGTCACGGTCGAGTGGTCGCCCACGGCGCCGTCGATGTTGTAGCCCCAGCACCAGACGGCGCCGGATTCGAGCGTCGCGCAGATGTGGTTGGCGAGCAGGGCGACCGCGAGCACGGGCTCGGACAGCACGAGGGACAGGGGAGAGTTCCGGTTGCTGATGGTCCCGTCGCCGAGGACGCCGAAGGCGTTGAGCCCCCAGCAGCGCAGCTCGCCCGCGAGGGTTCGCGCGCAGGTGCTGAACTGGCCCAGGGCCATCGCGTCGACGCTGTCCCTCAAGGCGGCCACGACGCGGGGGGTGGTGCGGTCGACGTTGGTGCCGTCCCCCACGCCGCCAAACATGTTGAACCCCCAGCAGCGCATCGCGCCGCCCTCGACGATCGCGCAGGTGTGGTGCTCGCCCCCCGCGACCGCGACGACGGCGCCGTCGAGCCCTGGGACCGTCGCGGGCTCGACGCGCTGCTCGCGGGTGCCGTCACCGAGCTCGCCGTAGAGGTTCTGCCCCCAGCAGCGGGCCTCTCCGCGCACGACGGCGCACGCGTGCTGGTAGCCCGCTCCGATCGCCGTGGCCGGGCCGCCGAGGCCGCGCACCTGCACGGGGGTCGATCGCGCCACGGTGGTCCCGTCGCCGAGCTGCCCGTGGTCGTTGGCGCCCCAGCACCACACGCTGCCGTCGCAGCGCAGGACGCACGCGTAGTGCCCGTGGCCGACCGCGAGCGCGCGCAGGGGTTGTCCCGCGCAGGAGGCAGGCTCGCCCGCGTCGGGGGCCGCCGCGTCGGACGCATCCCCGACCGCGGCCTCGTCGGCGTCGCAGCGCGCGCAGGCGTCGGCGGGGACGTGCCAGCTGTCGGTGACGCACCCCGGCGCCATGCAGAGCAGGGCTGCGGTGAGCGTGGCGCGCATGCCCGACGATACCGCGCGAAACACGCTTCGATCCAGATCAACCTGCGCGCAAGCCATGGCGCCCGGCGCCTCGGGCTCCCGGTACCGGCGACGCACGACCATCCGAGGTCAGCCCGGCGGATCGTAGATGCGCCGCACGTCGGCGCCGCCCACGAAGGCGTAGGAGCCTGCGCTGCCGTAGCCGTAGACGACGACGCCGAAGGGGCGCTCGCCCTCGAGGCGGTGCACGCCCACGGAGAGCGGGCAGCGACGGGTCTCGTAGGCGACGCCGGCGAGGGTGCCTGCGGGCTCGGTGATGCAGTTGGTGGGCGTCGCGCCGTCGAGGGTGACGGGGGCGCCCGGCTCGGCGACGACGACGCCCCAGCTCTGGGTCCACGAGCCCGGGGTGAGGATGATGTAGTCCGAGCGATACTGGTCGACCGGGGGGAAGACGGTGAGCGAGGGGTCACCCAGGTACTGGCCGTCGACGCGCTGGTTGCTGACGAGGATCTGCCCGACGATGACGGGTCGATCGGAGGAGACGATGGCGTTGTCGCGGGTCCAGGTGGTGCGCACCTCGCCGGGGCGGAGGGTGAAGGAGTCGAAGGGGGCGGGGAGGTTGGTGGTGACGGTGGCGGGCTCGGCGGCGCCGACGAAGCGGAGGATGTCGGGCTCGCGGTAGCCCGTGGTGGAGCGCACCGGGCTGCGGGGAATCACGTAGCGGGTGCCGATCGACTCCAGGGGGAACATCTGCTCCTCGAGGTGGTCGAGGCAGCAGTTCTGGCCCGAGCCCGAGCCCGGGGGCGGGGGGATCTCGATCACGCTGCCGGGGGCGCTGGCCGACTCGACGCCCGAGAAGACCGACACGGGCTCGGAGGCGACGATCGAGGTGCCGCTGAGGTCGGTGGCGGTGCGGAAGTCCTCCTGCAGGGTGGCGTCGTCGGTCTCGAGGTTGAGCACGTCGAAGGGGCCGAGGGTGGCGACGATCTCTCCGCCCGGCCCGGCGGCCATGACCGGGGGGTTGCCGCGGATGCGCCAGGTGGGGCGCACGGTGACGCGGGTGTTGGGGCGCACGCCCACGATGGTGACGTAGGCGCGGTCGACGATGGGCCCGAGCACGCGCGCGGGGTGACCGGCGGGCCAGCCGAGGGCGCGGTAGTAGCGACCGAGGGAGCTCGCCGGGAGCAGCAGCGACGCGTCGTTGGAGAAGGAGTTCGCGAAGGTGTTGAACTGGTAGACGATGACGGGCGAGGTCGACCGCACGCGGAAGGCGTTGGAGGAGAGGCAGGTGCCCGGCGAGGCGTAGTCGTTGGGGCGGGCGCCGCAGTCGAGCTCGCGGGGGGGAAGGCCCACGGCGCGCAGGCTGCCGGGGCTCACCACGACCTCGATGACGGTCATGAGCTGCACGGGCTGCCCCACGGGCGCGGTGTTGATCTCGACGGTCACGCGCGCGGGCGACTCGCCCACGTTGGAGAGGGCGAGGCCCCAGGGGGCGCTGGCGGGGTCGTTGAGGGCGTCCTGCTGGTCGAGGTCCACGGCCCAGAACTCGCAGCCGACGTTGGAGGGCTGGTTCTCGGCGACGCGGCAGGCGGGGGTGCAGGCGCCCTGGCGGCAGAGCATGGCGTTGGCGACGTCGCAGGTCTCGAGGGAGGCGGCGAGCGGGCGCCCGTCGTCGCCGCAGCGGTGCACGTCGTTGCCCACGCAGACGGTCTGACCGGGCACGCAGGTGACGCAGCCGTGCCCCGCGACGCAGGTGACCTCGCAGGCGACGGGGGCGCCCGGCGAGCCGTCGGCGTTGCAGGGGGTGTAGCTGCGGCCCGCGCAGGTGCCGCAGGCGGGGGCGCCGTCGAGGGCGGCGGCGGCGTCCCTGCGGGAGCCTGCGTCGGGGGTGGAGAACTGCGCGGGCGCCGCGCAGCCGAGCGCGAGGGCCGTCGAGGCAGCGAGGCGGGGGAGGAGCGACCGGCGCATGAGGGGCCTTCGGGGTAGTGAGGGGGACGCGTGAGCGACGATGCCACGACGGCGCGGTGGAGGGGGAGAGGGCGGCGGTGGCGTTCGTACCTCCGCGCGGTCGACTGTCGTACACTCCCGCGCCGAAGACCGGTTCCGGTGGACCCTAAGGGAGTGATGACGAGCGAAGCGGAGACAAGGCCCTCGATGGCCGCCAGGCTGGGACTCTCGCCCGGCGACGTCGTGGGCGGGCGCTATGAGATCATCTCGCTGCTGGGGGAGGGCGGGATGGGGGCGGTGTTCCAGGCGAAGCACCGGGTGCTGGGCCGCATCGTCGCCATCAAGGTGCTCAAGCCCGACATGGCGACCAGCGAGCAGTTCGCCGGGCGCTTCCTCCAGGAGGCCAAGAGCGCCGCCGAGCTGCACCATAAGAACATCGTCGAGATCTCCGACTACGGCGTCGACGGCGACCGGCCGTACATGGTGATGGAGTACCTCCAGGGCGAGTCGCTCGACGCGTACATGGAGCGCGAGGGGCCCCTCTCCCCGGCGCGCGTGGTGGCCATCATGGAGCCCGTGCTCCGCGCCCTCGCGATGGCCCACGAGCGCGGGATCATCCACCGCGACATCAAGCCCGACAACATCTTCCTCCAGAGCGACGCGGACGGCGGCGAGGCCATCCCGAAGGTGGTCGACTTCGGCATCGCCAAGCGGCAGTCCAACGAGGACAGCCCCCAGCTCACGACCGCCAACATGGCCCTCGGCACGCCCGCGTACATGGCGCCCGAGCAGATCATGTCGTCCAAGAACGCCACCGGCGCGGCCGACCAGTACGCCGTGGGCGTCACCCTCTACGAGGCCCTCACCGGCTCGTACCCCTTCGAGGCGACGACCATCAACCAGTTCATCGTGGCCAAGGCCACGCAGGACGCGAGGCCCATCACCGAGCTCCGCCCCGACCTCGACCCCGCGCTCGCCGCGACCGTGATGCGCACCCTCGCGCGCAAGCCCGAAGACCGCTTCCCGACCATCCACGCGCTGCGCGAGGCGCTGTCCGCCCACCGCGCCCCGCTCTCCAGCCGCCCGGTACAGCCGGGGCTCGAAGGGGCCGCGAGGGCGGGCAACATCACCGTCGGCAACCGAAGCCCCGACCCCGGCGCTCCGAACGGGACCCCCGCCGCTCCGACGGTGATCCATGGGAGCCGCCCGGAGAGCTCGAGCGTCAACACGCCGTTTCCGGTCGAGCGCACGGCGAGCGACGGCGCCGGGTCGTCGATGCGCATCGGCCTCGCGGTCGTCGCGCTGCTGGCGCTGGGGGGAGGGGGATTCGCCGTGTCGCGGATGCGCTCGTCCCCGCGCCCCGAGCCGTCGCCTCACGTGGTGACGCCTCCTCCGCCGCAGCCCGACCCGCCGCCTCCTCCTCCGGCGCAGCGCTCGGTGGTGTTCTCGATCCGGGTCGAGCCGCCGGTCGGGGTGATCACCCTCGACGGGGAGAACCTCGGCTCCGGGCGCGCGGAGGTGATGCGCCCCAACGACGGTCACCGCTACCAGCTCCAGATCACCGCGCCCGGCTACGCGACCATCACCGAGGTGCTCACCGCCGATCGCGACGTGAGCCTCGACCGGCGCCTCACGGCCCTCTCCGAGCCCGG
>Ga0208752_100352_pt1 | contig 13993 bp, 10 predicted proteins | sample LakWasMet27_LOW6_2_FD_183871 | JGI IMG/M metagenome (GOLD analysis project Ga0208752, IMG submission 183871) | Freshwater sediment methanotrophic microbial communities from Lake Washington under simulated oxygen tension - Sediment Metagenome... | ecosystem: Environmental > Aquatic > Freshwater >... | reverse complement strand
ACTAATCCTGCAAACCTGGCTAAATGATTACTCCAAAAGGACCCTTTAAGTGTTAGAAATAAAAAATGTACTTGATCACTTGGAAGCCGAATTAAGAAAAGTGATTCTTGACAGACAATTGAACAACCCGGTGATGATAGGTATTCGCACCGGTGGCGTTTGGGTGGCTGAGCAGATGCATCAACGCCTGCAACTTGCCGAGCCTTTAGGCTTATTGGACATTTCGTTTTATCGGGATGATTTTTCTCAAGTCGGCGTACATCCCAATGTTAAGCCCAGTGCTTTGCCTACCCATATCGAAGGCCGCGACGTCATTTTGGTGGACGATGTTTTTTATACCGGCAGAACTATCCGTGCGGCATTGAATGAGATTTTTGATTACGGACGCCCCAATCAAGTCGTGCTGGCGGTATTAATCGAACGTGACGGCAGGCAAATTCCGCTTTGCCCGGATTGTGTGGGCGAGCGTATTACCTTGAGTCCAGGTCAACGCATTAAACTTACCGGCCCTGAACCATTGGGCATTCATGTTCAATCTATCGATGCAGCGGCTTAAAACATGACCCAGAATCTGCAATTAAATTCGGAAGGTAAGCTCAAACACTTTTTAACACTCGAAGGTTTAAGTAAAGAATTATTGACTGAAATTCTCGATACCGCCGAATCGTTTGCGGGCATGTCGGATAGCCAAGTTAAAAAAGTACCGTTGCTGCGCGGAAAAACCATCGTTAACTTGTTTTTTGAAAACAGCACCCGCACTCGCACAACGTTTGAACTGGCCGCTACACGGTTATCTGCCGACGTGCTCAGTATGAACATTGCCACCTCGGCAACCTCTAAAGGCGAGAGCCTGCTCGATACCATTCGCAACTTGGAAGCGATGTTTGTCGACATGTTTGTGGTGCGTCATGCCATCAGCGGCGCCGCACACTTTATTGCTCAACATACTGCGCCGCATATCAGCGTAATTAATGCCGGTGACGGCCAGCATGCGCATCCCACGCAAGCGATGTTGGATATGTTCACTATTCGCCAGATCAAGCAGGATTTTTCCACTCTGCGGGTGGCCATTATTGGCGACATTTTGCATTCACGGGTTGCCCGTTCGCAGATTCAGGCGCTCAACACTTTGGGTGCTGCCGAAGTCCGTGTTATAGCCCCGAAAACCTTGTTGCCAGCCCACGTGGAAAGCCTGGGTGTGACCGTGTCACATAATTTAACCGAAGGCCTGAAGGACATCGACGTCATCATCATGTTGCGTTTGCAAAAAGAGCGCATGACCTCAGCGCTGTTGCCCAGTGAAAGTGAGTATTTCAAATGCTTTGGCCTGACGGAAGATAAGCTCAAAATTGCCAAGCCCGACGCCATCGTTATGCATCCCGGCCCCATCAACAGAGGGGTGGAAATCGATTCCAAAGTTGCCGATGGCCCGCAATCAGTGATTCTCAAGCAAGTTAGTAACGGTATTTCAGTTCGTATGGCGATTATGGCTATGGCTATGCAGAAGCAAGGAGCCATTTAATGAGTCAAATTCATATTCAAAACGGCAGAATCATTGACCCTATTAATAACATCGACCGCATCGGTTCTGTGTATATCGCCGCTGGCAAAATTGTATCTGTCACCCAAGAGCCTGCCGGATTTAGCCCCGATACCGTCATTGATGCCGACAATCAAATCGTCTGCCCCGGTTTTATAGATTTAAGTACGCGGCTGCGTGAACCCGGCCAAAGCCGCAAAGCCACTTTTAAAAGCGAAACAGCCGCCGCTGCCAGCGCTGGTGTAACTACCATGTGCCTGCAACCGGATACTGTGCCGGTAATTGACACCGCTGCCGTTGCCGAGCTGGTAAAGGATTTGGCGGAAAAGACCGGTTATCAGCAAATTTACCCGATTGCAGCGCTCACCCGGAAACTGGAAGGGGTTGAATTAAGCTCAATGCTGTCGCTTAAACAAGCCGGTTGTATTGCGGTCGGCAACGCCAGCCAGCCCGTGCAAAATCTGCTGATTTTACGGCGTGCCATGGAATATGCCGCCAGCCATGATTTGCTGTTGATATTTCGCCCCAACGACTATTGGCTAGGCAACAAAGGCTGTGCTCATGAAGGTGCATTTGCCACTCGCTACGGTCTGCCGGGCATCCCGGAAGCCGCAGAAACCATTGCCTTATCACATTGTTTAGAATTAGCTGAACTCACCGGTTGCCGAGTACATTTTGGCCAAATCAGTTGTAAACGCGCGGTGATTAAAATCCATCAAGCGAAAAAATATGGCTTGAACGTCAGTGCCGACGTTGCGATTCATCAATTGCATTTAACCGAAAACGACATCCAGCCCTTTGACAGTAGTTATCATGTGCTGCCGCCTTTACGTACTGACGCCGATAAAAATGCGTTAAGGCAGGGGCTTGCCAGTGGCACTCTGGATGCTATCTGCTCCGATCATCAGCCACACGACATGGATGCCAAGCTGGGCGCATTTCCGGAAACAGAGCCGGGGATTTCCTCGTTGGAAACTTTGTTGCCGCTCATGCTCAGGCTGGTCGCGCAACAGAAAATAACTTTGCAACAAGGTATTGCCGCACTGAGTACAAATCCTGCGCGCATCTTGCGACTAAACAGTGGTGCGTTAACGCCTGGATTTAATGCTGATGTCTGTGTGTTTAATCCTGAACACAGCTGGCAAATCGATGCCGAATCTTGGCAAAGCCAAGGACTCAATACGCCGTTTTGGGGGCAGACCATGACTGGTAAAGTTACCCATACCTTACAGACTGGAAAACTGATTTATCGTCAGGGCGAATAATTCTCCAACCCACATCCAAATCTTATGAACAACGACGACATCAATAAAGTTAAGAACTATCTGCTCGACTTACAGGATCGCATTTGCAAAGCCTTGGAAGGTGAAGAGCCCGAAGCAAGATTTATTGAAGATCCATGGGAACGCCCCGAAGGCGGTGGTGGTCGAACCCGTGTATTGAGTGGTGGTAAGGTCTTTGAGCAAGGCGGCGTCAATTTTTCTCATGTCTCCGGTTTTAGCCTGCCACCCTCTGCTACGGCCAAACGTCCGGAGCTGGCAAACCGGCAATTTCAGGCGATGGGCGTGTCGCTGGTTATTCACCCGAAAAATCCTTACGTGCCGACGTCTCATGCCAATGTGCGATTTTTAATCGCTGAAAAGCCGGGGGAACCCACTATTTGGTGGTTTGGCGGCGGCTTTGATTTAACGCCGTTTTATCCGTTTAAAGAAGATGTGTTGCATTGGCACCAAACTGCAAAAGCAGCTTGCGATCCATTTGGTGCTGACGTTTATCCACTTTATAAAAAATGGTGTGATGAATATTTTTATCTTAAACACCGCGATGAAACGCGGGGCGTAGGCGGACTGTTTTTCGACGATCTCAACGAGTGGGGCTTCGAGCGCTCATTTGCCTTCATGCAAAGTGTTGGCGACCATTATATTGATGCTTACTTGCCTATCGTGCAAAAACGCAAAAACACACCCTATGGCGAAAGAGAACGCGAATTCCAGCTCTACCGTCGCGGTCGGTATGTGGAATTCAACTTGGTATTTGATCGCGGTACCCATTTTGGCCTGCAATCCGGTGGTCGTACCGAATCAATCTTAATGTCCATGCCACCCGTTGCGCACTGGAAATACAACTGGCAACCGGAACCTGATTCACCGGAAGCAGAACTTTACGCAAGTTATTTAAAACCCCAGGATTGGTTGATCTAAGAAAATCGCAAGTAACAGCATATTGAAAATATTCAGTTTGACTGATTTTTATCAGCAACAGAATAAAGGCTAGTTTGGACCCTCAGATAAAGGAGGGTCTTAAAGCAGTTATGACCTGAAAAAATCTGGTTTTTGGAAAACCTAAAAAACCTAATTTACTTTGAGTTGGCCGCCTTGTCCCATGCCGCCTTTTACATCCTGTGCCTTGTAGTTTTTGACTGATTGAACCATGTTGTTATAGGCATCAAAAAATGCAGCAGCTGTTGCTATGCCTTCAGGGGTTCTACTGTAAGCACCGAGGCTACCACCCGTTGCTCCTGCAAAAAGCCCGCTCCATCCACCAAAAGCGCCTGAGCCGGAACCGCTCATATTGTTTGCAGTTGAGCTGCCTTGAGAAATTGCAACTTGTACTGTTGAACGAATATCGGTAAGCGTAAGCGCAACATCGGTAGTTCTAGTTTCCACGGCGCCTGAAACGGCACCAGCTAAAGCGCCAAAGCTACTCAATCCAGCCGCTCCAAGTCCGGCACCTAATAAAGCGCCGCCTAAACCTGCATTCCCGCCGCTGGTATTTTCGTTAAGAACTATTATTTGAGGATCCAATAGATAATCCGCAGCTACCCGTTGTCCTTTTTCTTGTTTTGAACCCGCACGGTATTCCCCTGAATCTCGTTGTTCACCAACGATATCGTTTATTAATCCCCGGGTTGCTTGATTACCGATAGAGGTAATAACGAAGCAGTTGGATTGTTGTACAGCTAGACGAATTAAAGGATCAACAGTGGTTACACTACTAGAACCACTAAAGCGGCCATCGCTGACAGCAAGTGTGCCCAATGGACTGGCGCAGCGTTCTAAGGATTTATTTGCATTTATACTGGTACTTCCGCCAGCAGAGCCTGTCAACAGATTGCTACTTCCTCCTGTTTGTAAACCGGGCTGTGGACAACCGCTCAGTGCTAAAACAGAAACTAACAAAGATAATTCTCGAATTGGTTTAGCAATCATACTTAAAACTCTCCACTAAAAAGGTACTGCCTTGAATTGAATAAAATTTAGCTACCTACCAGAATGAGGCGTTAATATATCAAAATTATCAACAATAAAGAGGATTTTGCTTATGGGATTTAAACTGTCAGCAATAAAAAATATGGCACTCATTGCGTCATGTTTATGTATTGCAGCTTGCGCACATAAAGAATCACAAAAAGAAACAATCAGTATCTGTGATGAGAATGGTTGTGCGGAGCGTCCAAAGAATTACTCCTCCTTTGAGCCTGCAAATAATACTTCAGCAGAAGATGAAAAAATCACTGCATTAGAAAAACTTGCCGCAAACGATCCTCGGGCGGCTTATGATCTTGCTCTCAGGTTTTTTAGGGCTGATGGTGTACGCCAAGATAGTTATCGTTCCATCAAGTGGATGCGCGAAGCGGCGGAGAACGGATATTTAGATGCACAAAAAGCGCTTGGCCGACTTTATTTAACCGGTCTTGGTGAAATGGGCGCTGACTACGGAGAAGCTCAAAAATGGTTGGCTATTACTGCTAGCCGTGGCGACAAAGAAGCCTCCACATTACTTACAGAAGCTACCGAAGCACGTAAATCGGAATTGGCAGAGTATCGTTGGTATAGTCGATGGAGGCCAATTTTTTACAACTACTGGTATTCCGGATATAGCTATCGCTGGTATTGGAGTAATCGAGGATGGTATTTATATTAAATTTTACTAACGGTGAAATGCTAAAAACCAGCGGTTTTCAGTTAACTCAAGCCAAACCTACACCAGTAAAGGCAGTTATTGCCCGTATCAAAAGGCTACTATTAGATCGGGCAATTAAATCCACTTTCCAAACAATACTTTTTACTTAAATAATGGCGTAGCCAGGCGTTGGTATCGTCTTGCCGATCATCCTGCGCTTCGGGTATTTGCTGTAAGCGTTGGCGAACAGCATGGTGCGGCATTAGCAACAACTCTATATCAACCATCGCCACAAACTTGTCTGGGTTTGTGCTCTTGCCGTTAAAAATTTTAAACAGCTGATGTTTTTTTAAACCAAGATGAATATTGAGCTCTTCCCTGAATTCAAGAAACAGCGGCAGCAAGTCACTGCCAGTATATGATTCATCATGTAGCTTATCTAGCCGGCTCAACAGATGGCAGATCGCAAACCGGTACAGTTCCGACTCGCGAACAAACAGCCGTACAGCCGTTGAACGCATCGCGAACCGATCGGCATTATTTAGCCGCATGGAAACGATATGTTTCTTATCGTTTTTTAAATTGTCATCATCTTCGATCAAGGCTTAATTCCTGGCGCACTTGAGTAGTGCAAAAAATCAGGTTATTTAACCCGGTAATTAGGTCTATCAAGCATAAAGCATCAATGTTACAGATATATAACAGCCACTTGATCAGGTGAAATTATCTATAGATTGAGTTTTAACCGTCAGTTACTTGAGCGCAGAGAGGGTCATAAAGCAGTCATGCTTTTGTTGCATAATCCTCGCATGATGAAATTTGAGGAGTTTATTACGTCAATGCAACGCACGCGCCTAAACGGGGAGGATCGAATTCGTAAATCTTTGCCGCCAAGACTTTATTGTCAATAGCCCGGAATTTCTCCTGTCATGAAGTAGTTGAGCTATCCGCCATATGATTTTTATGAATGAAAGATGACCGTTACGTCAGCCTATCCCGGTGTTCGAAAAAACTTGACCACTGCTGGCTTAGTCTTTAATTTCTCTGCTCGTCGGTGTTAGTACTCAGCAGTTAGGTACGAAATTAAAGCATTCGATTTGCCGCTTAAATTCCGCTCTTTCAGGGAAGACGGAGACCAACCCAGCCCAACCCAACCAAATTTAGGGATAGTCGATTTATGAGAATCGTTCTACGTAAAAATGTTTTCAGCGTTTTATTGACCTTAGTATTTTTACTGATCCTGGCCGGTTGCAAGGAGGAGACGAAAACAGCCGCACCGGCTGCCGTTTACCTGTTGAACCACCAACATTGGACCCCAGTTCTGGTTCTGAATTTTACAGATGCACTGGCGCCGCCGGATGACAGCAGACAACCTTTGTTAGACGCAGCGCCGCAACTTGAACCCGCCATGGAAGGCGAATGGCGCTGGCAAGATCCCTCCCGACTAGTGTTTTTACCTAGCAATAAAACCTTACAACCCGATACCACGCTAAAAATATCCCTGGATAAAGTAAAGCTCTATCCGGGTTACCGCCTTAGCCAGAAAAACCTGACGTTCCACACCCCGCCGCTGCAGGTGACTCGACAAGAGTGTCGATGGCAAGACAGTGACGATGCGCCTTTACGCCGCGCGTTGGAATTTTTGGTGGAATTTAACTACCCGCTGGTTAATCCCTCTTTTACCGCGGCGTTAGACAATGGCACTGAGATTGGCATACATACCAATCAAGGCACGCTTATTACCGCTACCACCGATTTTTTAGTACGCCCCAGCCAAGATTCAAAAATAATCGCCAAATTCCATTCGGGCAACGTGCAGTTACAAACGCGTGATCAGAGTGTTATGAATGCCAAGCTGGCAAAAGGTGCCGACTGTGAGCTGGCGATGGTGCGCGGCGATTGGGATAAGCCGGAAGCCAACACCAAACCTACCGTGAACGGCATTGAAATCAGCATGGATGATGGCAAGCTTAATGTTCGTCTTACCGGCGAAGCGTTAACTGAATCTGCAAAGAAAGCCGGTGCCGGACAGATAGTCACCAATGGCGTTAAAATTAGCACCGACCTTGAAGGCAGTTGGAAAGTGGGCGAGTCAGCGGAAGGCCCGGATTTGATTTTTACACCGAAATCCCCGGACGCATTTAAACCCGGTTCGCTCTATGAAGTCACGGTCGCCGCGAGCGTTTTCCCGACATTAATTTTTACCAAACCAGACTATAGTGCCAGCTTCACAACCCTGGATATGTCGGCCGCTATCAACTCCATTCAGCTCTATTCAGATCCGGTTGATCCTAAAATAAAACGCGCTACGGCCACGTTAAGTTTCAGTTATCCACCATCAAGAGACAGTCTTGCCGCTAAAACATCGGCATGGTCGCGGTTGCTTCCGGCAAAATCCTTTCAAGATGCGGTGGCTTATGAAATAAGCTACGACGACAAAAATCCCCGCTTGGCTTATCTCAAAACCGTACCGTTAAAGATTGCCGATAAACCTAGCGAAATTAAGATTGCACTCGACAACGGGATTACCGCCGCTTCAGGAGGCAAACCGGCCCAAGGAAGCTCACGTACCCTTTCTATTCCCGGCGCGCTTGATTATCTGCAGGTCACCGAACTCGACGTAAATAGCGTTATTAAAGAAGACGACAGCATAGAACGCCTGATTATGCTGCAAACCAATGTGGCACTTAAGGAACCTGCCGGTTTGGAAAAAGCCGTCGAGGTCTATTTATTGCCGGATTGCCATATTAAAAATCCCGCCAGACCGGCGCTATGCGCGCAAAAAGATGTTACCGAATGGCAAAGCGCTAATCAGGTAGATGCTGAGGTGATTAAACTATCGACAGCCGTTGCGGTTAAATGGCGAGATTCCGGCAGCGAAGATAAAACGATTCAACACCTGACGTTTGCCGCGCCCGAAAATCAACAATTGTTTATCAAGGTCAACAAAGGCATTGAAAGCATCGACGGCTTTTATTTGAGCAAAGACGCCCGTTATCTCAAAGAGCTGGGTGCCAACAAACGCGAACTGAAAATACTCCACGAAGGTGCACTTCTCAGCTTGAGCGGTAACAAAAAACTCGGCGTGACTGCGCGCGGCATTGATAACATTCATGTCGAATTACAGCGCGTGCTACCGCATAACATGCAGCACATTGTGCAATTTACATCCGGCAGTTTTCAAAACCCAAGATTTAAATTACCCATCGAACATTTTGCCGAAAAATTCGAATACGACGAAACCTTGCCGCCCGGAAAAACCATGGAGCGAAATTACCTGACGGTAGATTTCGGTAAATTTACCCGCGACAAAGGCTTTCCGCCGCGCGGATTGTTTATCCTGTCGGTAGCGGAGAAAAAACCGGACAGCTGCAAAGATAGCGATACTGAGAACGAAGGCAGCGAAGCCGAACAAGTTCAGGATGAACAAGCCACAGATGAAAATGCAGATGCTGAAGTACAAGACGAACAAGCGGACGACTCGGAAAACGAGAGCGAAACCGACTGCGCCGAAAACACCGACGACAGCGAAACATCCGGCGTTACCCAGGATAAACGCTTGGTACTGCTGACCGACATGGGCTTGGTCGTCAAAACCAGCACCAAGGGTCAACAAGATGTATTCGTTATGTCTTTCCGTACCGGCTTACCGGTGAGCGATGCGCAAATCTCCTTGTTGGGTAAAAATGGCGTAGCGCTTTTTTCCGGCAAAACAGACAGTCAGGGCAAAATCAGCTTCCCCACCACCGAAGGCCTGACTGCGGAAAAAACACCTACCGTTTACCTGGCGGAAAAAGACGGCGACCTGTCTTTTCTGCCTTTTAACCGCGATAACCGTCAGTTGGATATTTCCCGTTTTGATATAGACGGACTGCGAGACAATGCCGACAGCCTGCAAGCCTATTTGTTTTCCGATCGAGGTATTTATCGGCCCGGCGACTCGGTGCATGTCGGCGTTATTTTACGTAAGCGCGACTGGTCGGCATTACCGTCTGGCTTACCGTTAAAAGCCATCATTACCGATCCTGAAAACCAGGAGGTCTGGAGTCGCACCTTGGCTTTCGGTGCGGAAGGTTTTGAAGAAATAAACTGGCTCAGTCCCGATGGCGGCAAAACCGGCAGCTACCGGATTGAGCTGATTATTAACGACAAAAACAAAAAATCGTTAGGCAGCACCAGTGTCCGTGTAGAGGAATTCCAACCTGATCGCCTGCAAGTTAAAACCGATATTCCGACAGCGCCCGCCAAAGGCTGGTTGGTGCCCGAAGCAGCTAAAGCCCGCGTCACGGTGCGCAATCTGTTCGGTACGCCTGCTGAAGGTAATATTGCCAAACTGGAACTAACGGCGCGCCCTTGGGCGGGCATTGTGCCGGGTTACAACGACTACCGTTTTCGGCCGACCGTGGTAGAAAACATTCCCGATATTCCTCAAACGCTGGGCGAGGTAACGACCAATGCGCAGGGCGAAGCCATTTTCGATTTGCCGTTAGCGGCGATTACCGAACCGGTCTATGAAATTGCCTTGGCTGGCGAAGGCTTTGAAAAAGGCGCGGGCCGTTCGGTGGTGGCGATGGCGTCAACGCTGGTCTCCAGACAAGCTTATCTGCTGGGTTATCGTGCCGATGGTGCGTTGGATTACATCCCCAAAGACACGAAACGTACTCTGGAATTACTGGCTTTGGGTGCCGATTTTCAACCGCGCAAAGCGGAAACCTTGTCAGCGGAAATCTATGAAAATCGCTATGTCTCGACCTTGGTTAAGCGTGACGATGGCCTGTATCAATATCAATCGGTGCAACGCCAGGAACTGCGCAAAACTCAAGCCGTGTCATTAAACAACGGCGTGACTGGCTTTGCACTCCCAAGCGAAGCCCCCGGTCAGTTCTTTGTCATCTTCAAAAACGCGCAGGGCGAAGAATTAAATCGTGTCGATTACACGGTTGCCGGCGAAGGCAATGTCTCGCGCAACATCGAACATAATGCCGAGCTGAATTTAACCCTGAACAAAAAAGAATTCCAACCCGGCGAAACCATAGAACTGCAGATTGTCGCGCCATACGTCGGCGCGGGATTGATCACGGTTGAACAAGATGGCGTGCTGACTAATCAATGGTTTAAAACCACTACCACGGCCTCCAGCCACCGTATTAGCTTGCCCAAAAACATCAGCGGCAACGCCTATCTTTCCGTGGCTTTTGTGCGCTCGTTGGATTCCAAAGAAATCTACATGAGTCCGCTCAGCTACGGCGTGATGCCGTTCAGTATCTCCAAGCAGCGCTTTACGCAGGAGATCAGCCTGAATGTTCCTGAGACAGTAAAGCCGGGCACACATCTTGATGTCCGTTACAGCGTTAAAGAGCCTACCAAACTGGTGTTGTACGCGGTTGATGAAGGCATTTTGCAGTTTGCCCATTACAAAAATCCGACACCGCTGGATTATTTTTTCCGCAAACGGGCATTGCAGGTTAACACCCACCAGATTCTTGATTTGATACTGCCGGACTTTGCTTTAGTGCAAAATCTGTCGGCACCCGGCGGCGATGAAGATGCAGTAATGCTGGGTAAATATAAAAATCCGTTTGCCCGCAAACATAAAGCGCCGATGACATTTTGGTCCGGCATTATTGACGCGCAACCCGGCGAACATAACTTATCGATACCGGTGCCGGATTATTTTAACGGCAGCATCCGCGTCATTGCCGTGGCGGTTAATCCCGGAAAACTGGCAGTGCCGGTGACAAAGACCGTTGCCAGTCAGGATTATGTGATTCAGCCTCAACAGCCCTGGGTTGCTGCGCCGGGTGATGAGTTTGATATGGGCGTGCTGGTCGCCAACAATAGCGGTGCAACCGGTAGCCAGTCCTTGCAGGTCAGCGTTGCTGCCGGCGATGCGCTGGAATTGCTCTCGGCTAATCCGCAAGCCCTGACGCTGGCGCAAGGGCAGGACGGCACCGTGCGTTTTCATGCCCGCGTCAAAGACAAACTCGGGCCAATCAACGTGCGTTATCAAGTCACAGGCGGCGGAAAAAGCGCCGATTACAGCGAAGAAATGAGCATACGGCCATCGCAACCGTTACTTACTACGCTACAGGGCGGAGTATTAACCATCGAAGAGCAGCGCAAAGGCAAAACCCGCAGCCTGGATTTAAAACGCGAACTCTACGACGAACAGCGCAATGCCGAACTGGCGGTGTCAATCACTCCGGCGGCTTATCTGCGCGGTATTGTCGAGTATCTGAAAAACTATCCTTACGGCTGTACCGAACAGATAGCCAGTCAGGCATTCCCGGCTGCCGTGCTGGGGGCTAATCCCGAGCTGGGTTTATCAGCGGCGGATGTCGACAAACTGTTGGATCGCAGCATACATACCCTGCAAACTCGCCAAAAGCACGACGGCAGTTTTGGCTATTGGAGCGTTGCCGACGAGGGCGAACCGTTTTATTCGATGTACGCCACCCATTTATTGCTGGAGGCCAGGGAACGCGGTTACAAAGTACAAGAGGCGATGTTGACGCGGGCCTTGCATTTTGCCGATGAATATTCGCAAAGTCAGCAAACTCAACAGTACCAACATGATGCTCAAGCCTACGCATTTTATTTACTGGCTCGCAACGGCCAGAATGTTGCCGAGCGCTTGCGGGCGTTTGAAGCGGAACTGCAATCCCAAAGTCAGGCGAGTGCCAGCCCGATCAGTAGCCGAACCCGGTTTTTTATCGGTGCGGCCTACAAGCTGCATCATCTGGATCAGGATGCCGATCGCCACTTTGGCGAGTTTCAGCGCCAGTGGCAAGCCACAGGCCAACTGCCCAAAGATATTCAAAATAATCCGGAAGACCTAAGCCTGTATCTTTACCTGGCTGGTAAACACCTGCCGGATTTGATTGATAGTAAAGACCCGAAATTCGGTCACTATCTTCTCGAACTGGCTCAGGATTTGGTCAAGCAACGGATGAATTCTTACCGCGGCTCCATGGCCTTGCTGGGTTTGGGCAGCTTGTGGTCGCGCTTTGATCAGGATCAGCAACAAGCCTTCACCGTACTTGCCGGTACACCGCTGGCGCAACTGGAACTGCAAGGTAAATCCGTTAAAAGTACATTGCTGTCGCCAACCACAAGGCCGCTGGAAATACGCGGCGAAGGCACCTGGAATTTGTATTATCAACTCAGCGAACGCGGTTACGATCGTTCCGCGCCAACAACTGCGATTGCCGAAAAACTGACCATCAACCGCCAGTTGCTTAACGAAAAAGGCGAAAAAGTCGAACAAATCGGCTTACAAGACAAACTGCATATTCGTGTGGCTCTGCATCCGGACCATGCCATGAAAGATGTTGCCGTAGTCATGCTGATTCCCGGCGGCTTTGAAATCGACCTCAGCGAGCAAGGCTTGGCGCAGCGTAAATCGCTGCCAATCGACAAAAAATCATTGTGGCAACCTGATTACATCGACGTGCAAGAAGACCGCTTAGTGCTGTTCGGCGCGCTGGACGGCGGAGAGAAATATTTCGAATTCCGCTTGAAGCCGTTGAATTCTGGAACTTACAAAGTGCCGCCGGTGTTCGCAGAAGGCATGTATGACACGGAGATTCTGTACCGGGGGCTGGCGGATGTTATTAAAGTGAAGGAGTGATAACCGGCATGACTGGCTTGAAAATGACTACGATGACGGTTAAAGAAATGCGCGCCGCTCGTGAGCGCGGCGAATCGGAAACCGACCTGGAGTTTTTGCACCACAACCAATTGGCCGGTTTAGAACCCGAAGATGACGAGGATGCCCCCGACGCCAGTATTGTCATGCTGGAAGCAATCGCCAAACGCCGTTATGGACGTCCAAGAGGGCAACGGAAATAAGGAGCAGGTTGCCATCCGTTTTGATAAGGACGTGCTGGAAGCGTTTCGATCCACTGGTCGCGGCTGGCAAACACGGATGAACGACGCACTTAAGGGGTGGCTAAAAGAACATGCTGCCGGGTAAGTCCGGTAAATGATTCGAGTAAATTGCAGGTTGGTTAATCTTGAGTCTCTGCTGGGTTTCGCGATGCTCTACCCAGCCTTGTATGATCAAATTTAAAGAACCCATTGGAAGAAACATCCAATAAGCTTTACCCGTTCATTGGGAGGCCGTCCAGCCTCAAGCGAGTCGCTAAGTTTTGAAGGGTGATTTCCTTGCTCCTGCGTGAAATCATCAAAACTTAGCGACGGTTAGATTGCTACGCAAGCCCCGGCTGTCCTGCTCCAATATCGTTTATCCACGACAAGGTGGCTAAACATCGCAGCAATGACGTTACGCTATCGGCATCGACCGATTGCATTTTTCCATCGCAAACAGCGTGCTCGAAAAAACGCCGGAACGATATAGCTACCGGGGACTAAGATTCACGCACCTTCCGACTCCGGTTCGGTGCATTCCATGAATCTCAGCGGAGGACTGATTTGTTAATCAGAGCCTGTGCGTAGATTGGCCCCCGCCCTATTCACCCATTCCGTGGAGTATCCGAGGCTTAGAGCCTGTATATACAAGGAAGGTAGGTGCTTATGCAGGGTCGGGAA
>Ga0208752_100344_pt1 | contig 14073 bp, 9 predicted proteins | sample LakWasMet27_LOW6_2_FD_183871 | JGI IMG/M metagenome (GOLD analysis project Ga0208752, IMG submission 183871) | Freshwater sediment methanotrophic microbial communities from Lake Washington under simulated oxygen tension - Sediment Metagenome... | ecosystem: Environmental > Aquatic > Freshwater >... | reverse complement strand
TGGTAAGCGTGCCGGTTTTCGGCGAGGGATTAACGGCTCTTGCTAATAGATGATCGCCGGTGATTTCAGCCAGAAAAGGGTTCCGCTGGTCTTGCCGTTGCATTAGACATAAGGTTTCCTTGGCGCGGGTCATCGCGACATAAAACAGACGCCGCTGCTCTTCGGTGGCGAGCGTAACCCAGCCGCCGTCAACTATTGCCAAATGCGCAAACTCCATGCCTTTGACCGAGTGTACCGTGCTGAGAAAAACCCCCTTCCCCAGGCAGCGTTCGCGGCGTTGCTCGGCCAAAACCTCATAAAGAAACTCAAGTATTTGCAGCTTGGGCATCGCGCCATCGTCAGTTTCGTCTTGCCAGTCCTGCAAAACAGCTTTGAGCTGAGTTAGCCAGATATTGGCCGGTTCGCTGCCGTAGCCATCATCCAGATAGCGCAGCCAGTCGCCAGCCTTGCTTAAGGGGTGTGGCGACTGCTTGATCGCATCCAGTAAATCGGCATTTTCCCTGATGCGCGACAACGGCGGTTGTTTATCGACTGGCAGCATAATGCTGATCGGAATATCGTGTTGCTCCAGCAAGGTCCTGACCGGATCGAGCAAGCGCCATGCGGTCGCCAGCACCGCGCATTGCGACCAGTCCAGTTGGCTGTCGAGCTGCCGCAAACGCAGCAATTCATCGACCACGGCAACCGCTTGGCTGTATTCATTGGCGGTAATCAGTTGCTGTACCCGGCCCTTGCCGACCGGATCGAGTTTTTGCCAGCGGCCTCCGGCATCCAGGGTTTTTCTGCCGCGATTGATGCGTATCGGCTGCTGCTGTTTCATCCGGTCCCGGTTATGTTGGATCAACTGGTTGGACGCGGCAATAATGTGTGCACTGGAACGGTAATTTTCCACCAGATAATGCACCTTGGCCTGGTAATCGTCTTTAAACTGGCGGATAAACTCGACGTTAGCGCCGCGGAACTGGTAAATATTCTGGTCGTCATCGCCTACCGCCAGAATGCCCAGCTTGCGGTCTTCATCCTGCGTGCGTCCGGCGATGGCTGAAATCAACTGGTATTGCTCGGCATCAATATCCTGATATTCATCGACCAGAATATAGCGGTAACCCGCCAATAACCGTTCCCGCGTTTCGTCTGCATCGACGCCCAGCAGTTGTTTATCGCCGCGCAATAAAGCGATCGCTTCGTTGATAATCTCGGCAAAGGGCGACCCGCCGGTCGCCCCTACAGTTGTTATCGCGTGGCCGGTCAGGCGCTGGCTTAAACCATGGTACGTCTGGATGGTCACACCTCTAGCATCGTCGCCGACCAGATCCAGTAAGCGCCGCCGCAATTGGGTGACGGCATTGCGGTTAAAACACAGCACCAAGAGCCTCTGGGCGGGATGCGTTTGACCCGCAATAAATAAGCGCAACGATGCACGACCACGCGGGTTTTTCCGGAACCCGGCCCTGCCAGAATCAACAAGTTGTCGTCCTCGCCGCTGGCTACCAGCGCCATTTGCTCGGGATTTTGCAAGTCGCCCACGATGCGCTGGAACGATTGCTGGCTGGTGGCGCGTTCCAATATATCTTTGCGGTCGGAAAAATAGCGTTTCACAAACTCGGTTTTATCGGTCGAGAAATAGGCAACCACAAACGCCAGCGCATGACTGATCTTATCCAGCCCGTATTTGGCGTATTCGTTGATTACATGCACCTGGAAAATCCGTTCGCTGTAATGCTGGGATAAGGGCTCGAAATCGCCTTTGTTGTATTGGCGGCCTTTGGATTCCGGCAACACCTCTATGGTCATCGCCGACCGAAATACCGCCAAGCCTTTTTGCAGGGTGATGATTTTTTGTTCGTGCAGAAAATTCAACGCGCGCTCGACGGCGGCCAGCGGGTCTCTAACTTCTGATGACGCGACCAAATCCTGGTTTAAAACGGCCAGCAAATCTTCAGCGGAAAACTCAACCAGCAAATCGGCGGACGGCTTGGTGTGGTCGGGGATGCGCTGGATAATACCGTCCAAGACCACCTTGGCTACCGCTTGACGAATCTCTGCCGTGGCATTCAACGCTGTCCAGCCCCGGTTAAGCTTGACCGCATACTGATCCAAGCCTTTATGCCTGAGCGTCAGGCTGCCTTTTTTTCCGGCCAAGCCCTTTCCGTCCTTAGCCAGACTGCCCAGCAACAGCCGTAAGATCTCGGGATTGCTGTTTTCGTGTCCATTATTTAACAGACTTTGGTTCAAATGGCGCAACGATAAGGTTTGCCATTGCTCGCTATCGGCATCGGGCGATTGCTCTTGCAGCATCTTAAGCATCACCCGCTCCAATGCACACACCTCTTCCAGCTTGGCGAGGGATGAGTTGCTGACCTTGTAGCGAACGAAAGCGGTCAACAACAGGCTCTTTTGAATCAGTCCCGCCTTGGCCATGTCGTACAACGTCCTGATCACTCGCTGGCTGGCGGTTTGGTCGATCTTTCCGCGTTTATGATCGTCTTTACTGTCTTTAAACGCGCCATGCAAAGCCAGTTCGTCGGCGCTAAAGCCTTCATCGCTTTCCGCGTTAAACAGCGCTTCCAATATCGCCAGCCAGCACTGTTGCTGGCGTTGCGACATACCCAGTTTTTCGACCTTGCTCTTGGCTTCGTCCATATTTTTGACCAGAGGACGGCCCTGAAACACCTGGTTAAGATTTTCATTGCGTTTGATGAAGCCGCCGCGTTCCAGCCATGACACCGCCATTTTGACCTTGGTATCGGCGGCATGATCTTCATTATCGAAAGACGTTTGCACGGCGTCATCCATCAGCAATTCACCGGTGGTCAACACCACATTGCCGGATTTGTCTTTTTTGCTTTTGCGCAGGCCCCTTAAAATCTGCGCAATATCGCGCTGGTTGATTTGCGACGAGGCCGATAATTTAAACTGGGTTTCGATGTCGTTTTCATCGAACAACAACACGCATTCCGCATCTTTTTGATCCCGCCCGGCGCGGCCCGCTTCCTGGAGGTAATTTTCGATGGAACCGGGGATGTCCGCGTGGATGACCAGCCGCACGTCTTCCTTGTCGATGCCCATGCCGAACGCATTGGTCGCCGTAATGATGCGCGTGGTGCCGGTCACGAAATTTTCCTGGATGTGCTTTTTCTCGGCGGTATCCTTGCCCGCATGGAACGCCTCAACCTGCCACCCTTGCTGCTGTAAATACTCGGCGATTTCTTCGGTATTTTTCCGCGTCGAACAATAAATAATCGCGCTGCCGCCGTCGGGCTCCGGGGACAAGCGCTCGGTCAACAGGCTGTTGATGCGCGGATATTTGTCCGCACCGTTGACGGTCTGCACTTCAAAATGCAGCTTGTCCCGCTCTACGCCGCCTTCGAATACGACCAAATCCTGCGCCAACTCGGCCTTGAAATAGTCGATGATTTCATCTTTCACATCCTGTTTTGCGGTGGCAGTAAAGCACTGCACCGGCGGCAACACGGCTTTTTGCCGTAGCGCGAACTCCTTGATAAAGCGCGCCGCATACAGATAATCCGGCCTGAAATCATGACCCCATTTGGACAAACAATGCGCTTCGTCGAACACCCAGCAGCCGATCTCCCGGTATTCGATGGCTTTCTGGAAGCTCAGGTTGCGCAACTGCTCCGGCGACACATACAACAGCGCAATATCGCCGTTTTGTATACCCTGCAACACCTCGCCGCGCTCCGGTGCGGTCAGCATGCCGGATAAAGCGGCGGCATTGGGCGCACCGGTTTTATTGCGCAGATTGTCCACCTGGTCTTTCATCAAGGCCTGCAACGGCGACACCACGATGGTTAACACGCCGCGCCGCTGGTAGCGCACCAACGCCGGAAGCTGGAAACACAGCGACTTGCCGCCGCCGGTCGGCAATATCGCAAACAGCGGTTTGCCGCACATCGCCGCCTTGACGATCTGTTCCTGCAAACTGCCGCCATCAGCCGCAGGCGGTTCCGGCCTGAATCCGGCAAAGCCGAAATACTGTTCCAGCCAAATGACCGGGTTATGCATTTGTGCGCAATACGAGCAAGCCGGATCATTGCAGGGAACTTCCCTGAGCCGGTTCAACGTCGGTGCGACGTCTTCAAAGCGCAAGCGCACCCACGGCGGCAACACCGAATTGCCGCCTGCGACCCGCAGCCATGCGAGACAATAGGCTAAAGCCGTTGCAGGAGCAAATGCGTTCGTCATTTGGTTGATAGCCGTACTACAGACTTTATCCAGTGTTAAGCGCTCGAACAAATCAAACGCCCCGGCTGCATCGACGGCTTTTGCGCCCATCGCCGACAACGCCAATTGCACCCCAAAAAACTGCGGGGCCCCAGAAAAAGCATAATGATAAAAATCCAGCAATCCGCCCTCGGCTTGTTGCTGTTGCAAGGCCTCCCATTGATCATGGAACAGCGACACAGCCAGACGCGCATCCGCCAACGGGTCGTTCAAACTGTCGCGCACCAGCTTGTAGTCCTTAATCAGCCGATGATAGGGATTTTCAGGAAACGCCAGCGGAGACAGCAATAACGTATCGACCACCGGCTTGCTCAGAAATTTAAACTGCGATGAAATGCTCCGGCAAACCGGAAGGTCATGCTCAAGGATGTTATGGCCTAACAGATAAGCTGCATCACGGGCAAAGTCGTCAAACTCGGCCAGTATTTTTTGGATGTTGAACGGCGCTTTGCGTTGGAAGGTTCTGTCGTTAAAGACCGCGCCTAACGCAAAGATCTCGCCGTTTTCATTGGTTTCTAAATCCAGGCTACAGCAGCTGTTTTGAAAGGTTTGCCAGTCCATTGTGTGACTATTTTCCGGTGGGTTGTTTAATGCGATTCTCATCGTATCAGGCTTGAAGGCCGGGCGCTATTTATTGACTCCTCAATGCAAAAGCACTTACACAACGCGTCATCCGGACAAGGAATGCAGAAACAGTTGCAGAGAAGCAATGGAGACAATATCAATTGGGCTATTAGTCATACCGGAGTGCAAGCTTTGCTTGCCCACTGGCAACACACTGCATAACTTGCAGGCAAAGCCTGCACTCCGTCCTTAAGTTAATGTTTATTATAATTGAACCACAGGCTATCCTAACCTGGTGCGCCATAATAAACAGAGGACACTATGAAAACATTAACCATTCAAGTTGAAGATACTTTGTATGATGCGTTATTGGAAATATTAGAAAACTTACCGAAACATAAAATCAAAATACAGGAAACGGATAGCGACAACCGCCTCGATTTTGAGCAAGCTATGGACTACGCCCTGGATAAAAACAAAGAGCTGTATAAGCGGCTGTCCTAATGCAATTATTAACGCTGGATCAGGTTTTAAAACTGCATAAGCGAGTCATTGAGCAATCAGGCGGCGCCATGTATTCGTAATCAAGAGGGCTTAGAATCAGCAATGGCACAACCCCGCATGAGTTACGCAGACCAGGAGCTGTACCCGACATTAATCGAAAAAGTGGCTGCGTTAGGTTTTTCTTTGATTAACAACTATCCGTTTATCAATGGCAATAAACGTATCGGTCATGCCGCGCTTAAGGTTACCTTACTGATGAATGGTTACAAGACCATGTTATACAGCGCTAAATGGCCTTGGAATTAACCAGCTCCGTAGGCCGGAATAAGGCCGTCCAAGCGCGTAGCGCGAGGTGGCGTTTCCGGCGAGTTCGGGAGGTGTTTGCCGGAAACGCCAGTTCTCGCTATTGCTCAAACTGGCTTATTCCGGCCTACGGGACTGCATGCTCAATCTTGGACCGCTTTCCTCTTATGATTGAGCTGGAGAGGTGGCATCTACTTGCTATTTACACCGTCTAGCAGAGTTTGTTTTCTCCAACCATCAACGGCATTGGGGATAGCTGCTATTTTTACACCGGTTGCCCATTTATCCCAAAACTCAACAGTGCCACTATTGGGCTTATTTTGAGGCTTTGAAATTCGAATACGGCTAGGAAGAAGACTTGCGTCACCGACAACCAACGCCTCACCTGTATCAAGAATCGGCAATAAGTCGCCAAAACCGCCCAGACTATCAGGTAACAGCCGACGAACTACTGCTTGATCATCGCCATTCGTCAAACGCATCGCTACAAGGTTGTTACACTGACTCAACACCGTTCGATTTACTTCTGATGGGCGTTGACTGATGACAACAAGTCCGACCCCATACTTCCTACCTTCTTTTGCAATTCGCTCAAATATCTCGACAGCGATTTCGTCTGCTCCACCTGAAGATTGACGCTCAGGAATATACAGATGTGCTTCATCACAGAACAAAGCGATAGGATGCCTATGCGTACTCGTAGTCCATTGTTGAACCGAAAAAGCTAGCTTAGCAACAAGACTCACTATTAAAGGAAGAATATCTGATGGCACTTCTGAAAAATCTATAATCTTCACACCACCCTTGTCGTCCTTCTGATCCTTTGTTCCTGCAATCAACACGGACACAAGTTTTTCAAGCCATTCGAATTTCAATGTTTCATCGCCGCCTTGAAATAGAAAACTTAGTCGCCGATCAGTTCGTTTATTTTCTAATCGTTGAATTAAGCGGCTGAGTTTGCCATAAAAGTCTCCTTGCTTTTCTGAACGACTACCTGGAATCATTTCAATATTCAGTCGTTCGAGTTCGCTGAGTACTGAGTCAAGGTCAAAAGGAATTGGACTATCTATCGTAAAGTTTTTAAGAATGTCCTCATGTTTTCCTTCGTTCAGGTATTTATGTTTCGCATTCACGATAGTGCGAGACATTACCATTGCTTGATTTGGCGCGTTTTGATCACTGCGATCAACAAACATTGATAGCATCGCCTCATAACCAAGTAGCCAATGAGGTAAATAAACCACCCCATCCTCAAGTGTCTTTTTTTGGTCAAGATCACTTGGCCCAGCAATGCGCAAGTGGCGAATACCGTCCCCACAGATAGGCTTATATTCGCCATGAATGTCGAAAACGAGAGCATTAGCATTTGCTAGATTGGCTACCTGTTCAAGTATATGCGCTGTTGTCCAAGATTTCCCTGAACCTGTGCTGCCAACGATGATTGCATGTCGTTGGAAAAACTTATTTCCATTTAAATAGGCTTCTGCTTTATCGTCCAAGGTATATTTACCTAACGAAAGACGCTGACTATCGTCACCAACATCGGAGACAACTCGCATGAAATTGGTTAGTCGCTCACCTTCAACTGCAAAACAATTCGCATCAATTTCAGGAACTGTTTCCAGTGTCCGCAAAAATATGTTGGATCGCTCACCAAGCTTATCAACCATTGTGCCAATAAGCGTGATTCGAACAAGATTCAATTCTGATGGTTGATCATATGAATCGTCATTTACATCTTTTCTATCAATATTTTTATTAGCTTTTTCTTCTACAGAAGTTCGAGTAATCTTTTGGATGATCCCAATAAGATGCTGACCAGGTCGACTACTTTGTAATACTGCGAGGCGGTTTACTTGAAGTTTTCGTAACCGTTCTACGTCAGCGACAACCACCATCACCGTTGCTGTATCGACTGAACGGACTTTCCCCAAAGATTCATTATCGCTAAAATCAAAAATACTCATACTATTACCATGCTTAAAAATTGTTCGAGTTGCCAAACGGGTTTGTCCTTAAGTTCCACTCCGTCTGGATATTCAGCCGAATACATTTTGCTTCCACTACCACATTCTTCTAATGCTAAATAGCGTGGACACTTACCGCTTTTCAAGAATTCGTGCGCTGTAGGTGTAATTTCTTTTGTAATAAGCACTAAGGGTACTGACTCGACTCGACAACGTTCAACTAATTTAGTTTGAAGATGCTTGTCATTAAATCCATAGCCTATACATAAATATGATCCAGCAGCCTGAAGTGCCAAGTCAGCGCCCTGTTTGATAGACAAGAACGGTTCATCATGTGTGAGCCGATATTTTTCTATTCCTGGAGTCACAATAACAGGTTTAATTCCTGACGGTCTGGAACCAAATACAGGCAGAGCCATCACAATGCCGTCATCATCCTTAAACCAATCGAAGGAGCCATGAACTTTCCAGATTTTCACTACGCGTGTAGTGGACTTAAACGGTGTATGCCCACTTGATCGAAAACGTAAGTGCCCATAACTGAATCCGGTGTAATGACTCAATTCTCCCGCATCTGCTGCATATTCTGCGATACGATCATAGTTGGGTGTAACAACGTGTATATCAGACTTGGTACTTTGGAACAGGTGACGATAAAGTTTTGTTAGTGGGAATACATGCCGATTTCTGAGTACGCCTTCAAATACTCGAATATCGTACGGAGCAAGAAAATCCCAAGTACTCTCAACGATATGTTGCGTGATTGAGTCAGGCAATCGATGATCGTTAAGGGCTGTTTCAAGATCAAGTTTGAGAAGACTAACATGGAACTTGTCCCAAGCTGATTGATCTTCAGATGATGTACTTCTAGGAAGTAATGTCGAAAGAAGATGATCCCGTAATCCCGGCATACCTGGAATGCCGTAGGCAGCGGAGCTTCCGCTGCCTAAAATTAATACAGGAACTTTTGAAATGCAGTCTTGCGCTATTTCGTGGGCTATTTCAGAATAAGTTTTACTCAAATGTATTTCCTTTTTATTTTAAATCATCCAAACCAAAAAACACCTAACTAGATATCAAGGTGTGCTAAATGCCGTTTTTCTTATCAGTCAGATACAATGACGGTATCGCCGTCCCCCGCCAACAGGCGCTGGGGGAACTTGGCTAAATACATAAGCATCATTTTGCAGATCGAAAATCCACACGATCTCAAAGCGGTCTCCGGTCCATTTTTGCGGGGCGGTCGTGCTGTTCCCTAAAATCAGATTGGTGATTCCGGGAATGTCCTAGTATTCCCAGGCAATCAGGACTATGCCGCCGTATCTCATGGCATCCTTGATCATGTCGGCTTCGTCCCCTTTCTTGTATTTGCTGTTGATCTTGATGCCGAGTTTTTCGGACAGCGGGGTAATCGTCTCCTGCGGGCGAAGGCTATTGCTATGCTTACCGACGCCAGATGCGTAAAGATGCAGGGGAATGGCGAGCCAGGATTCTGCAACATCCCATCAACAGGGTCGAAGAATGCCGCCAGCGCCCCTGCCCTTTGCCAGCCTTGCGGAATCAGGGATTCCGGGTCTTGGTTACCGTTGATGTCCACTCCGTAAGGCGCGCCGGAATCAGCCGGTTTTTCGGCGTGGCGTACGATCATTATTTTTTCGCTTTCATCTTGACCTGTTAATTGACCGGACGCATGATCACGGCCGAAGCGGGGCAATGGTCTCTAACGCCTGAGCTGCATGTCTTGGGCTGCATGGCTTTGTCGAAACAGAGGCGAACTTCTTGCAGATATTCGCCTTTGCAGGCAACAGCCATCTGCACATTTGGATTCGAATCCTTAAACTGTTTGCGGATTTGGGCGGCCGATGTATTGACCTGACGGCCGGGATTGGCGAAAGCGTCCGGGATTTTTATGGTCTGGAAAGCGCTCTTGATCAGGCCGAAGTATTCGCCGACCTTTTCGCCGCTGCATGTGCCGTGTTTTTCCCATTCGTGCTGAATCAGTTTCTCGCTGGGCATGATGGGAAGCATTGCCTGCACGACCGTTTCGGGAACGGCGGAAGTCGTCGAGCAGGAATCGGGGTAACCTTTATTATATTGCGGCCATAATCCATGCACGACGAATCCGTATTGCTTTTCTCCATCGCATTGGGGCTTGTCGCTCGGCACTTCGGCGCAATGCTCCGGCGACCAGGACAGGGTCAGCAGGTAATAGTCGAATTGCCCAGGCTGGCCGTCCGCATAAACCGGAAGGCTTAAACATAGAATCAATGCCAAGGCCGTTTTGCCGATTGTTTTTGTATACGACATTATTTTTCCTTTTGTTTGAATGTTGACTCAGGCTCTGTCGCCATTTTTATGCAGTTTATTTGCCGTCGGATCCCGGTTTGTTGCCGGTACCCCGCAGACGAACCAGTTTTTGCAAAAGATCGAACCAAAACGGCGCTCCGAAAAGCGTTGTCGATGCGGTCACTAGCCAACCTGCTAATTGGGTGCCGCTTAGCGGTGGTGTATCGGCTGTCCAGCCTATGGGTAAGGACATGAATTCTTTCCATGAAATATCTGCCGAAGGGGTCGACGCGCTGATCCCCGCAGCAATTGCCGGATGTTGCCAAAGTGTCGTGAAGAGGTGAAAGCTATCGATGTTGAAAAGGGCTGCAATGACCAAGGCGATTATCAAGCAATACAGCTGCGAGCGGCGCTTGTAGTTGCCTGATAACCGGTCCATCCCGGCGTCAAACCATGCTGCCACTTCAGCATGGACATTTTCAATCTGTCCTGAGGCTCGTCCGTATATCCCTTGCAGCAGTCGTTTTAACTGGGGATCTTTCATTGCGTCGATGTCCTTGCCTAGCTGTGCAAAATCGCCGGGTATGGTTTGTATATTATCGATAAGGGCGATAGCAAAATGCTTTGGATCGATATAAGAGGGTTTGTTTTTGAGGTCTTGTGCATTTTCGGCATCTCCTTGGCCTAGATGACTCACCAAACCGTGGTTGTATACATTGAGAGCAAGCCCCTCAAACTTTGGATCATTGAGCAGGGATTTGACGCCCTCCAACAGCGAGTTGGATCGCAGCTTAAGGGCTGATGCAATGGCTTCGTTAATGGAGCTGACAATAAGCGCTACGGAGGCGTAACAGAAGACGAGTCCGATTGCGACTTCCAAGGTGGTACTGTTAAACATAGATTTCTCCTTCTTTTGATTTTTTTCCCGGAACTTAGGCCGAGTTATGGGTTCATCGGTTTGAATGTTTCTTTTTGATCATATCACCGGTGACAAATAATCGGTTACTTGACGACATTACCCAAAAAGGTGCGCAATTTTTCGCTGATGAATGGCATCGCGGCGGCAGCGGTTCTGTGATCGGGAACTTCAGGCATTGTCCCCTTCACCAGATTCTCGACATGATTCTCGATGTCGTCGAGAATATTTATTCCCTCACGAATCGGGAGGTGGGCAGCCGCTTCGTGCATCGCTTTCTGGAAGTCGTTCAGCGGCGCGTTCAATGCTTTTACAAGTTCGTCGGGGCTGACTGCGTAGGGCAAGGGCACGACTTTATCCGGGCCGAGATTGCTCGGGGTGTCGAGGTTCAGCACGCATTCCAGATCCGGGGCGACCGCGTCTCGATGGCTGATAGGCGCGCCGAGAGCAAAGCATTTCCTGAGGGTAGCGATGACCGAGGTATGATCGAAGGGGAAAGATGACCCTACCGGTGTCTTCAGGATGGTTCCGGCCTTGATATAGGGAGAGACAAGCACCGCCGGAACCCGAACCCCGTAGCGGTCGAAGCCGAATGGCTGGGAATGGCTGTTGTCGGGAGGAACGGCTTCCGGCGGAGGGACGTGGTCGTAGATTCCTCCGTGCTCGTCGTAGACGATGACGAGCAATGTCTTTTCCCAAGTCGGCGCGCTCCTTAGCGCATTGTAAACCTCTGCGATCAGGTCCTCGCCCATTCCCACATGGTGCGGGGGATGCTGGTCGTTGGGCAATTTCACGTCCGGAAAATAGCGCGGCTCGATAAAGGTATAGGAAGGTAATTTGCCGGCAGCGGCGTCCTTCGCGAATTCCGTCTCGAAAAGCCTGAACCGATCTATATGCGGCCATAAACGGCTGAGGGTGAGAGTCTGCGGGAAATCGTGAAAATAGATTTTCCATGCATCAGGATTGCTGAATCGGTTGAAAACAGTCTCCATCAAATAAGGAAAATGCGCGGGCGAATTGTTTTCATATCCCTCCGCGGTGCCGCAATGCAGAAAGAAGCGGTTCGGCCAGGTCTGGCAGGGCGCGGAGGCAAACCAGTTATCGCACACCGCGAATTGCTTCGCCAGGGTGCTGATGACCGGAAGCTGCTTCGGCGTGTAGTAATGCATGATCGATTCCGGCGAATAGTTTCCGGAAGCGTCGGCGGCTTGCCTGACATAGTTGTTGACGAAACCGTTCATCGCCGGCGTTTCGCTGCCCGGTTTGCCGTCGAGCCCGAACAGCTGCATGTTAATGTCGTTCCAGAGTTCGCCGGGATCCGGATCGGGAATCGACATGGATTTCTGGTCGATGTTTCCGCTGTTCCACACCTTGACGTCATCCTTGCCGTGGTTCGGGTTGGTTTCATTGCCCGTGAGTCCGTCGAATCCGGGATTTCCGGAATAAAGCTGTCCCAAGATGCTGTCGAAGGACCGGTTTTCCATCATCAGTACCACGACATGTTCGATTTTTCCGCCAAGATTTCCCATGATTTTCTCCGCTAGTCATTCGTTACAAGAGTTATTACGACAATGCCGTTTCGCAGATTTCAGGTTCATCCTGTTGTGTTAGGCGCGTCACCCAGCGGCCACTCTATCCAAACATAACGCAGGATGGCGGTCTTGGCTTTCGTTGGCGATGTGGCGCGCAATTGTGGCGTAAAAAATTGTAGGCGTATGTAAGCCAAAGCTGAAAATGAACCTATAGCGTCATTTATGTCTTGCAGTTGTAAACATTAGCGGCCGATTAAACGTTGCACGGCGAAGATTTCGTCAGCCGTAATTCCGCTCGCCAAACAACGCGGTGCCGATTCTGACAATAGTGGAGCCTTCGGCAATTGCGGCCTTTAAATCCCCGGTCATGCCGAACGAGAAGGTATCCAGCTCGGCGTGTCCCAGTTTTGCGACGGCCTGATACAGTGCTTTATAGGGCTGGCGTTGTTGCTCAAAATCGTCTTGCGGGGCCGGAATGGCCATGACGCCACGCAGCTTCAGGTTGGGCAGTTTGGCAATCTGTTCGCACAGTTGCGGCAATTCGGCCAGGGTAATGCCGGACTTGCTCGGTTCGTCGCTGATATTGACTTGCAGGCAAATATTTAACGGCGGCAAATGGGCCGGGCGCTGTTCGCTCAGGCGTTTGGCTATTTTTAAACTGTCCACGCTATGCACCCAATCGAAATGCGTCGCCAGCGGCCTGGTTTTATTGGATTGGATGGGGCCGATAAAGTGCCAGGTAATAGCGTAGGCGCCCAGTTCCTGCTGTTTTCTCAAGGCTTCCTGCAAATAATTTTCGCCGAAATGGCGTTGCCCGGATTGATAGGCGGCGGCAATATCTTCGCTTGGCTTGGTTTTGCTGACGGCTAATAACAGTACCGATCCGGGCTGACGGTTGCAGGCAAGTTCCGCATCGCTGATCTGCGAGCGTATGTGTTTGAGTCTTTCAGTTATGGTTGTCATTGGGTGTCCGTTGTCAGTTAGTTACCGGTTATTAGACAACACACATTTAAAAAATGAAAATATGAACTATGGTATAAGGACAATTTTATTTTTGTCTTCAAGAGGATGTTATGGATATTGCCGAATTGCTGGCTTTCTCAGCTAAAAACAAAGCGTCGGATTTGCATTTGTCGGCGGGACTCCCGCCTATGATCAGGGTTGACGGCGATATTCGGCGAATCAATATTCCCGCATTGGACCATAAGGAAGTGCATGCGCTGATTTATGACATCATGAATGACAAGCAGCGCAAAGATTATGAGGAATTTCTGGAAACCGATTTTTCGTTTGAATTACCCGGCGTTGCCCGGTTTCGGGTTAACGCGTTTAACCAGGAGCGCGGTGCAGCCGCTGTATTCAGGACGATTCCCTCGGTAATATTGAGCCTTGAAGACTTGAAGGCCCCCAGGTTTTTTGAAGAATTATGCCAAAAACCGCGCGGCCTGGTTCTGGTGACCGGCCCGACCGGCTCCGGCAAGTCGACTACGCTGGCGGCGATGATTAATCATATTAACTGCAACGATTACGCGCACATCCTCACCGTAGAAGACCCTATCGAGTTTGTTCATGAGAGCCAAAAATCGTTGATTAACCAACGGGAAGTCCATCGCGATACTCACGGCTTTTCCGAAGCGCTGCGTTCTGCCCTGCGGGAAGATCCCGATATTATTCTGGTCGGCGAAATGCGCGACCTGGAAACCATCCGTCTGGCAATGACGGCGGCGGAAACCGGTCACCTTGTGTTCGGCACGCT
>Ga0208752_100339_pt1 | contig 14112 bp, 10 predicted proteins | sample LakWasMet27_LOW6_2_FD_183871 | JGI IMG/M metagenome (GOLD analysis project Ga0208752, IMG submission 183871) | Freshwater sediment methanotrophic microbial communities from Lake Washington under simulated oxygen tension - Sediment Metagenome... | ecosystem: Environmental > Aquatic > Freshwater >... | reverse complement strand
ATTATGCAATGCCGCAACAAAATAACTGGTTGACGGAATATCGATACCTCGCTCCCGTAATACGTCCCGCACCGGTTCATAGTTGGCCATCCAGGCAAAGGCACGCGCATTAGGCGCACCCGGTTTACCGGAGCAAGCACCGCAATCATAAGCGGCAAAATGCGGATTATTAGTGCTGCTGGAACCGTGCGCAACTACCACAACCAGCGGCGCAAATTGTTTAGTCAGGCCGATATTGCGCAGCAAACCCTCAATTTTGTCGGCCATCTCTGTCACCGAAAACCCCAACAGCTGCCCGTCGGCATTGGGCTCATCGTTTTCCCTCAGCAAATGCAAATGGGTATGCGCGTCAACTTCGCTTAATTTTTTGATTTTTAACAGTTGCGAGCTAGGACGAAACACATCCCAAAGCATCCGCGCGGCATAACCGATCCCCAAAATTTGCGTGAACAACCAGCCTTTAAAGAGCGAATGCGGCTTGATGTGTAGATCAGAGAAACCTTCGGTCACAGCATTTTTTTCCGCTTCCGGCCGCAAGTTTGATTCCATGATCAAATGTTTGGGATTGAGAATATTTGGACACTGGGCGACTGGATAAGCATCATCAAAGCCCTGATACAAAAAATCGATGCCAAAAAATCCCGCCGCGCCAAATGTTTCAATGCCGGGATTAAGTTCTTCCAAATAGCGGCGCAGCGAGCATTCCCTGTCGTCGATGCAAAAAAATGCCTGGGCGATTGGCGCTTCTTTAGAAGGTATGAAATCCAGTTGATTTCGCTCATGGTTCGACAAACTCACCACGAGCGGACTCAACAAGTCTTCGTTCGTCCTGAGCTTGTTGAAGGACATAGTCGGCGCTTTTAATGCAATCAACAACTCAGTATGCAGCGAATATTCCATCGCTTCATGCCACACTTTTAACGGTAACGGCACGATCGCTTTGGCCTCATAGTCGCTTAACAACGGTATGTCGGCAGCGTGCGGCGTTTGCGCAACGGTAATAAATTTCGCGCCTCTTTTTTTGTTAAGAATCGCCAATTCAGCGAGCAGTTCTACGGCGATGAGTTCTTTCAGCGTAATCTGGCGGCGTTCCAACAGGGCTTTAGAATCGAGCTCGATAAGACGCACCATGCCCGCCCAGCCGGGATGAGCGAGTAACATTTCCAACAGATATTGCTCATATAGCGATTCGTCACCGACTATTCGTTGCAAACAAGTCGAAATCAGGTCATTAGGACTTTCATTTAATAAGTTTCGAATGGCTGGCTCATTAAACGGATAAAGCGGCAACAGACTGTTTTGCGCCAAGCGCCAGACACAGCTTAAAAATGATTCATCAGGTTTAGCCAAGGTCCAACGGCTAATACCTTGATCCAAAAAGTTCGCCAGCAGCCGGAAAATAATCGGATGAACGAGCGAATTCAAATCAACTTCCAAATGCGTAAGCCAGCTATTGCGGACACCATGATTAGCCAGCGATACGGGGGGATAGTGATCAGTACTGTCTACCGCAAATAGCTTTTCTTTCAATGCCGATATGCTTTCCGGCTGACAACCGGAATGTTTAATAGCCCAATCAATCGCAAAATCCTTGATTCTGCCTTGCTTGTGCATGGCCTGATATTCCGCCAATGACAAATAACTACGGGCACCAAACACCTTTGCGGCAATCGCCACGCCTTGGTGAAAAGGGTAATGCTGAACAGCATGCAAGGTATTGTGGTGAATAAAATCCTTAATCGGCCCCTGCACAGGCAGCCAATGCGAGATATGCTCAATCGAGACGTTCAGGTCAAACTCAACAGGTTTCATTAGAACCTCCTTAATGATTATGTTCTAAAGGCCACGTTGATCGCTTTTCCGACGACTCATATGATCGGGTTTCATTCTTCGTGCAGCCAGCGGATGCTCTGAATAGGCATTGTGAAATTCCATACCGATCAAAACGCAATGCCCGCCCTGCGCTTCGTAATCGTGCTGAAAAGAATGCAGGAATTCCATCACGGTGTGGTCCAGTAAAAACGTGTTGTTCAATTGAAATACCACGGTTTTGCCTTGATCCAGCGTCGCTAATTCGGTTTTTAATTTTAAGAAGTTAGAGAAAATGGCCGCACCCACCAAGTTAATCACAGTGGTATCCGGGTCTTGATGTTCGACGGTATAGTAAATTTTAAACAGGTTATTCGGTCTGATACCACGCAGCATATGGATGACAAATTTGGTCAAAATACCGAGCGCAACACCGATCAGTAAATCTGTCGCTAACACGCCGATGATGGTGACAACGAACATAAACAACTGTTCTTTACCGATACCCATCACTTCCGCAAACGATTTTGGTGACGCCAAGCGAAAGCCTGTATACACCAGCAATGAGGCTAATGCCGCCAGCGGAATGCTGTGAATCAAGCGTGGAAACAACACCACAAAGGCCAGCATGAAGGCGCCGTGGAAGAAATTGGCCCATTGTGTCTTTGCGCCGTTATTAACGTTGGCAGAGCTACGCACGATTTCAGCAATCATCGGTAGGCCGCCGATCATACCGGCAACCAAATTACCTACACCGACAGCAGTCAAATCACGATCTAACTTAGAATGACGTTTGTAAGGGTCGAGCTTATCAACAGCAATGGCACTTAACAGACTTTCCAAACTGCCCACTAAGCTGATCGCAACCACTGCTTCCCAGAATTCGAGCGTGGCGATCTTGGAAAAGTCAGGAAAATAAAAACTAGACATGAAGTTTTCAGAAATCGCGACTAAAAATGCCGGTCCGACTGTTTCTTCGTGATGTGGTAAAAAGTGCGCATCAGGCAAAAACAAATACATGTGCTGATGTTCCAAATCAAAGTATCTTGCCAAGGCGATACCCGACAACACCACTAACAACGGCGCGGGAACCATCTTCAACGTTGGATTTTTAATGACTGACCAGATAATCAAAATCGCCAAGCCGGTAAAACCGATAATGGCAATTTCCGGATTGAGGTTAACCAGGCTGTGCGGAATCTGGGCAATGGTAGACAGCAAACTGCTGCCTTTTTCCGGCGCAACGCCCAGCATGACGTGAATCTGCTTTGCCATGATGATGATGCCAATGGCGGCCAGCATGCCGTGTACCACCGATGCGGGAAAAAACGAACTCAGTCGCCCGGCTTTAAATACGCCCAATAAAATCTGTATCACACTGGCGACCACAATCGCAGCCAGCGCATAACGATAACCGGCCATCGCATCGCCTTCGCCCAGCTCTTGGACTGCGCCAAGCACGACAACAATCAACCCGGCTGCCGGGCCGTTGATGGTCATAAATGAACCGTTAATGCGTGAAACCAGTACCCCGCCAATAATGGCCGTGATAATACCGGCCGAAGGTGGAAAACCGGACGCCATCGATATACCTAGACACAATGGCAAAGCAATTAAAAAAACCAAAAAACCGGACAATAAATCGCTGCGCCAGTTTTGTTTTAGACCGGCCAAGCCGGTAAGAGGGATTGCGGATGGCAATGCAGTACTCATATTCACTCCTGATAGACAACAATAAACAACTTGTACTACCTACAAGCCATTACCGTGCCAAAAGCAAACATGCTTATTAACTCATTGTATTTATTTAACTTTAAAAACATACGCCGCAATAGAATCGATTGACTTAAGCGCAAGCGGTTCATATCAACCAATATCAATGGTTGATATGAACCGATTTGTTTTTTGTCGGTTATTGATAACTACTTTACTCCCGTTATTCCGCCCCGAGCATCGCAGCTTTTGGCGAAATAGGCCCACAAGGGGAGCGGCAAGGATGCCGCTCGTTTTCGCAGGGCCACGGATGGCCCTTCGAAAACCCTCGACAAAAGCGAGAAGCGCAGGATATAGGCGGAATCCGGGTCGCCTTTTCTTTGGCTACTTTCTTTTGGCGAAGCAAAAGAAAGTAGCTCGCCTGTCGGTGCGAGAACCGACATTAAAATAATCGTCGCTTGCGACACCGTTTCTCCACTATTCAATATCTTTACCACACGATAGAGCCCGTGTAACATCCCAGCAAATACGCCGCGCTACAGAGTCTTGATAAGGTGCGGAGCCTTTTACTCCTGAAAATCACAGGGAGAACTACCTAATGACCACGCTCACCATCAACGGCAAGCCCCGCCAAATCGACTTATCAGGGGACACTCCCCTGCTTTGGGCGTTGCGCGATCACTTGGGCTTAACCGGAACAAAATTCGGCTGCGGCATGTCTTTGTGTGGGGCTTGCACTGTTCATGTCGACGGAGAACCCACTCGTGCTTGTGTAACGCCAATTTCCGCGGCAGTCGGCAAAAACATCGTAACGATCGAAGCCATCGATCAGGACGCAATCGGACAAAAAGTTCAGGACGCCTGGTTAGCCTTGGGTGTGCCGCAGTGCGGTTATTGCCAGTCCGGTCAGATCATGGCCGCCACCGCGTTGCTCCAGCACAATCCCAGTCCTTCTGATGCCGATATTGATAAAGCCATGAGCGGTAATATCTGCCGATGCGGTACTTATCCTCGTATCCGTGCCGCCATCAAACAGGCTGCCGGCTTAAAGGAGATTAAGCCATGAACAAGTCTTTGGATCATGCTGAATTGACAGTAGATGGTGACAACGTGAGCATCGTCAACATTAGCCGACGCGGTTTTCTCAAAGACTTAGCACTCAGCGGATTTGTACTTGCCGCCGGATTTCCTGCGCTAACCAAAGCAGACGAAACTGCCGCGCCCACTGCAAAAGATAAGTATGGCGCCGATGCCATGCCGCACGGCTGGGTCGACAATCCGCTGGTATTCGTTGCAATAGCTGAGGACGGCACGGTCACCATCGTTTGTCATCGTTCTGAAATGGGCCAGGGCGTGCGCACCAGCCTGCCGATGGTGGTGGCCGACGAACTGGAAGCCAACTGGCTGCATGTAAAAGTCGAGCAAGCGCCGGGCGACGAAGTCCGTTACGGCAATCAAGATACCGACGGCTCGCGCAGCATGCGCCACTTTTTTATGCCAATGCGCCGAGTCGGTGCTGCGGCACGGCAAATGCTGGAATCGGCAGCGGCTGCACAATGGCAAGTACCGGTGCATGAAGTCCATGCTGATCTACATCGTGTTATCCATCCCGCCACAGGCAGAACGCTTGGTTACGGAGAGCTGGCTCAGGCGGCCGCAAAATTGCCGGTACCTGCACGCGAATCCTTACGTTTAAAAACTCCAGCTGACTTTCGTTACATCGGCAAGGGCCAAGTCGGGATTTATGATGGACGAGATATTGTCAGGGGTCTTGGGCAATACGGCATCGACACGCGGCTTAAAGACATGCTTTACGCCGTGGTTGCACGCCCACCTGTGTTCGGCGGCAAAGTGGTAAGTTACGATGCCAAAGATGCCCTCAAGGTGCCGGGCGTGCTTAAGGTGATCGAACTCCCAAGCAGCCCGCCACCTGCTGAATTTAATCCGCTTGGCGGCGTCGCAGTGATTGCCAGCAACACTTGGGCAGCCATTCAAGGGCGCAAGGCGTTAAAGATCGAATGGAACAAAGGCCCACATGGTAATTACGATTCTGTAGTCTACAAAACCGAACTTGAAGCCGCCGCGCGCAAGCCAGGCAAAGTGGTGCGCAATGAGGGCGACGTTGAAGCCGCATTGAAAACCGCTGCCAAACGGGTAGAAGCGGAATACTACGCCCCACATCTAGCACAAGCCCCGATGGAACCTCCGGCGGCGACAGCTCGTATTATAAAAGGACATTGTGAAATATGGGCTTGCACTCAAGCGCCACAGCTATCTCACGATCAAGTGGCAAAATGGCTAAAACTCACACCGGAGAAAGTCACTGTCCATGTCACGCTACTGGGTGGCGGCTTTGGACGCAAATCCAAACCCGATTATGTGATTGAAGCGGCACTATTGTCGCAAGCCATGAATGGCAAACCGGTTAAGGTGACCTGGACGCGCGAAGACGATTTGCATCATTCTTATTTTCACACGGTGTCAGTCGAACGACTGGAAGCAGGGCTGGACGATCAAGGTAAACCGATTGCCTGGTTGCACAGAACCGTAGCGCCAACCATCTCGTCCACATTCGGACCAGACAGCAAACACCAAATGCCGGTCGAATTGGGCATGGGCGTCATCAATGTGCCTTATACCATTGCTAACCTGCGCATCGAAAATCCGGAAGCCGAAGCACATACCCGTATTGGCTGGTTTCGATCAGTGTCTAATATTCCGCACGCCTTCGCGATTCAATCGTTTGTTGCAGAATTGGCCGCTGCGGCAGGACGCGATCATAAAGATTTCTTACTGGAATTAATTGGTCCACCGCGCCGAATCGACCCGCGCACCTTGGGCGACAACTGGAATCATGGCGAATCGCCTGAGCTTTACCCTATCGATACCGGTCGCCTGCGCCGTGTCACTGAAACCGTCGCAGACAAAGCGGGCTGGGGACGTGCGTTGCCTAAAGGCCGAGGCTTGGGCATTGCCGCGCATTACAGCTTTGTGACTTATATTGCCGTGGTTGTAGAAGTGGCCGTTAGCGAAGACGGAATTTTGAGTATTCCCCGCATTGATGTCGCAGTGGATTGCGGACCGCAGGTTAATCCTGAACGTATCCGTTCGCAGATTGAAGGCGCCTGTATTATGGGGGTAAGTCTGGCAACCCTTGGGGAAATAAGTTTTAAAGACGGCGCGGTGGTGCAGGATAATTTTCATCAATACCAGCTGACCCGTATGGATGACGCCCCCCGCGAAATCCGAGTGCATCTGCTGCCCGCGACCGAGTTCGACACACCGCTTGGCGGCGTGGGTGAACCCGCTGTGCCGCCCATCGCACCGGCAATATGCAACGCGATTTTTGCAGCGACCGGTCAACGCATCCGGCAGCTACCAATCCAGGAGCAATTGAGAAAAAATTAAACACTTCTCGCCCCGGAAATAAGAAACATAAAAAAAAGCCCGGTAGCTACCGGGCTTTTTTGTGAGCTAAAGCAAAAATGCTTTATTTACGCATCGATTTGTTAAATCTTTTGTCTAATTTGTTATTGGCTTCTTTAGATAATTCAGCAGCGCGATTAGCGGCAATCTCTGCGGCTTCTGCCTGTGCAGCTGCGGCTGATGCAGACGTTTGTGCGCTGGCAGCATTTGCTGACGCTTGTTTAACTGAAGCATCCAAACCATCAACTTGCGACTGTAAATTTTCAACATCTGAATTACTTGCACAAGCCGCAAGCATACTTAAAGCCACGGTAATCATTGCTAATTTAATTACTTTTTTCATATTATTTTCCTTACTCAAAATTAAAACACATGTAGACATTTTTTCAGGCATCTACGCTAAAAATAAAGGCCTGATGATAAGCAGATTTTTTTTAGAAAACTGTCGACTAGCGCCGGAATTTAAGAAAATTAAGCCTATCTACAATGATAGAGAAAATCAGGCAAGGACTGCACTGTTAATATTGATTGATCAAAAGTTCAAAATCTTCAGGTTTATCAATATCCACTTCCGCTTCCGGCAAGGGGATTTTTAATAATCTGTCTTTAAAATTCAAGATCAAAGGCTTGGCACCTCGATCGCCTTTAAGTACCAACAAATCCGTAAAAAATTCCGCAGGAAATACGACCGGCACCCCTACCGACTGATGATATTCACTGACAACAATGTGCGTCGGGGCATGTTGCCAGCCGCTCAACAGGTTTTGAATGTGCGCAGCGTTAATTAACGGTTGATCGCACAGCATGATGAGTGCCGCAGCCGCTGATGCGGGCAAAGCTTTAATGCCGGCACGAATTGAAGAGGCCATGCCTTCTTGCCACTGTGAATTCACAATCGAAGTAACATCACCAAGATCGATAGATGTTTGTATCAATTCGGCATGCGCACCCAGCACGACGATAACTCGGTCTCGGTCATGCAAAATTTCGCGGATGTTGGTAATGGCATGGGCCAGCAACGGGCGATTATGCCATTCGAGTAATTGCTTGGGATTCCCCATGCGACTGGAACTGCCCGCCGCTAAAATAATCGCGTAAACGTTATCGATGGCTACATTCATGTAATTCTTCTGCAGCTTTAACACCGAGTTGCTGCCCGCTACGTCTATTCAGTTTGGCATGGATGCCGGCCATTATAGATAGCGCAATTTCTTCCGGTGTTTCTGCACCAATATCCAAGCCAACCGGTCCAAACACTCGCTCAGCAATTAGGGCAGCATCATTACCCAGACTATGCAATAACCGATCTTTGCGATGCATTGGCCCCAATAAGCCAATAAAAGGAATATCACAGCTTGTGACCGCTTTTAAGTAGCGCGCGTCGTATTCAATGTTGTGCGTCATCAACACCAAGGCGTTAAATTGATCCAATTCGAGTTTATCGTCGATGTCTTCCGGCATTAAATGCAACAGCTGGTCAACCTGCGGGAAGCGTTCTTTTTTAATATGGCCGGGACGGTAATCAACCACCGTGATTCGCCAGCCCAGCGCCTTGGCCGATTGAACCAGAGGAATAGCATCGGTACCTGCTCCAAACACCAGCAAGCGCAGCGGCGGTTGTAGCGGATCGTAAAATGCCGTAATTTCTTGGTCGTTGATAATATACGATTCGATGCGTGGTTTTTGTTGCAATACTGTTTGTAACGCCGAGGTGGTAAACGGAAAAGGTGCTGAAGTTAACAACTGCTGATTACTACCAGCAATTACAGGCAAAAACAGGCTGCGCCCGGACGGAAAATCAGCATGTCCAGATTCAAAAACGGTGATCAGAACCCCAGATTGATTAGCGTCAGCGGCATCGGCAATGATATTCAAAGGACTAAAATCCTCCTCTGCTTTTAACAATTGCAATAATACTTTCACGGCACCGTTACAACCTAGCCCTAGCCCCCAGATAACATCATCCGGGGAGCGCATATCGTAAAACACGGTTTTGGCTGCTTCAGTCTCGAAAACCGACCGCGCCTGCTCAACCAAATCTCTCTCAAAACAACCTCCCCCCAACAAACCGATCAATTCATCTTCGTTGCTTATCAACATGCGCGCACCGGCTTTTTGATACGTCGAACCAAAGGTTTCGATGATGGTTGCCAGAACACAATTCTCAGCTTGCTGTTTTAGTCGCCGGTAGGCATCGACCAAGTGATTGATTTTATTAGCCATGGTTTATTTTGTGTGTCGTGACGATTTACAACATGTTCATTTTTATCCGTCATTCTACATGTTAAGTCCAGCTCAAATCAGTCCGCAACAACGGCAGTTGCCTTACACGTATACCAGTAGCAGCAAAAATCGCGTTACAAACGGCTGGTGCTAGCGGCGGCAGAGCGGGTTCGCCCAAGCCCGTCACCGGATTATCAGTCTTCAGAAAATGCACATCCACCCGCGTCGGCGCATCCGCAATACGAATCATCGGATAATCGCCGAAATTGCTCTGCACAATGCGGCCCTTCTCAATATTCAATTCCTGAAATGTTAGCGCACCCAGACCGTCAACCACGGAGCCTTGCACTTGATTTTCCGCACCGCTGAGATTGACGATTTGCGCGCCAATGTCGGTCGACACCACAACGCGGTCAACCTTAAGTTTGCCATCTTTGGACACAGTAACCTCAGCAACTTGGGCAATGTAACCACGATGACTGAAATGGAAAGCTATACCTTGGCCTTGACCTCGCGGAAGCTTTTTCTTGCCCCACTCGGCTTGTTCGGCCACGTGTTGCAACACATGCTTCATACGGTTGACGTCATAAGGTATGCCTTGCTCGCCGGTACCGGGAATAAAGCCCTTATCACCCAAAATCTCCAAACGAAACTCAAGAGGGTCACGGCCCGCCGCATGCGCCAGTTCATCGATAAAACTATGAAACACCCAAGCCAGCACGTTGCTGCGCGGGGCGCGCCAAGGTCCCATTGGAATATTGCACTCCAGCGGCGTTTGCTCCAACAAGCAGTTTTCTACCCAGCGTCCAGGAAACTCGTCTCCTGACAGGTTAGCGCCGCTACCAATTTCCAGTTTTGACTTACCGTCTTTAATGACTTTGTTGGCAAAGGTGACAAAATGGTTATGCCAGGCGATCAGCTTGCTTTTGTCATCAAGCCCACCACGTAGGAAATGGAAACCACCGGCGCGATACTGGTCATGACGCAAGTCATCTTCCCGCGACCAGGTTAATTTAACCGGTGTTTTTAAATGCTGTGCGATTGCCGCCGCTTCGACAATGTAATCAGGAATCAGCCGCCGACCAAAGCCGCCGCCGCTGCGGGTAATGTGCAGGGTGATTTTATCTTTAGGAATGCCGAGAGTTTCAGTTATTACTTTTTGACCGGCTTCCGGGTTTTGCGTGGGCGCCCAAATCTCAATCGCTCCATCTTTGTACCAAGCCGTGCAATTCTGCGGTTCAATACTGGCATGCGAGATGAAGGGATAACTATAAGCAGCTTCTACCGTTTTGCTCGCGCCTTTCAATGCCGCCTTTACATCACCGTCATTGCGTAAAACATCGGTGCCAGACTGTGAAGATAGTGCTTTAGCTTTTGCTGAAAAACCTTCCCAGCTTTGTGTTGCCGCCAAGCTTTCATCCCAAACGACTTCCAGTTGTTTACGCGCACTAAACGCTGCCCAAGTCGAATCGGCCACAATAGCGACGCCCGGCAATAAACCTTTAAGATCAGTGCCGCCTTCTATAACAAATGCATGTCGTACACCGGGTAATAACTTGATTTTGTCCAGATTGGCGCTAAGGACCTTACTCCCGAAAACAGGCGCTTTCTCGTACACCGCATAAAGCAACCCAGGCAATTTCACATCGATGCCGAATAAAGGTTTGCCGGTGACAACGCTGGGGTTATCGACACCGCCGATACGCGAACCGAGCAGTTTATAATCTTTTGAGTCTTTTAATTTTACTGATTCTTTCGAAGGTACCGGTAAAACTGCGGCTTTTTCCACCAATTGGCCATACCCAAGTTTGCGCCCGGTTGCCGAATGATGAACAGCACTGTCGCGAGCGATAAGTTCCGATACAGGTACTTGCCAGATCGCTGCAGCCGCTTGGATTAGCATGGTTCGTGCTGTTGCACCGAGTCGATGAAATTCTTCATAATTGGTCGGGGTTGACCGCGAACCACCGGCGCTTTGGCTACCGTAAATCGGATCAAGATCACCCTGAACGATTACAACGTCCTTCCAGTTAACTTCCAATTCTTCGGCAATTATCATCGGCAGCGAGGTTTTTATGCCTTGGCCGATTTCTGGCTGCTTACTTATCAATGTGACAATGCCGTTTGGATCAATGCGAATAAAGGCATTGGGTTTGAACACGCTGGTTTCCGAAATTGCAGACGGCTTAGCCACCCGTTTGGTTGCGCTGTTTGCCGGGTCGAAATAAAAGCCCAGAACTAGCCCGCCACCAGCCAACGCAGATTTGCGCAAAAAATCGCGGCGACTGGTATTTTCAATCTTATCTACGCTCATGCTGACTCCTTACCGGCAATTTCTGCCGCACGATGAATACCCGCGCGAATTCGAAGATACGTGCCGCAGCGGCAAAGATTTCCGGCCAGAGCTACGTCAATTTCCTCGTCTGTAGGACGTGGATTTTTTTTCAACAGCGCGGCGGCAGTCATGATTTGACCGGCCTGACAGTAACCGCATTGCGGCACATCGAGTTCTTGCCATACCTTTTGCAAAGGATGCTCGCCGTGAGGATGCAGCCCTTCTATTGTGGTTATCTGGCTTTTACCTACCTTGGAAACAAGAGTCTGGCACGCCCGGATAGGTTGCCCATCAATATGCACAGTACAGGCACCACATTGACCAATACCACAGCCAAATTTGGTACCGACCAGATTTAGATGATCTCTCAGTACCCAAAGTAAGGGGGTATCTGAAGCCGCCTCCACGGTTTTAGGCGCACCGTTTATATTAAGTTTGTATTTGCTCATGAAGTGGAATCTCGTGTGTTTTAAATGACTTGCTTAACGGCGATCAGATCTACGTTGCAGATATTGTTCTATGCGCATCGGCATATAATTAAGGAAACATTTATCATACCGCTATTGAATTGCGCTCTTAGAAAAAGACAACGCATGAAGCTAAGTCTTAATTACAGCAACTTTCATACCCAATAAAATGCTATTTTAAATTTCGTATTAAAGCCAGGTAACCACTTGAATATAAAGACCATTAATTTAACCATCCTTAGATAAGCATCAAACCCAACATATTTTATTTAGATCAACTGTTGATATACATGCACTGCGTGCTGATACAGCAACATAGGCTGTTGATATAGGAACAAAAAAGGGCTAGAAAGACTTCGTTCAAACTCATACCAAAGTACTTTGTATTGACATTATTCAGCGGCTTTCCAACTAGATAATCGTGTTATGCGTTGGCGCTGATACCATTAATAAATCAGTTCGAACACTCTCTGGCAGTGATCCGTATTCGGATTCGTAGTGTGGCAGCCATATCGGCATTACCGCTTTAAGCCGTTTGCCGCAGAGTTGATCGCTGACAAACCAGATGCGGCGCAACGGTTGCATCAAGACACATTAACCTGATATTTGGGTTGGCACCGCGACGTCTTGCCGGGGAGTAATGTTATCGGATTTACGATTAAGCAGGCGAATCGCATACTTGCGCGCGTAGCCGCAAACCTCGCAAGATTCATTCAAAATATCTGGTTCTAGCGCTTGTAAATAAGCCCTTCGTTCGTGTTTCCCCATGAGTGTAATCCGCTTAGCCTCGGTTACACTTAATGTAAGGCAACGACTTCTTTTTAAGCGGGCCTTCGGTTATTTTTAATTTGATACCATTCGCTCATCTGCTAAAAGGAATATTTTTCAATAGATAAGTGAGTCTGAGTAATGGAAAAATAAATTCTTATAACTCAGCTGCCTTTTAATTTCCGTCTTACTACTGCGACCTGAAAGAAGACGAATTGACTGCAGGTTAAAAAACTGTTCCAGTTGTTCATGCTATTGAGGTCTTTTATGTCTATGGTAGGGTTCATTCTTTTATCATGAACGAGGTTTAAGCGGTGGTCAGACTCATTTTCCGTTAAAAATTCGGGCCTCCTTTAGACTCAATTAGTATTAGAAGAGACTAAAGGTTCCCTATGCAAAAACTTATCTGTAAAATTAAATCATTTACTTTTAGTTAATAGGGCAATAGTCAAATGGGTAGAGCTTATCAAAACCGCAAAGTCTCCATGGCCAAAACATCTGATGCCAAGGCAAAGGTATACAGTAAATATGGCCGTGAAATTTATGTTTGCGCAAAATCGGGCGGCGTCGATCCTTCCGGGAACTTGGCACTACGTGGACTAATTGATCGAGCCAAAAAAGACCAAGTACCCAGCCACGTAATTGACAAAGCACTCGACAAAGCGAAAGGCGGTGGTGGTGAAGACTTCTCGCCGGCTCGCTATGAAGGCTTTGGCCCAGGTGGGTGCATGGTGATTGTCGACTGTCTAACTGACAATCCTAACCGTACTTTTGGTGATGTCCGTCAGTGTTTTACCAAAACAAAATGTAAAATTGGTACCCAAGGTGTAGTTAGCCACATGTTTGACCATGCTGCTATCTTGGCATTTAAAAATAACGATGAAGACGTCGTTCTTGAAGCATTACTAACAGCCGATGTGGATGTTAGTGATATTGAAAACGATGATGGGCAAATCACCGTCTTCGCACCTCAAGCTGACTACTTTAAAGCCAAACAAGCGTTAATGGATTCTTTGGGTGAGATTGATTTTGAGGTGGACGAAATTCAATTTGTACCTAAAAGCGTCACGGCGATTAGTGGTGATGATTTGGTAATGTTTGATAAATTTTTAGATATGCTGAATGATTTGGATGATGTGCAGAATATCTACCATGATGCCGAGTTTTGATGCCGAATAAAATCCTCATTTAGGTAATTGAAATATTGATATTTAGCGTCACCGACGTGTCCTGAATATTCAGGCGGACACCGCGCCACTAGATAAAGGCGCGGTGCACCAGCATTTTCAACGGACCAGGCCCCTTGCCGCATCGGCCCCTATCGAGTTACTTAGCTTTCGGTGCCGTCGCGGGGCCCGCCGTATCGGCACT
>Ga0208752_100319_pt1 | contig 14518 bp, 14 predicted proteins | sample LakWasMet27_LOW6_2_FD_183871 | JGI IMG/M metagenome (GOLD analysis project Ga0208752, IMG submission 183871) | Freshwater sediment methanotrophic microbial communities from Lake Washington under simulated oxygen tension - Sediment Metagenome... | ecosystem: Environmental > Aquatic > Freshwater >... | reverse complement strand
TTTTTGTGGTTATAGTCGAGTTCAGCAAAACTGGTTTGATAGGATATAAGAACATTGGTGCTGTTTTAAGTAATGGTAATATTATCCCATATCGGGGGATTTAATCAGCGCTTCCTTAGAGGGCTCTTTTTTTAGCAGATTAATAGCGAGTTGACGAACAATGTTAAAGTTCTCAGGAGCGTAGCCGGTTCGGATGCGCGAATCATCTTCCCTGAAAGTCACGTCAAGCACCCAATGTAATGAGTTCTCGATCCTCCAATGCGCTCGTGTCGCAGAAGAAAAAGACTTCACGTCTTTTAGCGTGCCGAGGTAATGCCGGCGATCAATGCTGGTTTTGCCATTCACGATCCGTTCACTTTCAACCATGCCGATGCTTTTTAGGCCTTTCCAGCGTGAAGCATCGGGTAGCGTATCAAGGCAAGTCGATAAATAACAGCGCCGTATTTCAATGCGACCATGCACGGCATTGGTTTCCGTATGGAATTGCAGTTGGCATAACTCAGGTGTTCGGCGACAATTACCCTGTCCGGTCGGCGACAACTATCTTGACCGGTTGACCGATATGTAGCACAAGGGTTGAATCAAGTCCTACCGAACTTAAACAAGCCGGTAGTGCGCAAATTATCCTTGGCTGTGGGCGCCATGATTGAAGGGCGAACCCCGAATACCGTGGAATTGTCGAATTTACTGCCGTTGGAGCTCGAACGCCAGGACCTGCGGGAGCAGTGGCTGAGGCGGTTATTAAGCTCGCCGGCATTATCCTGTGAAACCGTCATTGAGCCCTTTGCACAAGAGGCCTTAAAGGCATGCCAGCCAAAACCGACAGATTATCCTGCTCAGCCTCGACCAAACCGACCTGGGTGACCGGATGGCGGTGTTGATGCTGACCGTCCGGCTAGGAGACCGTTCGTTGCCTTTGGCGTGGCTTGCCGAGGCTGGCGCGGCCAATATCGGATTCTCCCAGCAGAAAGTCCTGTTGGATAAAGTCCGGGAATGGCTCCCGGCTGACGCGGCCGTCATGTTACTGGCCGACCGCTTCTACCCGTCAGTGGGCTTGTTTCAATGGCTCAAGACCCAGAGCGGCATTACCGCTTGCGCCTGAAAGGCAATCTGGTGGTCGATACGGGCCTCGGCGATGAAACCACGACCGGTCAATTGAGCCAAGATAATACGGAACGTTATTGGCCGAACGTGCGCTTGTTTAGCGTCGGCGAGGTCATGACCCACATCGGTATCGTTCATGACCCGGGGCATCCGGCGCCTTGGATCATTGCCATGGATTGCCCGCCCACGCGATCGGCGGTCTTGGATTACGGCTCCCGTTGGGCGATCGAGCCGACTTTTTCCGATTTTAAAAGCCGAGGCTTCCAGTTGGAGGATTCGCAACTGAAGCAGCCGGCGCGCCTGGAACGGTTAATCTTAATCATGGCTTTAGCCATGCACTGGTGTGTTCGCGTCGGCTACCATGACGCGGTGCAACACCCGACACCGCTCGAAAAAAACGAAACAGCAAGCCGACCCCGCGCATTGGTGTTTTAAAAAACTCCGGCGCAGCATGGTCTCCTGGTTCACACGAGGCTTGCGATACTTGAAACGGTGTTTACAAAATGACAAACCCTTGCCAGGCTTTTCCGCCGTTTTTATAAACTGATAGGTGGTGAGGGTACTCGACAGAGACGTGATGGTCGCATGGTTGACATGAAAACGCCGTCTGATTTCGGCAATAGCATCCATTGCTAACACTCCAGGATTCTCCGGTAAAAAACCGGACATTAAATAACCTGAGGCGGAAACTTTTCAACACTCTTTTCCTCAGGACCCTGAAAAGTTTTGCACGCTTTTTACCATAACTCAGGAGCCTATTCCGTAATTACGGCTCATCTGGTGCATTCTTTGTGGATACGTTTACTGTTGCCATGGCTGTTCCTTCCGGTTTTCCGGCTGATTATCTAGCTCCACTCCCAAACGGTCTTGGTAAGACAGCTTTGGAGTGGAGCCAGGGTATGTCCTAATTTTATTAGTCGCGAGCAGGGAAAGACTCTGGCTCAACCCCCTCTTTTTACACGGACACGGTTCTCGCGACGTTGAGCGCAAATGCAACAGGACAAATTCCTGGCGGATATGTGTAAAAAGGTGGATCGGTGAAACGGTGCGCTTCTTCTGGACTCGCTGCGTGATGCGAGATTTAACGGTATTTCTCCTCTATCTAGTGGGTGTCAGTCATGCCAGTCGTCCAACATCGACGAGAGGTTTTGCCAGGTTCCAAGGAGAATTAACCTAAAAGACCCTTTTTGCCCCGAATTTCGGTTGCGTGAGGCCTTGGTGTTGCTGGGTTTGATAGCCTTCTTTTAAAACGTCTCTTTTTAGGAGGGGTTAAAAAAAGCGAATCAACAAGGACGCGACGCGTGAGCGAGGCGTTTATAAGGAAGTTTTCCGTTTTCACAGAAAAAAATCGTTTAACAATGAATCTACACAGGCCTAATACTGTATTGATCAATACCAAATAGTTATGGTTTGACGCAAGGATGTCTGGATTTTTAATATCCAGGTGTTGCTGCGATAGTTTTTTTGGCACCAAGGCGCATGAAAGCTCAGTATGTCGAGCTGATGGGAATAAAATATCGTTTATTATCAATAAAATATGATGTGCTGGCGATTTCCATCCCGCCCCGAGGGGGCAACCCAGCTATGCGGTATCTAGATTATCTGCAGCCGCGCGCAGCTTTTGAGGTGTATCGCTTCATGCGAATTCCTATTAATTCCTGCCGATTCTGCCTGACGGGTCGTTTCCTTGTCAAGCAAGCCATTTAGAAAAAGAAAAGAGCGGCTTTTAAGGCTTCTTTTGTAGGGACTTGGGGGCGATATCGACAATACAATTCCCGCTTGTAGTTTTGTTAACTTCTTCGTCATTAGAAGTTTTAAGAAGTCGCGCGATTAGCTAGAGGCTAAAGCCGTTTTTGTTTTAGGGGTTCTGCCGACTGCTTATACGTCTACATGAGTTCTTTGTAGTGGTCAAGTTTTTTCGGACACCTAAATAGGTTGTTCATCTGCCATTTTCCGTTCATAGCCATTGGGCGGCAGATAGCCCAGTGTGGAATGCAGGCGCTGACTGTTATAGAAGCCAACGATATAATCTGTTACATCGCAAATGGCTTCTTGGTGATTGGCATAGTCTTGCCGCCAAATGCGCTCCATTTTCAGGTTCAAGAAGAACCGCTCCATCACGGCATTGACGCTCCTATGTCAAATCACCAAAGCGGCGTCTTTCAGATCAGCCAGGATAAGCGGGTAAAGCTCACGAACAATGTAACGTTTTAAGCAACGCTGAATTTCTTTGGTTGATTTACCTTCGGCGGTTCGGCGAGCGACATAAGCGCGGGTTCGCGGCTCACTGCGCATTCTGACTAAGGCAATCGTCCATAACGCATTGTTAGCGGTTCGATCACCGTTGCGGTTGAGACGGTGGCGGACTGTTTTTCCTGATGATGCCGGTAACGGATTGGTGCCACATAAAGCGGCCAGAGCGGCCTCACTACGCAAGCGTTCAGGGTTGTCACCCGCCACAGCAAGCAGGGTAGCCGCCGTTTGCGGGCCTACGCCAAACTGGCTGCGCAATCGTTTAGCTGCCTGCTTGGTTAAACTTTCCAGGGTGGCATCAAGCTCCCGCAGCTCTGTGGTTAAATACAACCAGCGCTTAGCCAGTAGCCGAAGAGTCGCCGCTAATGTTTGAAGCGCCACCGTATCACCTAAACTTAGAATCTGAGCGCACGCTTTGACGCATTGCTCGGGTTTGGATTTCCAGAGCCTGGCTCGTATGTCATCAGGAGCGCTGATCAGCAGTGCCCGTAATTGGTTAATGGTCTGGGTTCTGGCTTTCACAGCACTCCGCCTGGCGACTGATACCGTCCGCATGGCTTCGGCTGCGCCTTTCTGTAGTTTGGGAATAGCCTGCGCTTTACCTGATAATACCGTACGAGCCGCACTTTCAGCGTCAGTCGGATCGGACTTCCCTTGCAAGCGGCGCTGGGAGCGATCGGGCCGATTGATCTCCCAGACTTCAACGCCATGGGTATGAAGAAATTGGGCAATGCCCGCACCATAAGTTCCAGTGCCTTCAATACCCGCACGCTGCAAATGACCCAATGATTGGGCCCAGCTCAACAATTCATGATAACCCGACGGGTTCGTGGCTATTGATAAAGTGCCGAGCCATTTTCCACGATAGTCAATTATCACGCCGACATGGGTATCCAAGTGCGTATCGATACCCAGTATGACTTCATTTTGATCGGGTTGTTCCTCCATTTAGGCCTCCTCTAAGCGTCTTGTGGCAATTCATCAGTCCCACTTGCCAGGACAAGACACTCAAGTTGCAGCACAAGGCTCCTATTAGGTCACAAGCAATGGGCCCGATGATCGGGGAACGCCGGAAGCCAACCGACAGGTCAATGCAAAGGCAATAACACCAATCCCAGCACGGGTCAGATTGGGCCGAACGTTCAACATCATTTTAGACTGAGTATCCCAGCAATTGCCCTTACGGCTCATACTTTGGATGATGCTATGTTGCTGCAACAGTGCGCGATGACTGTCTGAGGCGTACTGGCTGCCATATCAAACCCTTTTCAGGCTTGCGTTTCCAAATCGCCATCGATAGCGCATCATTCACCAATTCAGCTCGCATATGCTCGGCCATCGACCAGCCCACTACGTGCCTGGAATACAGATCAATCACCACAGCCAAATACAGCCAGCCTTCCTGGGTATGGATATAGGTGATGTCACCCGCATAGACCTGATCGGGTTGAGCCACGGAAAACTGCCGATCCAGATGATTGGGGGCAACCGGCAGGTCATGTCTTGAATTCGTAGTGGCCTTGAATTTGCGTTTGGTTTTACAGGCTAACCCGGCTTCTCGCATCAGACGGCCTATTCGCCGACGACTGACCGTCCGATCTCGGTTTAATAATACGGCTTTGAGTCGGCGAGTACCGTAAGTCGCCCGGCTTTTTTTGAATAGGCTTTCAAGAATGCCGGTGAGATCGGTATCATCTTTTTCACCCGCGGTGGGCATGCGATGTAACCAATCATAATAGGCGCTTCGGGAAACCTGCAGAAATCGACACATCGTACTCACCGCAAAATCGGCTGTATGGTGTTTGATCCAGGCGTACTTCATCGCTGATCCTTGGCAAAGTACGCCGCCGCCTTTTTTAGTAAATCGCGCTCCTCGGTCAACCGGGCGACTTCTTTCTTGAGGCGCTTGAGTTCGTCGTAGAGATGTTCGTCGGTTCGCGCCGTTTTATCGCGCTCTATGGGACGGCTGTATTTGCCGATCCAGGTATGCAGAGTATTGACGTTAATGCCGAGATCTTTGGCTACCTGGGTGATGGGCTTATCCGATTCATTCGCCAACTTGACGGCTGAGGCTCTGAATTCGGCTGTATAGGTGTTGGGTTTTTCTTGGCTCATTTGGACTCACAGCTTTTTAAGGTTATTTTAAAAAATGTGTCCGGTTTAGTGTAGCCACATCAGGACAAACGTCCGAATATACTCAAGCTGAAGCATTGATTGAAGGTTTTGCGCCTGGCTACGTATTGGCTGATAAAGGGTATGATTCGGACCGGTTTGTCGTGGCTATAGAAAACAGTCATGTCGTGCCGGTGATTCCCTCGAAAAAGAACCGAAAAGTATCACGAGATTGTGACAAAGAGCTTTATAAAGAACGAAATCTGGTTGAACGCTTTTTTCAAAAACTGAAGAATTTTCGTCGAATTGCAACTCGATATGAGCGCTTAGTAAGAAATTATCAGGCTATGCTCAGCCTCGTATCCACTGTCATTTGGCCTAATTGAGAACGCGCCCTAGGTTTCACAGGTGGGACGGCTAAGCGCTTACATTTCATTCGCATACGACTGCTTTCGGTTATAAGCTAAAATCTTTGAATGTCGCAAAGTGGCCGAATTATCACGTTGGGTAACCAGCAAATTATCTAGTTGCCAGCGTCTGCTCTCTTTGGATAGGACAAATTACCAACAAGAGTGTGCAAGTGGATGCAATTACGCAATATTCTAAACCACTTTCAATGCTATAAAGATGAAGCGTCATAATTACCTTTAAAAAATCTCATATTTACCTATTGCGTATTTTTTATTGTCTGGATAATTGCTTATGACTCTGTAGATTTACTGCCACACGCAAAGGTTTGGCAATAGATTAATTTTTTAACGAGTCTGAATATCAATTATCCGCCAATATCAATACACATTGAGGTCAACTATGATTGAAGTGTTCTATGGAAAGGTCTCAAGGCTTCGACCTGTTTCCAGAAATATCGTCCAAATAGACATACACGGCATCAGTCGTCTAATTGAAATTACCAGTTGTACACCCTGGGCCATTAATAGGGGCGACACTATTGTGGTAGCTGGAGAAATGGATCAGAAGTCTGGTAAGCTTTTGGGTTATGCCTATAAAAATCAAACCAATGCGGTACTCGGCTATTACAAAGTTTCTGTGATAAGAGGTTTTGCCCAGATTATCACAGGGTTGTTATTCATTTGGGCCATATTCCCAATTTTCCATATTGTTGAAGGTTGTCGATTGCTGATGCTCAATCATAAATGCAGGCAAGCGCTTGATCTCGTCGAATAATGCCTCGGCTTCTATCTTGGCTGGATGGCGTCAATACCCATAGATATCTTTGATTACTGCTTCTGTCTTCGATGGAATGCTGCATTTTTATACTTTTCAACTTAATGTTTAATTTCAGGAATAGCTTAATGAATCAATCAAACCTTTCGAAATTTTCTGTATCCCTACCCCTTATCGCCCTATATGGATTATTTTTAGGTTCGGGGTGCGCAGCAATCACACCCACCTATGAGACGGTGGAAGGCCATAAAATTTACGACATTCAAACCCATGTCACTTCTGTCTTTACCGGACAACTGGCTTCGAAGCTTAAAGAAGTCATCCAGAAAAATGCCGGGGATGTGCAGTTCAACAACAGCATTCCTCCAGCAAATTTACCTGAAAACCCTAGCCGTTACACGTTGACCGATCCGCTTAAAAACTCTCCAGGCTTGCTGGCTTTGACCGGCGGCAATATTTCGATGCAAATACCGAGCTGTGAAGGCGCCGTGATTGAGGCGATCTCCCATAGACCTTTCTCCGGCTCAGAAAACACCACATTCCTTGTCTGTTTATTTCCCTACCAAAGAGGCTATCAAATGGATGTGTATTATAAATTTAGTAAAGCGTCGGGCGGCTTATCCACCCAAGCGCTCGGAAACGCCTTGGCTCAAAGCCTGATCGGCGATTCTCGTCAATTTATTCCCGATACCATTTCCGCATTGGAAAATGCGATTAAGGCTGCCGGGTTCCAATTCGTATTGATTGATAGCTATCCAAACTGATATCGGTTTGGCACAAAACTGGATAGTGTTCATTTTTACAATTGCATTAGATATGTACAATGGAGAAAAACATGGGTATGTTTAGTTGGTGGTTTTCAAGCTTTATAAGTTCAATCCAGCCATTGTCTAATTTTACAATGAATTTTGACAACACTCTAACTGGTGGCAACAGCAGAGACAGTTTAAGTGGCATTGATCTTGATTATGGAAGCACTAATTTCTCGGGCACGCTTAAAACATCAGTTAATACACTAGAAGATTTTGCGATCAATCCGGCTAATGGCCTTCCCATGGTTGGGGGACATGGCGGTGTAGATATTGAAGGTAATCCCTTCGGCACTGATTTTTCTCATGATCACATAAGCGCATCATATTCAAGTGACCATTTGTCATCAAATTCAGGCTTAGATCAAAGTTCTGGTTGTAGTTTATCGATATTTTAGGCATAAAATAATGCCATTAGCACAAGCGCAACAATTTGGTCATTGGTCGACAATACCAACGCTTATATTTGGCCGTGTCTTTAACAGATACCTGCTATTTATAAATCTATTACAGGTTCCAAACCATTATAAATGATTGTCCCAGGATTGCCATGTCAGCATATGACCACCAAGAAAACCAAAACCTGAGTGAAGAAGAATATCTTAGAACAGAAGAACTTTCAGAAGTCAGGCGCGAATATATCAATGGTCAGCTTTTTCCAAAAACTGGCGAAAGCTTTAACCATAATTTTGTTGTTGGCAATATTGGCTGCAATTTTAGCCTTCATCTGAAGGACTCTCCCTGCAATACATATATGCTGGCAATGTTACTCCGTCTTGAAAAAGACTTTGTCTATCCAGATGTCATGGTGGATTGCAAGCCAATGAAGGGGGATGACAATGTTGCATCTTCGCCCATTATCTTGGTTGAGGTGTTGTCAGAAACGACCCGAAAAACTGATTGTACGGTAAAGCTACAAAGTTACATGAAACTGCCGACTGTACAGGAATATGTCATTATTGAGCAGAATATTGTCTGTGTATTGGTACTTCGCCGAAGAAATCATTGGCTTCCTGAATATTTTTTCCTTGGCGATTTGGTTAACTTTGAATCGATTGGTTTAGTGTTGCCAGTTGAAGAAATATATTGTCGTGTTGACAATGCAGAGATGCTTGAATTCAGGCTGCAAAAAGAATTGTTATCCGACAAATTGGATTGATTGAAGGTGGTGGGAAACGACGTCGAAATTTTGCCAATTTTATACCAAAAGAGCGTTAAAATTTTCCAAAATAAATTTCTACCTTATTGATAATAAAATTTAGTGGACGGTAATGCTACGCTGATTAGTGGAAAAAATTGAAAGCCATTTTCCAATCTTCTGAATAAGGATGAGACATTGTCGGGTGCCTCGGTGACTGCTAAACGCTTTTATTTTAACAAAACACCGGTTCTTAGGTAGCAGATAATTGCTCTAAATTCGGACGGCCCCATTTTATCTTTCGCGAAAAATCCTGGCGCGCTTGTATGTAAGTCAAAAAGACTCAAGAGAACGCTTAAGTGTAGTGGTCTAATAAAAACGGACAGCCCGATAGGTTGATAAAATAACTCAACCAAAGCAAGGGTAATCCGCCTATGAATCAAAAACGTCGAACGTTTGATGCCAACTTCAAGTTGCAAGTGGTGCAAATGATTAAAGATCAAGGCCTGAGTATCAGTCAGGTTTGCCAGGATATGAATCTGGGTGAAACCGCAGTGCGTCGCTGGTTAAAGCAGGTCACGCTCGAACAATCGGGGCAGCCTGGCATTGGCAAGCCGCTCACCGCCGATCAACAGCGTATCCGCCAACTGGAAGCTGAAGTTCGCCAGTTCCGGCAGGATAACGATATTTTAAAAAAGGCTTCAGCCTTCTTTGCCAGGGAACTGAAATGAACTACCGGCTGGTTCAACAGTTGCAACAGACCGCTATTCCTGTTCAACAGAGCTGCCGGGTATTAGAGATCAGTCGCTCCGGCTATTATGCGGCCCGACAACGCAACCAACGCCCTCAGGCCGTCTGCGCAACGACAGTCCAGCTGCGCAGTGCGTTCGAAGCCTCGGGGCGCAGCTATGGCAGTCGGCGGCTGTGCGATGCGCTCAATAAGCAGGGAGTTCGTATCGGCCGTTATCGCGTACGAAGCCTCATGCGCACCCATCAGCTTAAACCCGTGTGGCGGCGCAAGTTTGTCCATACCACCGACAGCCGGCACGACCTGCCGGTGTTCGATAACGTGCTGAATCGCCAGTTTGAACAACCCTCGGCCAATCAGGCTTGGGTGGCGGACATCACGTATATTCGCACGCGGAGCGGCTGGCTGTATCTGGCCGCGGTATTGGATTTGTTTTCACGCAAGATTGTGGGTTGGGCGATGGCGCCGAATAGGCCGGCCGAGTTGGTGTGCTCCGCCTTGCAGATGGCGATTACTCAGCGCCAGCCGTCACCGGGGCTGATTGTTCATTCTGACCGTGGCAGCCAATATGCCAGCCAAGACTATAGGAATTTATTGGATCAATATGGTTTACAAGGCAGTATGAGCCGTAAAGGCAACTGCTGGGACACTCAGTCTAAAATGATGTTGAACGTTCGGCCCAATCTGACCCGTGCTGGGATTGGTGTTATTGCCTTTGCATTGACCTGTCGGTTGGCTTCCGGCGTTCCCCGATCATCGGGCCCATTGCTTGTGACCTAATAGGAGCCTTGTGCTGCAACTTGAGTGTCTTGTCCTGGCAAGTGGGACTGATGAATTGCCACAAGACGCTTAGAGGAGGCCTAAATGGAGGAACAACCCGATCAAAATGAAGTCATACTGGGTATCGATACGCACTTGGATACCCATGTCGGCGTGATAATTGACTATCGTGGAAAATGGCTCGGCACTTTATCAATAGCCACGAACCCGTCGGGTTATCATGAATTGTTGAGCTGGGCCCAATCATTGGGTCATTTGCAGCGTGCGGGTATTGAAGGCACTGGAACTTATGGTGCGGGCATTGCCCAATTTCTTCATACCCATGGCGTTGAAGTCTGGGAGATCAATCGGCCCGATCGCTCCCAGCGCCGCTTGCAAGGGAAGTCCGATCCGACTGACGCTGAAAGTGCGGCTCGTACGGTATTATCAGGTAAAGCGCAGGCTATTCCCAAACTACAGAAAGGCGCAGCCGAAGCCATGCGGACGGTATCAGTCGCCAGGCGGAGTGCTGTGAAAGCCAGAACCCAGACCATTAACCAATTACGGGCACTGCTGATCAGCGCTCCTGATGACATACGAGCCAGGCTCTGGAAATCCAAACCCGAGCAATGCGTCAAAGCGTGCGCTCAGATTCTAAGTTTAGGTGATACGGTGGCGCTTCAAACATTAGCGGCGACTCTTCGGCTACTGGCTAAGCGCTGGTTGTATTTAACCACAGAGCTGCGGGAGCTTGATGCCACCCTGGAAAGTTTAACCAAGCAGGCAGCTAAACGATTGCGCAGCCAGTTTGGCGTAGGCCCGCAAACGGCGGCTACCCTGCTTGCTGTGGCGGGTGACAACCCTGAACGCTTGCGTAGTGAGGCCGCTCTGGCCGCTTTATGTGGCACCAATCCGTTACCGGCATCATCAGGAAAAACAGTCCGCCACCGTCTCAACCGCAACGGTGATCGAACCGCTAACAATGCGTTATGGACGATTGCCTTAGTCAGAATGCGCAGTGAGCCGCGAACCCGCGCTTATGTCGCTCGCCGAACCGCCGAAGGTAAATCAACCAAAGAAATTCAGCGTTGCTTAAAACGTTACATTGTTCGTGAGCTTTACCCGCTTATCCTGGCTGATCTGAAAGACGCCGCTTTGGTGATTTGACATAGGAGCGTCAATGCCGTGATGGAGCGGTTCTTCTTGAACCTGAAAATGGAGCGCATTTGGCGGCAAGACTATGCCAATCACCAAGAAGCCATTTGCGATGTAACAGATTATATCGTTGGCTTCTATAACAGTCAGCGCCTGCATTCCACACTGGGCTATCTGCCGCCCAATGGCTATGAACGGAAAATGGCAGATGAACAACCTATTTAGGTGTCCGAAAAAACTTGACCACTACAAAGAACTCATGTAGACGTATAAGCAGTCGGCAGAACCCCTAAAACAAAAACGGCTTTAGCCTCTAGCTAATCGCGCGACTTCTTAAAACTTCTAATGACGAAGAAGTTAACAAAACTACAAGCGGGAATTGTATTGTCGATATCGCCCCCAAGTCCCTACAAAAGAAGCCTTAAAAGCCGCTCTTTTCTTTTTCTAAATGGCTTGCTTGACAAGGAAACGACCCGTCAGGCAGAATCGGCAGGAATTAATAGGAATTCGCATGAAGCGATACACCTCAAAAGCTGCGCGCGGCTGCAGATAATCTAGATACCGCATAGCTGGGTTGCCCCCTCGGGGCGGGATGGAAATCGCCAGCACATCATATTTTATTGATAATAAACGATATTTTATTCCCATCAGCTCGACATACTGAGCTTTCATGCGCCTTGGTGCCAAAAAAACTATCGCAGCAACACCTGGATATTAAAAATCCAGACATCCTTGCGTCAAACCATAACTATTTGGTATTGATCAATACAGTATTAGGCCTGTGTAGATTCATTGTTAAACGATTTTTTTCTGTGAAAACGGAAAACTTCCTTATAAACGCCTCGCTCACGCGTCGCGTCCTTGTTGATTCGCTTTTTTTAACCCCTCCTAAAAAGAGACGTTTTAAAAGAAGGCTATCAAACCCAGCAACACCAAGGCCTCACGCAACCGAAATTCGGGGCAAAAAGGGTCTTTTAGGTTAATTCTCCTTGGAACCTGGCAAAACCTCTCGTCGATGTTGGACGACTGGCATGACTGACACCCACTAGATAGAGGAGAAATACCGTTAAATCTCGCATCACGCAGCGAGTCCAGAAGAAGCGCACCGTTTCACCGATCCACCTTTTTACACATATCCGCCAGGAATTTGTCCTGTTGCATTTGCGCTCAACGTCGCGAGAACCGTGTCCGTGTAAAAAGAGGGGGTTGAGCCAGAGTCTTTCCCTGCTCGCGACTAATAAAATTAGGACATACCCTGGCTCCACTCCAAAGCTGTCTTACCAAGACCGTTTGGGAGTGGAGCTAGATAATCAGCCGGAAAACCGGAAGGAACAGCCATGGCAACAGTAAACGTATCCACAAAGAATGCACCAGATGAGCCGTAATTACGGAATAGGCTCCTGAGTTATGGTAAAAAGCGTGCAAAACTTTTCAGGGTCCTGAGGAAAAGAGTGTTGAAAAGTTTCCGCCTCAGGTTATTTAATGTCCGGTTTTTTACCGGAGAATCCTGGAGTGTTAGCAATGGATGCTATTGCCGAAATCAGACGGCGTTTTCATGTCAACCATGCGACCATCACGTCTCTGTCGAGTACCCTCACCACCTATCAGTTTATAAAAACGGCGGAAAAGCCTGGCAAGGGTTTGTCATTTTGTAAACACCGTTTCAAGTATCGCAAGCCTCGTGTGAACCAGGAGACCATGCTGCGCCGGAGTTTTTTAAAACACCAATGCGCGGGGTCGGCTTGCTGTTTCGTTTTTTTCGAGCGGTGTCGGGTGTTGCACCGCGTCATGGTAGCCGACGCGAACACACCAGTGCATGGCTAAAGCCATGATTAAGATTAACCGTTCCAGGCGCGCCGGCTGCTTCAGTTGCGAATCCTCCAACTGGAAGCCTCGGCTTTTAAAATCGGAAAAAGTCGGCTCGATCGCCCAACGGGAGCCGTAATCCAAGACCGCCGATCGCGTGGGCGGGCAATCCATGGCAATGATCCAAGGCGCCGGATGCCCCGGGTCATGAACGATACCGATGTGGGTCATGACCTCGCCGACGCTAAACAAGCGCACGTTCGGCCAATAACGTTCCGTATTATCTTGGCTCAATTGACCGGTCGTGGTTTCATCGCCGAGGCCCGTATCGACCACCAGATTGCCTTTCAGGCGCAAGCGGTAATGCCGCTCTGGGTCTTGAGCCATTGAAACAAGCCCACTGACGGGTAGAAGCGGTCGGCCAGTAACATGACGGCCGCGTCAGCCGGGAGCCATTCCCGGACTTTATCCAACAGGACTTTCTGCTGGGAGAATCCGATATTGGCCGCGCCAGCCTCGGCAAGCCACGCCAAAGGCAACGAACGGTCTCCTAGCCGGACGGTCAGCATCAACACCGCCATCCGGTCACCCAGGTCGGTTTGGTCGAGGCTGAGCAGGATAATCTGTCGGTTTTGGCTGGCATGCCTTTAAGGCCTCTTGTGCAAAGGGCTCAATGACGGTTTCACAGGATAATGCCGGCGAGCTTAATAACCGCCTCAGCCACTGCTCCCGCAGGTCCTGGCGTTCGAGCTCCAACGGCAGTAAATTCGACAATTCCACGGTATTCGGGGTTCGCCCTTCAATCATGGCGCCCACAGCCAAGGATAATTTGCGCACTACCGGCTTGTTTAAGTTCGGTAGGACTTGATTCAACCCTTGTGCTACATATCGGTCAACCGGTCAAGATAGTTGTCGCCGACCGGACAGGGTAATTGTCGCCGAACACCTGAGTTATGCCAACTGCAATTCCATACGGAAACCAATGCCGTGCATGGTCGCATTGAAATACGGCGCTGTTATTTATCGACTTGCCTTGATACGCTACCCGATGCTTCACGCTGGAAAGGCCTAAAAAGCATCGGCATGGTTGAAAGTGAACGGATCGTGAATGGCAAAACCAGCATTGATCGCCGGCATTACCTCGGCACGCTAAAAGACGTGAAGTCTTTTTCTTCTGCGACACGAGCGCATTGGAGGATCGAGAACTCATTACATTGGGTGCTTGACGTGACTTTCAGGGAAGATGATTCGCGCATCCGAACCGGCTACGCTCCTGAGAACTTTAACATTGTTCGTCAACTCGCTATTAATCTGCTAAAAAAAGAGCCCTCTAAGGAAGCGCTGATTAAATCCCCCGATATGGGATAATATTACCATTACTTAAAACAGCACCAATGTTCTTATATCCTATCAAACCAGTTTTGCTGAACTCGACTATAACCACAAAAA
>Ga0208752_100231_pt1 | contig 17689 bp, 9 predicted proteins | sample LakWasMet27_LOW6_2_FD_183871 | JGI IMG/M metagenome (GOLD analysis project Ga0208752, IMG submission 183871) | Freshwater sediment methanotrophic microbial communities from Lake Washington under simulated oxygen tension - Sediment Metagenome... | ecosystem: Environmental > Aquatic > Freshwater >... | reverse complement strand
GGAATCGCCAGGAGCGGGCCGCCTGGATTCCAGCGAACACCCCGGTTCCGCCGCGCCTGGACGGCGTGGAGATGGTGATTTTGCAAATGTGGGAAATCGCCGTGCTGCGCATCCGGACGCACGCGATCGACGGCGATCGGGCCCGCATCACGTTTTGGGATCCCGAGAGCCGGGTTGAGTTCGAACATCCCTGGCCGCAACCGGTGATCGGCGGGGCGAACGGCAATTCCCCGTTCTTCCTGACCAACGCGATCGAGTTCCTCGATGAACCGGGCGAGTGGTATCAGGACCTGGCGTCCGGCCGGGTCTATTATTGGCCGCGCGAAGGTGAGGCACTTGACCGGGCCAAGGTCGTGGTCCCGGTGCTGGAGACTCTCGTGCAGGTCGCGGGCACAGCTGACGGGCCCGTGCAGCACCTGAGGTTCGAAGGCATTGGTTTCGAGTACACCACCTGGCTGCGGCCCTCGCAGCTCGGACATGTCCCGTTGCAGGCGGGCTACTACCTGCTCGATGCCTACGGCCTGAAACCGCCGGGCACGGCGGATTGGCGAAGCCTCGACAACCAGGCTTGGATTGGCCGTCCGCCGGCGGCCGTCCAGGTGACGGGGGCACGCCACGTTCGTTTCGATCGGTGTCGGATCGAGCATGTGGCGGCCAACGGTCTCGATCTGATATCAGCGGTGCAGGACAGCGCGGTCGAAGGCACGGTCTTCCGCGACATCGGGATCAACGGCCTGATGGCCGGAGAATTCTCCTCGGCTGGACGCGAAGCGCATCTGCCCTGGAACCCGGCGGACGAGCGTCTGCATTGCGCGCGACTGCGATTCGCCAACAACCTGCTCACGGATTGCGCCAACGAGGATTGGGGTGGCGTGGCCGTGATGGCCGGATTCGTGCGCGACACGACGATCGAGCACAACGAGATCACCAACACCTCCTACACCGGCATCAGCCTCGGCTGGGGTTGGACGCGCACGCCGAATGCGGAGCGGCGAAACCGGGTGCACGCCAATCTCATCCGCCGCTACGCTACGCGCATGACCGACACCGCCGCCATCTACACCCTCTCAGCCCAACCCGGCACGGTGGTGAGCGAAAACGTGGCCGACGACGTGACCATCAGTCCGTGGGTGCACGATCCGGAGCACTGGTTCTATTACTACGCCGACGAGGGCACGGCCTTCACGGTGTGGCGCGACAACTGGTGTCCCACCGAGCGCTTCCTGCAAAACGCCAACGGCCCGGGTAATCACTGGGAAAACAACGGACCGCAGGTGGACGCGAAGATCAAAGCCGCGGCCGGACTGGAGCCGGCGTATCAGGATTTAAGGTAGAGGCGGTTGCCATTAACCGCCCGGGTTGCCCACGCCAGCAGTACTCTTCACTGAGCTGGGATGGTGCAGCCCGAGACCGCAAAACGCGTTTTAGGGTCTGGGGCTGCATGTGTCCGGCTGAGGCGAAGGTAAAACCAACTGATTTGTGGCCAGGAAGAGGCACGAAGCGATTTGTTGATCCACTATCTCTTGGTCAGCGCGCAAATAGGCGCCTCGAGGGTGCGATCGCGGGCCGTACTTTGGCACCTTTTTGGGGCAACACTTCAGGGTGTTTTCGGCACTTCCAACGTCACCGGCCAGTCATCCGTGCGGAATGGGACGGCCGGCAGTCCGGCGCCGTTGACCAGATTGGGCATGGCGAGTTCGTCCCACGCAAAACGCACGGCCACGGGGTGCGGTACTTCGGGGCTGGAGACAATCACGCCGTGGTTCTTGATGACGGCGGTCGCCGGATAGAAGCGCTGGTCCGCGCCGGCGATCGTGAAACCCGTCAGCGGTTGATTGTCCCGGCTGCGTAGTCCTTCCGCATGTCGGAAAGTGATGCTCAGGTTGCGACCAAACCACGGCCGGTGCAGGCGCAGAAATTGGGGGCCATAAGCGGCCATGGCCGTGCGACCATAGGTGTCGGCGAGGGCTAGGCGGGCGAAACGGAGACCGACATCACGTTTGTTGGTGGGGTGGATGTCCTTGCCGCTGCCGGCGAGGTCCGTGATTACGATGAATCCGGTGTGGCCCACGTCACTGGCCGCCACCTGTGCTTCCCAAAAGGCGGGCAGGGTTTCGGGCGTGAGCTGTTTGGCCCATTTCTTTTGGTGGGAGTAGGCGAAGGGAGCGAGCAAGGCGTAGTAGAAGGGCGCCGTGGGGTCGCCCCAGGCCTGCCGCCAGGCCGCGACGAGGGCCCTTTGTTTGGCGGCGTAGATCATGCCCTCGGCATTCATCACGTTGGTTTCGCCCTGGTACCACAGGAAGCCGCGCAGTGTGAAAGGGACGTAGGGCAAAATCCGCGACTGATAGAGCTCGGTTGCCTGCACACCGGGCACCCAATGGTCGTACTCCACGGACTCCATTCCCTTGAGCAAGGGATCGCTGGCGAACGCCTCGCGCGGCATCCAGGCCTCGATGCGGGTGCCGCCAAAACTGGAGTTGATCAGACCGACGGGGACGCCGAGTTCGCGCTGCAGTTCGCGTCCGAAGTAATAAGCCGCGGCGGAAAACTCGGTGTCGGTCAGGTTCCCGGCATTGCACGGCAGCCAGCGGAGCAGGCTCTCGGAGGACTTGGGCTTGATCGCATGCAGGCCTTGGTAGAGCCGCAGCAAAGGTGTGTCCGAGCGGGCCAGCTCGGCCTCGTAGTCGTCGGTGGGCTTCTGGCCTCTGCGGGGCCCGAGCTGTTTTTCCATGTTGGACTGGCCGGAGCAGAACCAGACCTCGCCGACGAGCACATCGGTGAAGACAAGTTCGTTCTCGCCGCGGATCGTGAGGGTCTGGGGAGTCGCGTTGGCGGCGAGCGGGGCGAGTTTCGCCATCCAGTGACCCGCGGCATCGGCAACGGTCGTCACGGACTGGTCCGCGAAGAGGATACGAATCAATTCCCCCGCGGACGCCTCGCCCCGGATCGCGACCGGTCGGTCGCGCTGCAACACCATGTGGTCGCCAAAGACCGGGGGACAACTGACCGCGGCGTCGAGCGTGACCGCGGACAGCAGAAGCAGGAAGAAGGTGATGAGTTTCATGGGTGGGTTGTACGCAGCGTCAGAGTGGCGGGCTTCAGGCCGCTGGCGGTAGCGGTCAGGGTTACTTTGCCGGGCTTCTGCAGAGTGCGCAGCACCACCAGGGCCCGTCCTTCGAATGCCGCGCGCGGGTTGTCCTGATACGAGGCAGTGCTGGTCAGATCGGCACTGCCGACCGCGGCGATCCGGGCGGGGCCGGTGAATTGGTAGGCAATTGTGGCGGACGCATCCGGTACGATCCGCCCGGACGCATCGACGACTTCGACGAGGACGAACGCCAGGTCCTGACTGTCGGCCCGGAGCGTGGTGCGATCTGCAGTCAGGCGGATCCGGTCAGGCGCCCCGGCCGTGGTCAACGTGAAGGTTTCGATTTCCCGGCCGCCAGACACGCCCACGGCCCGGAGCGCGCCGGGCTGATAGGGCACAGTGAACACCGTCTTGAATTCCTGGGTCACGGTCGTCGGTTGTTCACCCAGCAAGCGGTCGTTGAGGTAGAGGCGAACAGACTCGTGCCGGGAATAGACCTCGACGCTCAGATTTTTGCCTTCCTGGCCCGGCCAGGTCCAGTGGGCGGCCAGCGGCGGTGGCGCCCACAGCGAGAGATTCCACGGACGACCATCGGGGGTGGGCACGGCCACGGCGGCGTAAAGCCTTTCACCACGGTCCCAGACGATGTTGCGATAATGCGAGAGGGGGCGGCGCGTGCCGATCAGATCGAGATCCCCGGTGGCGCCACCGTGCCAGGGGTAATGCGTGCCCACCCAGTGCGGTTGCACGGCCTCGTCCGGCAGGAAGACCCGGCCGATGCCTGCTTCACCCAGATAATCCAGCGCGCTCCAGACGAAGTCGCCGATGACATAGGGTGATTGCTGCACGATCCTCCAGTTGGCGAAGATCTCGGACTGATAGGATTCCGTCACCATGATGACGCGTTGCGGCAGACGGACGTGGTCGTCGGTGTGGTGGGCGATTTCGTAATTGTAGCCCGCGACATCAAGCGGGGCCAGGACGGGGTCCGCGCCGGCCCATGCGACGTCCCTACCCAGGCCGTTGATGCCGGCGGTCACCGGACGCGAAGAATCCAGTGACCTGACGCGATCGGCGAGCGCGCGGGCAATGGCGGCGCCGCGGGCGTTGCCACGCTCATAGGGCTCATTCCCAATGTCCCACGTGACCACCGAGGGGTGGTTGCGGTCGCGGCGCAGGGTGGCAGTGAGGTCGCGTTCCCACCAGGCATCGAAATTGCGTCCGTAGTCCTGGGCGACCTTTTTGCTTTTCCATCCGTCGAAAAACTCCTCCAGGACGAGCAGGCCGAGGCGGTCACACGCATCCAGAAAGGCCGGGGCCGGGGGATTGTGCGCGATGCGGACCGCGTTGAAGCCGGCTGCGTTGATGAGTTCGGCGCGGCGGGCCTCGGCGCGATCGAAGGCCGCGGTGCCGAGCGGGCCGTTGTCCGTGTGAACGTTGCCGCCCATGAGCTTGAGCGGGATTCCGTTGAGCTCAAAGCCCCGCTCGGCGGACACCCGAACGGTGCGCACGCCGAAAGCCAAGGACCCTTCATCAACCGTGGTTCGGCCCTGTTTGAGCTGAAAAGCCACGCGATAAAGCGTCGGGGCATCGGGCGACCAAGGGCGCGGGTTGGGCACCTCAAGGAGCAGGTCAACGGCGAGTTCCCCATGGGCGGGAATCGTTCCCGTGGCCGATCCGCGGGCTTGAGAGGTGGCATCGGCTTTCAGGGCAATCGAGAAGGCCACCGGGGTCGCGTCGGAAGAATCGTTCTTCAGCACCGCTTGGACCCGTACTTGCGCGGAGCGGGCGGTCAGGCTTTCGGTGGTCAACGCAAGACTGTCCGGTTCGACGTGGACCGGATCGAGCACGAGCAGACGCACATGCCGGTTGATGCCGGAGCCCGTGTAGTACCGAGAATTCGGCTGCGCGGAATTGTCCACGCGCACGGCGAGCACATTCGTTTTCCCGCTTAGGAGATGCGGGGTCAGTTCATACCGGAACGGATAATGGCCTCCGGGGCGGCGGCCGAGGCTGGTGCCGTTGACCCAGACCTCACTGTCACGATAAACGCCATCGAACTCGATCCACACTTTCTTGGCTGACCACGCCGCCGGCGCCGCGAAGGAGCGGCGGTACCAGCCGATGCCGGTGCGGAAAAAGCCACCGGCGCCCAGTGCCGGCGCATCGGGGTGCGTGGCGCCCTCGATGCTCCAGTCGTGCGGCAGGGTCACCAGGTGCCAATCGGCGTCATTCCAATCGGGGGCCTCCGCGCCGACCGCTTCGCCGAGGTGAAACCGCCAGCCGTGGTCCCAGCCGGATTCAGTCGCCCACGCGTTGAGGGCGGAGCCAAAGACCACGGAGCAGACGAAGATGCGGAGCGGGGTGAACACCGGACAGGGAATGGAGAAAAGGCGGCGTCACCTTTGGGCACAATGATGGTCAGGTCACGTTCCGTTTAGCACGGGATGCTAACCCGCCGATGAAGCAATCCGCCCATTGATTGGGCGTGAAATCGGTCGGTGGTTGGATTGAATAAGGCAACCCCATGAATCATCCCCGCCTGTTTGCCTGCCTGGTGTGCGCGTTACCCTTGTTCGTAGTTACCGCAGTCGGCGCCGACCGCGTGATCCGCCTCGATGCGCCCGCCACGGTGTTCACAGAATCGAGCCCGCTCGGCAATGGCCGGCTGGGCGCCATGATCTTCGGCGGGGTGACCGAGGAGCGGGTGGTGCTCAATGAGAGCGGCATGTGGTCGGGCTCGCCGCAGGAGGCCGATCGCAAGGATGCCGCGGAGGCGCTGCCAGAAATTCGCCGCCTGCTGCTCGAGGGAAAAAATGTCGAGGCCGAGAAGCTGGTGAACGAACGTTTCACTTGCGAAGGCAAGGGATCGGGGAGGGGGCGGGGCGCGGCTATCCCGTATGGCAGCTACCAGCTGCTGGCGAATCTTCGGTTGAAATTTCAGCACCCGGGCAAGGACCTGCCGGTTTCTGGCTATCGGCGCGAACTGCAGCTCGGCAACGCGGTCGCCGCGCTGAACTATGTGCAGGATGGCGTGCATTATAGTCGGGAAGCCTTTGTCAGCGCACCGGATGAGGTTTTTGTGTACCGGTTCACAGCCGACCGCGAAGGCACCCATTCCTTTGACATCACGCTGGAGCGACCGGAGCGCGCCGAGGTGTCTGCGGCCGGTGGCGACCGGTTGCTCATGACCGGAGCCCTGAGTGACGGCAAGGCCGGCGACGGCGTGCGTTTCGCGGCTGAAGTCGCCGTGAAAGTTCGTGGAGGGAGCGTGCGCACCGAGGGCACCACGCTGCAGGTGCGCGGAGCGGACGAGGTGCTGCTGCTCGTGAGCGGCGTCACGGACATCGCCAACCGCAGCTTCGCGGGAAGGAAAACCAATGATGTCGTGCAGACCGCAGCCAACGACCTCGTGTCGGCCAAGGCGAAAAGCTATGAGGGCCTGCGCGAAAGCCACGTGGCGGAATACCGTCGCTGGTTTGACCGGGTTGAGCTGCAACTCGGCCCGGCGGACGCAGCGGCGGACAACCTGAGCGCGCCGGAACGGTTGCATGCCTTCACGGCAGGGGCGGTTGATTCTGGGTTTGCGGCCCTGTATTTCGATTTTGGACGTTACTTGTTGATCTCGTCTTCACGACCGGGCGGTCTGCCGGCCAATCTCCAGGGCATCTGGGCCGACAGCATCAACACACCATGGAACGGGGACTGGCACCTGAACATCAATGTGCAGATGAATTACTGGCTGGCAGAGGTCGGCAACCTGTCCGAACTGCACCAGCCGCTGTTTGCCTTGATCGGCTCGCTGGTGAAACCGGGGGAGCACACGGCGCAAAGCTACTACGGCGCGCGCGGTTGGGTGGCCCATGTGATCACCAATCCCTGGGGATTTACGTCACCCGCTGAGTCCGCGCAGTGGGGCTCGACCAGCTCGGGCTCGGCGTGGCTTTGCTCGCACCTGTGGGAGCACTACCTTTTCACCGGCGATCGGGAGTTTCTGCGGCAGGTCTATCCGATCCTGAAGGGTTCGGCGCAATTTTATCTGGATATGCTGGTGACCGAGCCAACGCACGGCTGGCTGGTGACCGCGCCTTCCAATTCGCCCGAGAACGCCTTCATCATGCCGGACGGCAGCACGGCGCACATCTGTCTCGGTGCGACGATTGACGAGCAGCTGGTGCGCGCGCTGTTTGCGGCGACGAGCGAGGCGTCCCGGGTCCTAGGGATCGATTCCGCTCTGGCCAAGGAACTGGATGAGAAGCGTGCACGGCTGGCGCCCACCCGTATCGGACCGGACGGACGGGTCATGGAATGGCTGGAACCCTACGGTGAGAAGGATCCTCATCACCGGCACGTCTCGCACCTGTGGGGACTTTATCCGGGCCACGAGATCGATCCGCGCGCCCGGCCTGATCTGGCTGAAGCGGCGCGACGCACGTTGACGGTCCGCGGTGACGCGGGCACCGGCTGGGGCACCGCTTTCAAGCTCGGCATGTGGGCGCGACTCGGCGATGGCGAACGCGCCTACGCGGTATTGCGCGAGCATCTTCAGCCGGCCCGTCCATCCGAGAAGCCGGGCACCTGGACCGGAGGCCTGTATCCCAACTTGTTTGGCGCTCATCCGCCTTTCCAGATCGACGGCAATTTTGGCGGGCCGGCGGTGATCGCGGAGATGTTGCTGCAGAGCCGGGTGTTGGAGCTGGGAGCTGGGAGCAAGGAGCCAGGGGCCAGCAACGTGGAGCTGACGCTGCTGCCGGCTCTCCCCAAGGTGTGGGGCGAGGGGAGCGTGCGGGGTCTGCGGGCGCGGGGCGGGTATGAGGTGGAGATCTCGTGGGTGGATGGCCGGCTCAAGGCTGCCACGATTCACGCGCACGCCGACGGCGCGCTGGTGGTGCGATCCGGGGAAAAGGAATGGAAATTGGAACTGAGAGCAGGCGAAACGCGCACGTTGCAGCCATGAACAAATCGAAATACCGGCGGCTGGATATCCGGAGATACTTTGCGGCCTGGAATGAGAATCGGGCGGCGTCCGGGCGACGGTTCGTCGGGAGACGAACCCTCCACCTTGCCAGTGTGTCGAAAATAGGGGCGCTCCTGGCTTTGTCAGCGGCAGTGGCGGCGGCTGCTCCGGACTGGGAAAACGAGCAGGTGCTGCAGATCAACCGCGAACCGGCGCGGGCGACCTTTGTGCCGTTCGCGACGGTCGAGCAGGCGCGGCTCGGGAACGCGGAGGCTTCACCCTGGGTGTTGTCACTGAGCAGCGAGACAGCCTGGAAGTTTCACTGGGTGCCGCGGCCGGAGGAGCGTCCGGCTGATTTCTGGCGCGAGGATTTCGACGACGCCACATGGAAATCGTTTCCCGTCCCGGCCAACTGGGAGGTCAACGGCTACGGCACGCCGATCTACGCGAGCAGCGGCTATGTGTTCAAAATTGATCCGCCGCGGGTCACGAGCGAACCGCCGGCCGACTATACGACGTTCAAGGAACGCAACGCCGTGGGCTCCTATCGCCGCACGTTTGACCTGCCCGCTGCGTGGCAGGGGCGGCAGGTATTCCTGCATTTCGGCGGAGTCCAGAGCGCCTTCTATGTCTGGGTTAACGGCGTGCGGGTCGGTTACAGCCAGGGCAGCATGTCACCCTCGGAGTTTAACATCACGGCGCAACTGCGTTCGGGGAAGAACCTGGTGGCGGTGGAGGTCTACCGCTTTTCCGACGGTTCGTACCTTGAGGACCAGGACATGTGGCGTTTCGGGGGGATTCAACGCGATGTCACGCTGTACTCCACGGCCGCGGCCCGGATCAGTGATTTTGCAGTGCGCACCGATCTCGATGCCGCCAACCGCGACGCCACGCTGCGCATCCAACCTGAGCTGGCGGCTTTGGCCGGCCAGTCGATCGAAGGCTGGACGGTGCAGGCCGAACTGTTTGACGCGTCGGGCCGGCCGGTGCTGGCCCAACCGCTGCGCCATGACGCGACGCCGATTCTTAACCGCGATTTTTCACCCGCGGTCCTAAACGACCGGACACCGCAGCGCGGAGCGAGAAAGTTTGGCTGGCTGGAATCGGCCGTGGCAGATCCGGCGAAGTGGACGGCGGAGACGCCCGCGTTGTACCGACTCGTGCTCACGCTGCGGGACAAGGCCGATGCCGTGGTCGAGGCGGTGGGCTGCGATGTGGGCTTTCGGTCCATCAAGATCGAACGCGGACAACTGCTGATCAACGGCGCGCCGATCAAACTGCGCGGCGTCAACCGCCACGAACTCGATCCGGATCGCGGTCACGCCGTCACGTACGAGCGGATGCTGCAGGATGTACGCCTGATGAAACGCGCCAACATCAACGCGGTGCGCACCTGCCATTATCCGAATGATCCGCGCTGGCTGGAGCTCTGTGACCGCTACGGGCTTTATGTCATCGACGAGGCGGATCTTGAGACGCACGGCGTGCGCGGCTGGCTGGCGAGCCAACCGGCCTGGGCGGGCGCGTTTCTTGACCGGGCGGTGCGACTGGCGGAGCGGGACAAGAACCATCCCTCGATCATCCTGTGGTCGCTCGGCAACGAGGCGGGCTACGGGCCGAATTTTGCCGCCATGTCCGCCTGGCTGAAGGATTTTGATCCGACGCGGCCGATCCACTACGAAGGGGCGCAGGGCAAACCGGATCCGGCGACGGTGGATGTGATCAGCCGGTTTTACCCACGGACGATGGACCGTTATCTGAACCCCGGGCTTCCAGCTGATGCCACGGTGGAGCGTCCCGAGAATGCCCGGTGGGAACGCCTGATCGAGCTGGCCACGGCGGACGACGGTGACCGTCCGGTGCTGACCAGCGAATACGCCCATGCCATGGGCAACGCGCTCGGCAACATGAAGGAGTATTGGGACGAGATCTATTGGCACCCCAGGTTGCTCGGCGGATTCATCTGGGAGTGGGCGGATCAAGGCCTGCGCAAGACCGCGGCCGACGGGACCCGTTTCATCGCGTACGGCGGCGACTTCGGTGACAAGCCGAACCTCGGTGTGTTTGCCATCAAGGGAGTGGTCAATGCCGATCGGGAAACGACGCCGAAGTTCGACGAGGTGCAGAAGATTTACCAGCCGGTGCAGGTCGTGGGTACGAACCTGCAACCTGGTGAAACCAAGATTCGCCTGACCAACCGCATGGACCACACGGATCTCGCCACGTTGGAAATCCGGTGGGCGGTACGTTGCGACGGCGAGGTCGTCCAGAGCGGCACCTTGCCCGTGATCGCTGCCTCGCCCCGGGTGAGTCCCGAGGTGGTTGTGCCCGTCCGACCGATCGCGGCACCGGTGGCGGGGGCGGACTATTGGCTGGAGGTGGAGTGCCTCCCGCGCCAGGTGCCGGCGTGGGCCGATTCGCGCGATGTGGTGGCGCGCGAGCAGGTGAAGTTGGCAGTGTCCGTACCCGCCGTCCCGGTGCGCGCCATCGCCACGGCCGCGCCGCTCGCCTTGCAAGAGGCGGGCGATCGGGTCCGGATCTCGGGGACCTCCTTCCACGCGGTCTTCAGCCGCTCGGCCGGCACCTTGGTGTCGCTCGACTTCGGCCATGGCGAACTGCTGGCCCCGGCGGAGGGCGGCGACCCCGCCGGTCCCGTGCTCCAGGCCTGGCGGGCGCCGACGGACAATGACCGTGGCTTCGGCAAATGGCTCGCGCGCGAGTGGACCCAGGCCGGACTTGAACGGTTGACGCGCAAGGTGGAAAGCTTCCGCGTCACGCAGCGCTCGCCGGACCAGGTTTCAATCGAGGTCGAGGCGGTGAGCACGGCCGTCACCGGGAGTTTGCGGCATCGCGCGGTCTGGACGGTACACGGCGATGGCGTGCTGGAACTGGCCAGTGATTTCATTCCGACAGGCGAACTGCCACCGCTACCGCGCATCGGCGTGGTGTTGCGGGCCAGCGGCGCCTTGCGTAATTTTCGCTGGTACGGCCGGGGGCCGGGAGAGAATTACATCGACCGCAAGGGCAGCACCTTCATGGGCCTGTGGAGCGGCCCGGTCAGCGGGCAATATGTCCCGTACGTCAGGCCGCAGGAAACAGGGAACAAGGAGGACGTGAGCTGGCTGACGCTGACAAACGACAGCGGCCAAGGGTTGCTGGTGGTCAGCACAAAAGCGCCGCTGGCGGTATCCGCCCTCAACTTCCGGACGGGGGATCTCACGACGGCCAAGCACGCCTACGAATTGAAAGGGCGTCCGGAGACCGTGCTTTCGCTCGATGTCCGCCAGTGCGGCCTGGGCAACGGCAGTTGTGGACCGGGCGTCCTCGAAAAGTATGCCGTGCCCGCGAAGCCTTATCATCAGATCATTCGGCTGCAGGCCTGTCCGATGGGCAATGACCAGGAGGTCGCGCAAAAAGCCCGGGAATTGATGCGCTGAAGCCGGCGGATCAGGGCGCTCGGGCGTCCGAACCAGAATGAATTTGCCACTGAAAAAGCAGAAAGGCCGCTCACCCCTGAGCGGCCTTTTTGATGCTAACTTACTACTGCTAACCCAAACACCTAACTGAACTATTGAACATAGGGTAAGACGTGGTGGCTGGATTTTCGTTCAAAGAATAGTTTGAAATTCTATTTGGGTCGCCGGAGGTACCGCTTTGGGAGTTCCGTTTCATGGATTTAGCAAACGGCAGACCGGGAGCTGCGTCTGATCTCCGCGGAGTCTGCGGCGATATGAAATTTCATCCGGCCGGCTGGTCCGAGGTCAGGCCGACCGGGCAAAGAAAGGATTGTGCTTCTTTTCCTGTTTCAAGGTCGTGAGCGGACCATGACCGCAGGCGAAAACCGTATCCTGGGGCAACTTGAAGAGCTTGGTGCGGTTGTTGCGGTACTGCGCATCGTAAGAGACGATGCCGCCGCCCATCGATCCGGAGAACAGCGAATCACCGACAATGGCCAGAGGCCAGGAGAGACCGGTGATGTAGAACGACGTCTGGCCGGGCGAATGGCCCCAGGTGAAGAGCGTCTTGATGGAGAGCTCCCCGAGATGAAAATGGGCGTTCTCCTGGAAGGTCCGCGCCCCCGGATGCGGGGCGGGTTCGAGTTCGCTTGCCCACACCTCGGCTCCGGTCGAGGCGAGCTTGGGCAGGTCGGCCACATGGTCGTCGTGGGTGTGCGTGAGGAAGATGTAGCGGAGGCGAAGCTTTTCGGCCGCGATGGTGTCGAGGATCGGCTGGGCGTCGGCGCCGGTATCGAAGGCGGCCGCCTGACCAGTCTTCGTATCCCAGACCAGGTAGGCGTTCACGGTCATGTCCTCATGCACGGTGTTGAACATGGCAAAGCCGCGCGGGAAGAGGGGCTGTTCCGGATACCATTCGCGGCGGGCCAGGGCGAGGAGGGCGTTGCGCTCGAGTTGCAGGGCCTTCGCCAAAAGCCGCAGGACGTGGTCCCGGATTTCCCCGCCCTTGACGGCCTTGAGTTCGTCGAGGCTGACGCCCGCCTTGGCTGCCAGGGCATCGTCGGTCAATTGCAAGCCCCGCTGGGCCTTGCCGATGATGTCAGTGAAGTTGTCTTCGAGGGGGATGCGCGGCATACCGGTCAGCCAATCGGCCTGGTCGGCATTCGCAAGTCCCGCGTTGGTCGAGGTTGAAATGGCGGGCGGGCGGGCCAGCCTACCGGAACAAAGGAGCGAGATTGGTCGAATCAGGCTAACGCCCTACCAAGATAACGGCGTAAACTTCGCCTTTGTTGCCCGTCGCCGGGCCGCCCAGCACGGCTGGGACTCCTGGACGAAGGACAAGCCCGGTGTTCATCAGGGTACGCCCGCCGGCAGACCAGCGGACCTTCAGGTGCACGGACCTGCCGTCGCTGCTTTCCGTGGCGAGCTCGAGATCGTGGCCGTTGCCCAGCGACAGATTTCCGCTGGCAGGTATGCCCAGGCTGGTGCTGTCGTCCCCGACGAACTGATAACTCTCGAACCGCAATATGCGGCGCAAGGTCGGCTCATACGACGCCAGGCGCCGGTCGGTTTTTCCCGGTTCGTTTGACGCGATGATCAAGATGCCTTGAACGGATGTGCGGTCGGCAGCCCGGAGAACGGGCAAGAGCAGGCCGACCAGCGAGGCGAGCAGAGTGAGGCGAAGAATGATTTTCATGAGGGGCTCCTGGGAGAAGAGTTAACCATGGAACATACGGAACACACAGAAAAAAGCGACCGGGCGTTGCCTGACTGGGGCGAGCGGGCGGTAGCGCTGATACTCAGGTTTCATTGGCGGGAAAGCGTCCGCCCAGTTTTTCGGCGAGCAGACGACGGGCGTGGAACAGGCGGGACATGACTGTGCCGGTGGGGACTCCGGTGGCGGCGGAGATCTCTTCATACGACAAACCCTCGAGTTCCCGGAGCGCGAGCACCACCCGTTGCTTGGGGGGAAGGGTGGCGATGGCGGCGCGGACGCGACTCACGGTGTCGTTGCCTTCCGCCTGCTGCCGGGCGTCGTCCGTGGTAACCGGCTCCGGCGCGGTGGCGACGGAGTCGTCGTCGGTGCCAAAGGGCAGGAAGCGGTCGAACCAGCGGCGCCGCTTGCGCAGATGATCGAGTGAGCGGCGCGTGATGATCGGATGCAGCCAGGTGGTGAAGCGGGATTCTCCGCGGAAGGTGGCCAGCTGTTTCCAGACCGTCAGCCAGACCTCCTGGCAGATGTCGCGCGCATCGGCCTCGTTGTGGACGATGGCGAAGGCGAGGCGGAACGTGCGATCATGGTGGAGCCGCATGATCTGGCCGAAGGCGGCCTGATCCCCGGATTGCGCACGGCGCAGGGTGTCGGCATCAATTTCGGGAGCGGCGTCGGTCTCGGACATGGGTCAACGTGGGATGACACCGACAACCGGGAAAAGATTCAAGGATTTGGCTGGGTAAGACACTCCACGATTCCGGTTCTCGGCGGCGGGCGTCCTTGGTTTCGCTCAGCGCGTTGATCGGAGCTAAAACAGCTCCGCCTTGGCCTCCATGGGCAGATCGATGTGGATCTGGCTGGAATTGATCGCGAGCGGCAGCCAGGCGCGGCTGCAAAACCGGTAGGAGTCGCCCAAGGCGATGTGCGGTGCGGCGTTCTCATCCAGCAGGGCGTGGTTGAGGGAGGCCTTGCCCCAGGGCAGATTGCCGCCCCGCGGGATGATCGCCACCTCGCCGACCCGATCGGCTCCATCATCGGTGGACAGCACCCGGTGCAGCAGATCGGCATTGGTGGCGGCGGATGCCGTGCGGACCCGTCCGCGATGAAATTCCAGTTCGATGCCGGAGATGACCACGCCGGCATGGGTGACCGGGCGGATGACGCGAACACGTCCCGAGGCCGAGCACCGTTTGGGCGCGGTGAAGATCTCCTCGGTGGGCAGGTTGACCACAAAGGAAACGCCCCGGCGGGTCACAAGTTGGGCCGTGCACCAGCGATGAAAGCGGGGCAGCTCCAATGTCAGCTCGGTGCCGGGACCGACGTAACGAATGCGTCGGTGCCTCATGCTATTCAGCTCGTCCCGACGCTTGGTCAGTTTGGCGAGATGGAGCCTCCAGATGTCCACCACAGAACCATGGGCGGCGGGTGCATCGACCGGCGTCCTCTCACCCGGTTCGATTCTCAGGGCGCGCGCCAGGGTCGACCACAAGGCTGGGAGCCGTTGATCCTCGGGCAGGTCACTGTAAGTGATGTCAGCCCAGGCCTGGCAAGGTGCCGGGATCAGCGTCCATTGGGTGGCGCCCGTGAGCAGGATCCGGATCAGCGGTCCGAGATGCTTCCATTTGATCGCATCAAAACGGCTGATCCGCTCGGATGGCAATCCGGCCAGCAATTGGGGAATGCTGCCGGGCATGAACAGAAAGGCGCCGCCCGCGGCCAGATGCTTGCGCATTTGGCGGATATTGGACGAGACCAGGCGCTCAAAGGCCGCAAGGTCATCGGCCTCGTACATCGCCCGCAAGGCGGCGGGATCCCCCAGAATGACGCTGGTTTCACCGGGCGCGGCGGCCCGGACGGCGTTGATCAGGGCTTGCGACTCGGGGTGGACGCCATGCAGGTCGTAGGGATCGGTGACGAGCAGTGACTGCCCCGCCTGCAGATTCAAACCGACACGAACAATGACCTCAGCCATTGTCTGGATGCGAAGTAAGTGGGATGGTTGGTTTGCGGTAACGGGATCCACTGCGACTGCGGGCGAATTAACGCAAGATTGGCGCCAACGGGAAGCCCTTAATTGGCCGAAATCGCTGATAGCCAATATGCATCGTTAGTCATGTAACGAAAAACGCCGTCCCGAGCGGGGACGGCGTGTTGAAGGAGACGAGATCGGCTGCTTACTTGCCGAGGCTCTTGCGGAGATCGTCGAGCTGGCCGGCGGAGCCGAGCAGCACGTTGCGGCTGGCGATGAACTTCGCGTATTCCTCGATGAAGACCTTGCCCGGCGGGCGGAAGTCGAACTCCTTGGGATTGTCGCGGAAGAACTCGCGGTGCACGCGGGTCCAGACGAGGCGGCCGTCGGTGTCGATGTTGATCTTGGTGACGCCGAGCTTGGCGGCCGGCAGGTATTCGTTCACGTCGACGCCCATCGAATCCTTGATGGTGCCGCCGGCGGCGTTGATGCGGTCGACCTCGTCCTTCGGCACGCTGGAGGAGCCGTGCATCACCAGCGGGAAGCCGGGCATGCGGGACTTGATCTTCTCGAGTACGTCAAAGTGGAGCGACTGGCGGCCCTTGAACTTGAAGGCGCCGTGGCTGGTGCCGATGGCGCAGGCGAGGGAATCGCAGCCCGTCTTCTTGACGAAGTCCTCGGCCTCGGCCGGGTTCGTGAGGGTGGCGTGGCCGTCCTCTACCTTGATGTCTTCCTCGACGCCACCGAGCATGCCGAGCTCGGCCTCGACGGAAATGCCCTTGGCATGGGCGCGGTCGACGACGCGTTTGCTGATCTCGACGTTCTTGTCGAACGGATCGTGCGAGGCGTCGATCATGACGGAGCTGAAGAAGCCGGAATCGATGCAGTCGTAGCAGGTCTGCTCGTCACCGTGATCCAGATGGACGGCAAAAATGGCCTCCGGGAAGATATCACCCGCGGCGCGGATGATGGCCTCGAGCATGCGCTTGTCGGTATAGGAGCGGGCACCCTTGGAAATCTGGATGATGAAGGGAGCCTGGGACTCGATGGCGCCGCGGAACAGACCCATGGCCTGTTCGGCGTTGTTGATATTGTAGGCACCGACGGCGTACTTGCCGTAAGCGTGTTTGAAGAGTTGGGCGGTCGTGACGATCATGGCGGAGTAAACTTATCTCCATGGGGCGCAGGCTCACAAGCCTATTCCCGGTCAAACCGCGTCAAACATTGGCGCACGCCGGGCGGGGGTATTCGCAAATGATGCGGAGACGGTTGTCGGAGTCTTTCAATAGCTGGCCGGCCCAGGCCGTCACCAATCACACGAATTGCGGTGGGTGAGCAAAGGGGAGGGCCCGCCCGCTTCCGGGGCGCGGTCGGCCGGGAGGCCGACCCTCCACCCGGCAGGAGGGTGTTGAAATCCCGACCGGCTGCCTGGTCCCCATCAGCGGGGCGGGAACTCGAAGTCGGCCTTGTCCTGCTTTTGGGAGATGACGAGGTAGGCGCTGAACTTGTTGCCGCGCTTGGAGACGAAGCCCTCGATCAGGTCGCTGCGACCGTCGGTGAGGAGCTTCTGGACCTGGGCGGCGGGAAGTTCGACCTCACAAAGCTTCTTGGAAAGCTTGAACACCTCGCGGTTGTCCTGGTCGGGCTTGCGGACGTAGTAAGCGTCACCGAGCTCCACCAACTGGCCGCCCGTATGGATTTTGCTTTCGCCGATGAGCTTGGCCTTGGAGAGATCGGCCTTGGCCTTGGCTTTGCGCACAATCGGCTTGCCGTCCTTGTCGAGCTTGGCGGCGCGCGGCGGGAACTCCCACGAGAACTTGCCGCCATCGCGCTTGAGGAAGGCGCTGAAAGGCCGGCCCTTCTTGGAGATGAAATTCTCGATCAGGTCGGTCTTGCCCTCGCCGATGAGCTTGATGGCCTGCTCCGGCGGGATGGGTTTCTGGCACATGATGCGGCCGACGCGGAAGGTCTGCTCCCAGCTGCCGTCGGGCTGCTTCTCACGGACGATGAAGCTGCTGCCGCTCTCGCAGAGCTCGGCGCCCGTCTTCGGGTCCGTCCAGAACGGGGTGAGGGTGCCGATGTCCACCTTGTCGCCGAAATCGAAAGCGGTCTTCCACTTCTTGGTGGTGACGTCCTGCTTGGTGGCCTTGTCCTTCTTGGTTTCCTCGACGACCTCGAGCTTGAGGACGGCGGAGAAGCGGTTGCGCGTCTTGTTGGAGATGAAGCCGTCGAGCGGGCCGACCTGGCGGGACTCGACGAGCTGCTTGACCTCGGCTTCCTCCATACGGCGGCCACCGACGATCTTGTAGACCATCAGCTCGCCGTCCTGCGATTTGTAGCCGCGCAGGGTCTCCTTCATGGGTTTGTTGTCCGTCGGGGAAATGATGTCGGTCTCGCGGGCGACGGAGTCGTCTTCCTCGAAGCCCTTGACGCGCTCCACGATGCCCTTCGTCTCCTTGACGATCTCGGCCATGAACTTCTCGCGGGAGAATTTCCCGTGCTCCAT
>Ga0208752_100230_pt1 | contig 17704 bp, 18 predicted proteins | sample LakWasMet27_LOW6_2_FD_183871 | JGI IMG/M metagenome (GOLD analysis project Ga0208752, IMG submission 183871) | Freshwater sediment methanotrophic microbial communities from Lake Washington under simulated oxygen tension - Sediment Metagenome... | ecosystem: Environmental > Aquatic > Freshwater >... | reverse complement strand
TGTCATTTACTAAGCGCTGTGTATTAGGGTTAGGAGCCGAAAGGGGCCGCGCAAAAGACTTTATATTTGTTCTGTAATATTTTTAATCTGGCTTGATAGCAGAGAGAAAACGTATTATAGGGGTAAGGCAGTTGTCGTCTGCGCTCTATTTAGAGAAATGAGGTGTGTTATTTTTATGTCCCATGCTTAGCTTAGCCGCTCAATTCATTTTAGGCTTACTGTATGCCAACGCCGGTGAATGGCTGATGCATAAATACATTCTGCATGGACTGGGACAAAACCGGCACAGTTTCTGGGCTTATCATTGGCATGAGCATCACGTCGTTTGCGCTAAAAATACCATGTTCGATCCGGGCTATCAATCCGTGACATTAACAACATGGAACGCCCAAACCAAAGAACTAGCGGCATTGTCGGGCATTGTGCTGCTGCATGTGCCGCTGTTTTTACTATTCCCCCTATTTACCGGCGCGGTATATGCATCCTTGATGCTGTATTACTACAAGCATCGCAAGGCTCATCTCGACCCAATCTGGGCTAAACAGCATTTACGCTGGCATTACGATCACCATCTCGGCGGCAACCGCGCCGCGAACTGGTGTGTGACCTGGCCCTGGTTCGACTACCTGATGGGAACCCGCGTTAAAAGCAAAGCGCTCGAATAGACTGGCGAAACCACATGCCAACGCTACGGCTTTTTTCCTTCAATCATCTTTAAGAAAGTTTCCATCTGCTGTACATCAACAGGTTTTTCCCAGTCGCTTACGGTATGCGGTGCAGCCTGAATCAGCCGATGAATGTCCTTGGCATCTTCCGTTCCCCTGGACAGATTAACCTCGGCAAGCTCAAAAATGCTCCGTCCTCTGTAGTGATGCCCATCCACCGTGGCACCATGATCGAGCAGCAGTTGCACCCGCTCAAGACTGGCATCAAGCACGGCGCTGATCAAGGCAGTGTTGCCTTGATCAGCAATATAGTTCGGCGGCACACCCGCCTCAAGCAGCACACGCAACGTATCGGTATCGCTTAGATAAGAAGCCACCCAGACCCGCTCGGCAACCTTGACCTGACCGTAGCGTTCAGGGAGATTCGCCGCAATCAGCAGCCGCACCACATCGGCCTTTTTCCGATGCACCGCCACAGACAAAGGTGTGTAATTCTCGTTATCAACCTGCAAGGGATCGAGGCCATGCTCAAGCAACACCCTGGCAACCTCGGCACGTCCCGCAAGTGCAGCCCAAGTCAGCGCATTACTGCCCTTCGGGTCATTGGCGGCTAGAGCTGCAGGCATACGTTCGCCGATAGCAGTCACAACGTCGGGCAGATCGGCTACGGTCGCCAGCATAACCAGTGGGTACTCGGCTTTAGGCTCCCCGTCGAAATAAGCAATCTTCACGCGCGGCTCGGTCATGCGGCGAATTTCATGTTCGCTAACCAACTCATTCAGTTTTGCACCGTCCTCGATCAAGCGAATCGCCTCCGCTTCGTCGCGCTTTAGCAAGCTCTGCACGAGAGGAGAAAATGCAGAAAAACGTGCTTGCTCCCACTCGCCGTACCAGGGCCAGCGCTCGGCTGGATTGGGTTCCTCGGCGCGTGAGGCTACAGCCGCAACGAGAAGCAAGGCTAAGAGCAGAGTTTTCGCTGCGATGTAGGGGCGATTCATTGTATTTCCATCTGCTGTAATTGTTCATCGTCCGTACCTGGCAATGGCGTACGGTAAGCCTCGACAGACTCCGGCTCCAGGCTGCCCGGAACAAAACGGATCGTCAACATGCAGCCATACTCCTGCCCGCATCTATCGAACTGTGACGAAGAATACCCACTCGCCATCGCATCAACAACGTGAAGGAAAAAGCTCAGTCATGACCGGCTTGACCTTTAACGATTCGTAATTTTCCGGCATCGGCAGGATCAGACTGCCCTCCTCCCGGACTTGTTCAGCGATCCCGCTGTTTTTCAGCGTGTCTTGAAGCAGTTGCTCACCCTTTGTTACCGGCTCCACATTCTCGCTAATCTTGCTCCTGAACTCCTCGGTTTCATAAGAAGCGGCATATTCCCGCCATTGCCGGGAGGAAATGTAGATAGCATCAGAACGATGGGCATTCTGGTAACGGAACGCATCGGTGAGCCAGATTTCCAACGCACTCCGCTGGTCGGGGGAAGAAAAAGACTCGATCTGTAAAGTTTCCGGCATTCCTGAAAGCGGATCGATCTGCACCAGCTCATCGGCGGCAAGCGGCAGCGCCATCCAAAGTACCATCAAAAATCCTATCCATTGCTGCATCGACATCTCGAATTACCGCTTACCCGTTTAATTGAGAGGCAACCGCCCCAGGTACTTTAGCTTCGGCCTCTGCCCGGCTTTGAGCAAAACCCGCTACATGCCACTGTCGAACCACACGCATGTACAGCCCGCAATTATGACTAGCCCAAACGACAGGATACGAAACGCCTTGCACATCCTGCTGCCAAACATTGTAGACCGGATACTCTTTCTGCATCTCTGCCGAAGTGTAAAGCGACTCCATATGCTGAATTTCCTGCTGGCGCTGTTCCCGTATCAATTTCTGGGCAATGAAAGGAGCCTTGAAAATGGCATCTTCCTTGCTCAATTCATAGTTTGGTGAGCCATCGTAAAGTTGCACGAACAGATCGGCTGCCGTGTAGGTTCTTGCATCTGGAGTACCATAGGATTCGGTCGTGCGTAACAGGCACAGACCGGGCTTCCAGAGTAGCTGGAAATGCACGCCTTCTATATCGAATACACTCACCATCTCGGTTTCGGCTTTTGGGGCGCGGGTTTTGGTATCTGGTGGAGGTGTAGTCGTGGCAGCAGTTGGCTCATGCGAAACGCCTACAGCACCCATCAAAGCGCCTTTAAGGCTAGCCAGTATTTTATGTAATCTCTTCATCTGTCCGTTTCCAAGGAAGCGTAAAAGTTGGCCAGCGCGGCATCTACATTCTGGTGGGACTTAAGCATTCCTTCGTGATCTCGGCACAGTTCCCTTAAATACCAAAGCAGCGTCACCAGCGGCTTGCTGGAAACTTCCCGCAACAACATTTGCCAGCCCCTGTCATCCAGTCGTTTAAGCGACCATGCAGATTGTCGCCGGATTATCGAGTTGAAGCGCAATGGTATGAGGCATGAATTATCCTTCTATTTGGGGTTATTTTCTGGATGCCACAAGTCTTCCATTTCTGTGAACCAGGCATCCATTTGTTCCGGCGCAACGTATTTACCGTCATCCGGCCAAGGTTGCCCTGCCATCAAAACGGGAAGGTTTGCGAGGCATTGCGCCGCCGTATTCTTCGTCAGCGGCTCTGCGCCAGTATCGGGATAATCCTCTGCAATCATTGCCCATGCCCTGTCGCTGATAAATTGCCCCCCGATTCCAGACCTCTTGTCACGGAAAACAGCGCATTCAACACCTCAATAGGCATATTATCCAAACAGAACTTAAACGCGCCGTCCTCCAGCGCCAGCATTTGCAGGGACAACGCCAGCAGTTGGTCGTGCTGATCCGTTGTTGCATGCGATGCTTCCAGTGCCGTTAGCGCCTGATCCACCCGTGCGTAAACGCCTGGAGCAAAATCCCCCAGATGTGCCTCCCCTTGCTTTTCGCAGTCCTTACGCAACATTTCCCACGCCGATTGGGACAAACCATCCTGCAATCGAGCCAACAGATCATGCCCATAAGGAGCGTTAACCACTAGGCAAAAAAGGTCTTGAAAATACAACTCGCGCAGCAAAAAACATAATTCTCGATAGGCCATCGCCAGCAAACGGGGACGCAGGCCAAGAATCGCATCCGACCATTCGGCTTCCGTGCGACCAATGCCGGAGCCAATAATCGTATCCGGCGGCGAAACCAGGCGGGGCAGCACTTTAAGATTGATTTGGGGCAAGTTACTCTCCTAAAAGGTGTATCGATTGATGTAGCTTATCCTTGAATACCAATGTCCGTAGCAGTGATGGAATAAAAGACTCATTGCAGGCCACCTTTCACCGCTTGCTTACGCATCAGCCGCAATCGCAAATCGGCCAGTTGTGGTTGTGCCACGGGATCGCCGCGCTGCACGGACAGTTCGTACCAGCGTTGTGCTTTCTTCCAGTCCTGCTTTACGCCCCAGCCTTCGTCGTACATGCGACCGATATTGTAGGGCGCTCCGGCGTTGCCCTTGTCCGACGCAAGACGATACCACGCCAAGGCCTTCGCGTAATCCTGGGGAACGCCCCGGCCATGCTGGTAAAAGCTGCCAATGTTGGCGGCGGCAGTATGGCCGCCCTTTTTTTCGGCTTGCCGATACCAGCGTAGCGCCTCGATGTGGCTCTGTTTAACGCCAAGACCGTGGTCATAGAGGCTGCCGATGTTATTGGTCGCCGCAACAAGCCCGCGTTTGTCGACAATACGAAACCAGCGCATCGCCTCGGTGTAGTTCGTGGTCACGCCTTTTCCGTACTGATACAGCATGCCGATATTGTTGGGTGCGGTTGCGCTGCCGCGTTGGTATCCTAGCTCATACCAGCGCATGGCTTCCTTGTAGTCTTTATCTACGCCCAGCCCGTCGGCATACATCAGGCCGATGATCGCCGGCGCAGCCTTGTTGCCTTTATTGCTGGCAGCGCGATAGAGCTGCATGGCTTCCCGATAGTCCTGCGGCACGCCGTCCGCCAAGATGGTAACGTATGCCAAGATTGACTATCGCCTCAGGGTCGCTGTCAGCGACTCCTCGCCGTAATTCTTCAAGACTATAAACCTGTGTCTGTGGCGGGACGGTAAGCGGAACGGGAAACATCGCTTTCTCGGCGCGAAGCGGGGCTGCAAACAGCGCGAGGATTGCGATAAATAGCGAGATTGAACAATTGCTGAATGTCATGATTGGCAACTAACGTGGCTGGCAGCACTGGCTGACTTATTTATAATCCAGCGATTGTATAGGTATCCAGAATGCAATGGAACAGCCACCCGACTTAACAGCGACTTTCATTTGCGCCACAAACGGATGTGTTATCTGATCCCGCCCTGAGTCAGAATAGTGTCGACGAACATCCTTGAACACCACTAAATCATGGTAGTGACAGGGTGACTGAATTCATTGCCCACCAACTTTATTCATTGCCCACCAACTTTCGCCGCTTGCTTACGCATCAGCCGCTGCCGAAAATCGGCCAATTGCAGTTACGCTACGCTGCATGGACAGTCCGTACCAGCATTGTGCTTCCTCTCAGCCTTCGTCGTACATACGGCCGTCGCAGCGCTACGGGGTTTCCTTTGTCTGACGCAAGACGACACCACTCGAAGGCCTAGGGGTCATCATGGGGAACGCTAGCCATACTGGTAAAAGCTGATCTTCCCCTAATTTCACGGACACAAAGGCGGGGGGGATCAACGGAATTAAAATTATTTTGCCATTTTTTTTACAATCATGTGGGTGAATTACGTAAGCAAAGAGCCTACGTTATTGAACGTAGGCTCTTGTCGACTAACTTGTAAGCCTAGGCTGACTATACAAGCATAGGGAAATAGTTAACAATAAAAAGCCTTGTTTGTGAAAGGTACATTTAGTAGATAAGGGACTGACTACGGTAGATCACAGAAACTGAGAAATCATAGTCTATCCGGTATATGGGCTCAAAAATGCACGATGCAAGACCTGATCCCATGTTTTATTTAATTTATAAAGCGTATTGTTATTTCTATTTATTTGGAGGCAGTTATGAAAAAAAGTTTAATAGGGTTGTTAGTTATTTTTGGGTTGGTTTCGTCTTCTGTTGTGATGGCAGAAGGTGTTAAGTTGAACGATTTAGACGCAAATACTAATGTTCAAGGAGCGGTACTGCATGGTGCATGGGGAGATAAAAATGAAGTTAATACTAATATTGGTGGTGTTCAAGGAAATGTTGAAGCAACAGGAAAAGTAAAATTGAACACTAATGTCCAGGGAGCAGTAACCAATATCGTAAAAGGAGATAAAAACAAGAGTAATCTTAACGTCGGTGGCATCACCAGTCATTAAGAGTAAATTTCACGCATGTGCAGCTAAAACACTTTGAATTCCAATGCGTTATATTTTGCTGCACATGATATTTTAAATTTTAGTTTTGCTTAGGAAGATATAATGAGATTAAAGATAAAGTTAGGTCTTATTTTGATGATTTTTACAAATTCACTGTTTGCGGATGCACTGAATAAACCGCAAGGAATGTCATCTGCTTCACAAGCAAAAGTATTAAGAGCAATGGCAAATAGTTTTGCAAATAACGAACAAGATAAAATGCACGCTCAAAAAGGTGCAACCTGTTCGCCTCAAGTTGGTGTAACTAACATCAGTGGAAACGCGCAAGCACCCAGAGAAGTCACAACGGTAATTAGAGGAGATGTTATTAGTGTTTGTAAATAAAAAAAGCATAGCTATTACCGTAGCCGTTTCATTTTTGTTTGGCTGTATGCCTAAACCAGAAAATACTATGGATGTTGCACAACCAAAGACACGTCCAGTAAAGAATATTACTAACTTTTCTCAATCACTGGAATGTATGGATGCACTTTTTATCAAATATGAAATAAGTGGGCATGATTTAGCTAGTACATCTATTCCCGATCAAACAGGGAAATTAGTTTTAGGTGTTAGAGATATGCTTATTAACGCTATTTCAAAGATTTCCAGAAATAGTCAGTCATTTAAATATTTAGATTATGAAACAAGTTCTAGTATGAGTAGTACTGATACAGTTCAGAATATGACTACAGCTATGGGAATTAAAAATTTTTCCATACCTGAAGTTTATATTGGTGGCTCAATCAGTCAGGTAGATGATAGTGTGGCTACTGCTAGTTCTGGAGCTTCAGTTAGCTTTATGGGAACTGAAGCTGGAGCGAATAAAGATCGGGGAAATTCAACCGTTACATTAGATTTACACTTATTCGATATGAAAACTAGAACGTTGATTTCTGGTATATCTTCCAGCAATGTTATTACAGTGACTAGAAATAGTCAGGGGGTGGATGTTGGCGCCCAAATTCAAAAGGCTGGGATTAGCTTTCAATTTAGCGAAAATGAAACAGAAAGTAGTGGACAAGCGGTGCGTAACCTTATCGAACTTGGAACTATTGAGTTGCTAGGAAAATGGACTAAAGTGCCTTATTGGTCATGTTTGAACATAGACTCAACTAATCCAATGGCAAAAACTGAAACAAGGGCTTGGTATAATGGCATGAATCACCAAGATCGAAATAAGTTTTTTAAATCAGGATTGAAACATTTTGGCTATTACAAAGGAAATGTAAATGCCGAAAATGATCCAGAACTCAAGACAGCAATAACACAGTATCAAGCGGATAAAGGCTTGGTTCCAAATGGTACAGATAGTTTTGAAACGTATGAATCATTGATAAATAGTGGTGCTAGTTTTAGTGCAATAACAAAGACAACGCCTTTATCTGAAAGTAATTTGTTTTCAGAGGGGCGATCAATGGACGTTCGAATCGTCACTAGAGAAAAACATTTGTATAAAAAAAATGAGTTCATTTCCTTAAATGTTTCCTTATCCGAATCAGGTTATTTGCGTTGTTACTATAAAGATGAAAATGGAGGTACCATGATGATTTATCCAAATTCACAGGAGAAAGCAATGATTGCAGGTAATCAAACAATTACCATCCCTAATCCAGAATTAAATGCTTTTCAAATTCAAATTCAAAATGCAGGTACACAGGAATTTATGTGTATGGCTTCAAATGAAGAATTGGATGATATATTGCCTAGCTCATTAAATGTTGCTCCATTAACAGCCATTTCAGGTATTACAAGTTTAGATCAAATTGCATTTGACACTAAGGTTAATGCTAAAGGTCGTTCATTTGGTTTTGCTAAAAAGCAAATAATCGTTAAATAAAGCTGCGAATAGCGAGTAAAAAATGAAATTATTAAAAGTGGGTGCTGTTTTTTGTTTTGCATTTTTAAGTATGCAAGCAAAAGGTGAAGTTATACTTTTTGAAGAGCCTCCTACAGAGAAAGAAATTCTTGAAAGTTTTGGTGAACCTGTTGAACCTGTCGTCAAAACACGTGGCGATAAAAAAAGTAGAATGATTGTTTCTCCTGGTTCTGCACCTGCAGCATCTAAGAATCTCGCGCCTGTTTCAGCTGCACAAAATCAAAATACCGTATTTAAACAACCTACAAATGAAAGCAGTGTGAAACAAAATTCTCTTGCTTCTTCTAAACCTCCTCAAAAACATAAAACCCCCGTTGCATTTCCATTGGTATTTGCTGTTGGTTCAGCGGAGCTATCTAAAGATGCTCAAAAATATGTTGACTCAATGGCGCTAACACTAAAGAAAAAATCTGATTTAATCGTTCACATTAGTGGACATACTGACGCTTCTGGTTCTGATGAAATAAATAAATCACTTTCGTTAAAACGAGCGGAATCTGTTAGAAATTATCTTGAATTAGTACATCAGATAGATGGTACACGATTAGAAATTTCAGGTGATGGGGGCGGATTCGTTGTTTGATTTTAAAAATCCCTATGCAGCTATAAATCGTCGAGTTCAATTCGAGAGAAAATAAATGAAGTCATTTTTATTGTTACTGATTGGGCTGACTTTTTCTTTAGCGGCTAACGCTAAATTCGTGCAGCCAGTTGGTGAAACAGAATCAAATTACAGTATGCAATGCTGGCAAGATGGCGTAAAAATCATTGATGAAAATAATTTATCAACTTATCAAAATCTGCTGCCAATAAATTCAAATGCTGGAACTAACGCTCATTCAATATCTTTTGATAAAAATAACAAAAAAGTAATTCTTATCGATTCGAATAAATCAACTTGCATCATAAAGGAAATGGAACATGTTCAATAAAACTGTTCAAATGATTACGGTTGCGTTGATATTTAATTCTTCATTATCAAATGCTGAAGAAAGAGTTTTTGATAAAGTAGACAATTTTTCAATTGTAAATCTTAGCGGTGATATTGATTTAATGCCTTATTCTGGCAATGAAATTTCTATTAGTTCAACCAATTTAAATGATTACGATTTTTCTCAACAAAACGGCGAATTAATACTATCTCAAAAACAAAATAGCTTTACATCCTATCAAAACGGCTCAATTTCTATTGTAAATTCTGGTAATAACAATATCTCAAATGTGACAATAGGCGGATCTACTATTTCTGGCAAACATTCCAAAATTGAAAAATTATCAATCAAAATACCTTCTAAAATAATCCCAATTAAAATAGAGAATGTATCGGGTCAATTTCAAATTGGCGATTTAAATTCACCATTATTCATTACGCTCAATAGCGGTAATTTTCAGATTGGTAAAATTTCAGATTTAAATCTCACAATAAATGGTGCTGGAAGTGTTGTCCTTCATGAGAAGGTAACAACAGCTATTCTTAAAATTCAAGGCACAGGGAATTTCAAGTCAAATGCAGATATTGAAAAACTGGATGTTTCAATAAATGGAACAGGCAATGTAAAAATCGACGGAACTGTAACGTCTGCAAAAATAGTATCTGAAGGAATTGGCAATATAAAAATAAATAAATTATTAAACAAACCAAATATCACTAAAAGCGGCATCGGTTCAATTGTAATTTCAAATAAACAATACAGATAAATATTTTGAGATAATATGAAACCTACCATTAGTTTGTTCTTACTTGCTTAACATGTACTTCTGTTGAACAAAAAATTAATCGTTATTAATTAAAAGGTAATATCAATGAAAAAGCAAATTTATTTAGCACTTTTCTTATTAGTTAATCAAGCTTTTGCAGATGAAGTAATACTTTTTGAAGAGCCGCCCACAACGAAAGAGATACTTGAAAGCTTTGGAGAGCCTGTTGTAAAAACTCGTGGAGATAAAGCCTCTAGAAGCATCCTGTTTCCATTGCTTGTTGGAGCAACTGTGGGCGCTGTTGTAGCAACTGCCGCAGCTAACAGCGCACATAAATCAGCAGCGCAAGATATGGCTAGCACAACGGATAATAAAAATCAACAAACAGCGCAAAAAAATAAAAAAATCAAAAAAAAACCGGTTGCATTTCCTTTATCTTTTCCAGCCGGATCTGCTGAGTTATCGCAAGATTCTAAACGATACATTGATAGTATCGGAGCAGCATTAAATCAGAAGAATGATTTAAAAATTCATGTTAGCGGTCATACCGATATATCAGGCGGAGATGAAATAAATAATCCTCTTTCGCTAAAACGCGCGGAAACTGTGCGTAATTATCTTAAGTCTGTTCACAATGTTGATGAAAACAGAGTTGAAATTTCAGGCGAAGGGTCGGCTTTACCTTTGGATATGAAAAATCCATATTCAGCAGCCAATCGCCGCGTACAATTTGAAAGAATTAATATTAACTAATCTGGTAAATAAATGCGTTTTTTTATCGTTTTTTTAATGGCTGTTTTATCTGTATCTGCTGTAGCTGAAGTGCAAACTTCAAATATAGCCGCAGATGTCAATGGTACTGTTAATTATGCCAAGATAGATTTAAAAGGTGTTGGCGACATAAAAATAAACCGATTGTTGCAAAAACCCGATGTTGTTTCCAGGGTGTTACTCCCATCTTACTGTGAAACCGTTCAACTTTAAACAACGCAAATCCATTGTTAGCCAAGGGATATAGGGCTTTAAAAAGTATACGGTTTCTGGCTCAGATGGGAGTAGTAACATTGAAATCCTAAACAAAGATTATTAAATGAAAGATGGTCATATGACATGAAAAGAACCATTAAGTTATTTTTTATTTCTTCTTTTTTTATTCAGAATCTTTTGCCGAAGGTGTTGATTGGAAGAAACTGAAAATTATAACCAAAGCTTCAACACCTCCATGCTGTACGATATTAGGCCCTAATCCAGACCCAGCATTCGTGTGATCGGAATTGGAATCGGAACGGGTTGACAAGAATGAAAAAAGAGATACTAAAATGAAAAATAGTGATTTAGAGAAACCTAAAAACACGTCTGAGTATAAAAGATGAATGTTTTACTATACTGCGTTATATTTTATTTTAGTGTTGCTATCAATGTTTTTTCAGCCCCCATTCTTCGTATAGAAGTCGGTCAGCACAGCGCTATGATTAACCGCATGGCGGTTGATAAAGACGCAAAGCTATTAGCAACGGCATCGGATGACAAAACTGTTCGCTTGTGGAATTTACCCGAAGGCACGCTTTATACAACGCTACGAGTACCAATTGACGAGCGTTTAAAAGGTGCATTGTATGCAGTCGCCATATCACCCGATGGCAAAACCGTCATCACCTCAGGCGAAACCATCGACGCAACTCAGAAATTCTCTCTCTATGTGTTTGATGTTGAAAAACGTGTTTTAAAAGCACGCATCCCCAATCTTCCCAGTGCTATTTATCACCTGGCTTATTCCAAAGACGGTAAGTACTTTGCAGCTGCTTTCGCGGGCGGATATGGCATTCGCATTTGGGACAGTCAATCCGGAAAACAAGTTGCTGCTGATACCGATTATACAGAACGGAGCAATTGGTTAGACTTTAGTGAGGCAGGGAATTTAGCAACGGTCTCTCATGACGGTTATATTCGAATTTATGACAGTCAGTTTACGCTGATTAAAAAAGCAATACTTAGTCCAGAAGGAAAACCAAATTCCATTTCATTTTCTGGAAATGGACAGCTTTTAGCTATTGGCTATTCGAATTTGTTGCAGGTTGATATAGCTGATTTAAACCTGAATAAAATAACTTCATTGCCAACAGAAAATTTAATAGGCACTAATACGGCTATTGTTGCCTGGCAAAAAAACAGTAATACCGCGCTTTTTGCTTCTGGGGATATGAAGACGGAAAAGGGTCAATTTATTGTCCGGCATTGGCAGGAAATTGACTCACCGGATAGAAGTTTTCGAGATGTTGAAGTCAGTAAAAATATCGTTACTGATCTTGTTTCTGTAGACGATACGGGCAAAAGTAAAATTGATACTTTATTTTCCAGCGCTGATCCTTCATGGGGAAGTCTTAAAAATGACGAATTAATATACAAAAGCAATGCAAACCTATGGGATGCCCGATTAGTAGGATTGCCGGATAAAAACTTTTCCATTTCTGAAGACGGTTTAAAGATTGCTTACTCACAGCATCCTGATTCCAATGAATTGACCGTTTTCGATGTAACTCAATTAACAATGCAGGCACAAGGAGATGAAGAATTATTAAAGACATTGTCACCTGCAATTAAAGGAAACAAACAAATTAACATAACAAATTGGCAGCGCGATGTGCCGGTTTTTAATGGTAAAGCACTTGATTTAGATGATTATGAAAAGTCGTTAACATTAGCTATTAACGCTAAATCTGACCACGCATTGATTGGTACAAATTATTATTTACGCTGGTACGATGCGCACGGCAAAGAAATCAAAAAAGCAACTGTTCCCTCTGAAGTTTATGGTGTCAATATTGCGGCAAATGGCAAATTAGCTATCGCAGCACTCGGCGATGGAACTATTCGTTGGTATAGCCTGTTACCGGGTGAAGAATTAAATGAATTAGTGACTTTATTCCCTTATAACAATAGTAAGGATTGGATCGTTTGGACAAAGGAAGGTTTTTTTGGTAATTCGGACGGTGGCGGCTATCGTTTAGCGGGGTATCATTTGAACAAAGGCGAAAACAAACGACCCGAATGGATTGAGTTCTCTCAAGTTTATCAAACTTACTATGCGCCGGAGTTGGTTTTACCGAAGCTGCTGAGACAAGAGGATAAAATTCAAAATAGGCTCAATACCATTGAAAATGCAGATGACCGATTTAATAAAAATTCCGTTCCTATTATCGATTTAGTTGAGTACTGCACTAATCCTAAAAAAGCAGACACAAAAGCATTTGTTAGAGCCCCGGCGGCTATTGAAACAATGACGGGGGAGCCGAGCTACCTTGAAAAATTTAATTTGTTTGTAGTGCGAATTTATAATTGGTTTACGTCATTATTTCATATTCAACATTCCGATGAAGTGGTTTTGCAGGCTGCATCGGTCAATTCAAGCGATGTACAAGATAAGCAAGCCTGTTACGCTATAACAGGTCAAGGGCAAACACGCGGTTTTACACGAAAAGACAAAACTCAAACAACAATTTACCGAAATCAGTTAGACAAAAACACAGATTCAATTGAACTGCATTATGTAGTGAAACCTAGAGAAGGCGGTATTGGTGATATTGATATTTATGTGAATGGTCAAATTCAGCAAAATCAAAAACAAATTTCACCAATATCTCCTGGTAAGGAAAATCAGGATTTAAAACTTACCCAAAATATAAGTTTAAAAGAAGGGGAAAACGAAATATCAATTCATGCCTATGAAAAAACCGGGGGGACAGCTGCTAAATCAGATTCGATTGCTTTAATCAACCCTGCTATAAATCGGTCGATCCCAAGTGATTCAGTCGTTAATCCAAAGCTTATTGTGTTAGCCGTTGGCATTGATCATTATCAGCCCCCTAATGCGCTGAAATACGCGGTTAAAGATTCAACCGATTTTTTGGCAACAATTACCGCAAAAAAAAGCCATGCTTATAGCGAAGTTTTAAACTTTCAATTATTTGATGAACAGGCTACCTTGAAAAACATAGAATCTACCTTTGATAAAATAGCATCGGTACTTAATGAAAAAGATTCTGTTCTTATTTATTTATCAGGTCATGGGTTAAAAGAGGAAAGTGGCTTTTATTTTATTCCCTATGATGTTAACGATAACAAACTAGATGAAACTGCGTTGTCGCAGCCTACTTTAAAGAAAAACATCGCTAAGTTATCAAAGACCAATAAACTATTTATTTTTTTAGATTCGTGTCATTCCGGGGCGGTTAGTTCCGAGAAGATTCAGCAAGAAGTTACCAGCTTTGACAAAATCAAACATCAATTAGGTGATAATGTTTTTATTCTGGCCGCAGCGGGTGAAAATCAAGAGGCTCAAGATCAGTTTACATTGGGAAATAATGAAAAAGCCAACAATGGCTTATTCGCTTATGCTGTTTTGGAAGGATTAAATGGTCAAGCCAGGCGGCTGGACGATAATATTATCGATAATATTAGTTTAGGCGGCTATGTAAAACGCAGAATTGACGCCATTACAAAAAATCAAACCGTTTACAAACAAAAGGCAAGATTTCAAAAACTGGAATCTGGCGATATTTTAGACTTTGACATTACACAATATGAATAAATATATTTTAAGTTTATTTACAGCTTCATTGCTGCTTATTTCTCAGCAAACAATAGCCAACGTTTATGGCGTGGTAATTGGAATTGATGCGTATAAGAATTATGGCACGTTAGATGGTGCGGTTAATGATGCAAAAATACTGGCTGATTCTTTAAACGCTATAGGCGCCAAACAAGTAAAGCTGTTGTTAGATGATAAAGCAACCAGGGATGAAATAAAAAAAGCTTGGGATGAAGTATCCGGTCAGGCAAAAGCAGGCGATACGGTTTTTTTTACTTATGCCGGTCATGGTGCTCAGCAACCGGAAAGAGTCAAGGGTACGGAAGCAGATGGTCAGGACGAGTTTTATGTATTAGCTAATTTTGGCGAAGCAGGTTCAAGTACTTATGAAAGACTGATTGATGATGACTTGCAGGAGTGGTTTAGCAAGCGTCCTGATTTAAACATTATATTAGTCTCAGATTCTTGTCATTCCGGGACAATGACACGATCTTATAAAAAATCGAAACTGAAATACAGAAAAGCTCAAGTTGGGGCGATTACTAATGATGCTTTACCTGTATCGAAGAGTCCCGATATTGTAAATGAACAAAAAACAAAGTTGGATCATGTTATCTCTTTTTCAGGTGTTCCTGACCATGAAGAGGTGCCAGAGATCGATATAGAGAATCAACCTCATGGTGCGCTTAGTTGGCACTTTTCTAAAGGATTAATTGGCCTTGCTGATGATAATAAAGATGGTTCGGTTTCACTCTCTGAATTAAAAAGTTATCTTATTGAAAAAGTACGCATGGAAACGGAAGGTCAGCAGCATCCTCAGATTTCTTTCGTGAATGACATGGCTCTTGTTAGTGGCAATATAAACAATATTCAAAATAATAAGCAGGGTATTGTCACTTTCAGTGTTAGTAATAACCCGACTAACACTCCTTTAGTAAAGTCGATTTTAGACAACTTGAAAGGCATTCAGTTAGTTAATGAAAGTGGCGTATTGAATTGGGATGTTAGTGCTAAAGTTATCAAAGACAAATCCGATAAAGTTGTTTTTTCTTTCCCAACTGAAAATGTTACTAAAGGTTACCAAAGAAAAGATCCGCCAGCCGATGATGAAAAAACTCAAGAACTGATCAAACTAATTCAACCTGTTATTGATGGCTTTCTGGCTAAAGAAATCGAGGATAGCCAAATCAGCTTGGAAGGAGAGTTGAAACCGATTTCTTTTAGCATTAATAAAGGTTCAAGTCATGAAGCCTTTGTAAGTTCTGCCTTAGAAAAGATTTTAGGGATTCAACTGGTCGAATCGGAAAAAGGTGTTTTAGAATGGGATGTCGATGGCGGCGTTATTAGAAACCAGTTTAATGATGTTATTTATAATTTTTCAGTTGCCGAAAATCAGACAAGAGCATTTCGACGAAAAGAACAGGAGGGCAAAGATGTCATTTCGCCAGAAATTATCGCACGCCTTCAGGCAGTGGTTAATAAGTTTCGCTTGATTGATAAATTAAAACTTTTGAGCGATGGTAGTTTGGAGTTAAAGCTCCAACCGGGTGACAAGTTACATTCAAAGGGGGAGGCGGTTACTTTTGAAGTTGATCATCTAAAATATCCGTACTTTACCCTGATTAATTTAGCTGTCGATGGAACAATAAATTTTTTGTATCCTAGTCAAGACAAAGATTCTTTGAATATTCCAGAAAATAAACCTTATAAATTGGAATTAGAAGTTTCCGAGCCATTTGGCGCGGATCATTTTGTGGCGATTGTTAGCGATCAGCCTCTAGCCTCGTTACATGAGTTACTTAAAAAGTTGAATAATTCGTCTGGTTCGTTAGAGGAATTAAGAAAGACGTTACATATCGCATTAAAAGACACAAAATATCAAATGGGAGTGCATGCTAGTTTCACGGCAGGCTCTTTGTAAGATCTAAAAAAATATAATTTTAAAGAGAGATAATCTAATGAAAAACAGGGCATTATTGGTTTCACTATCGACCACTTTATTGATAAGTGGCTGCGCAAGCATGGGTAAAGACGGACGAATTGGTCAAAATGATGGTAGTGATCCTTGTTTTGTATATCTTGACAGATTAGATGAAATGGCTATTTATTATAAAGATCAACGTATGAAGGATATTACGGCTGGTGTTTTAATCGGGGGAGGAACCGGGGTTCTTGCGGGTATGGCAGCAGGCGGCAATAGTACCGCAATGATTGCCGGAGGAGTTACTGGGGCCATAGTCGGTGGGTTTGCAGCAGATGCTTATTGGAAAAATCAACTGCAAAAAGCTAATAACCAGTTGGAACAGGCTGTGAGTTTAGTCGGAAATGATTTAAAACAAGATATTGATAAATTATCCAGTCTCGACAAAGATATTACTGCTCTTGTGCGGTGTCGAACCAGTCAAAGAGACCTGATTAAAAAACAATTTGCTGAAGGCAAAATTACCATACAACAGGCACAGCAAGAATGGAAGAAATGGGGTGAGTTAATTCGTAAAGATCAGGAAGAAATAAAATATTTAAATGAAGCATTGGATAGCATTAGGAAAATTGAAGATTCTTATAATGTTGCAGCAACAGCTATTGAGTCACCATCGACTGTTACTGAAGATATGCAGAAAAAATGGAAACAAGAGCTTCAAATAGAAAAGCAAAAAGAGATAGCGAGCGCTGAAGAAGCTTTGAAAATGCAATTAACTGCAAAACGAATTAAATCAACAGAAAAAAAGAAATTGAAATATGAACATAAACAAAAAATCACAGAGATTCAAAATCAATACGCAAGCAAAGAAGCCAAGATAAAAAACAAAGAAAACCCTAAAGGAAATCCATTAAAGCTAATGATTTCTTCTGTACATGAAAAACATGAGTCTATTCAAAAAAGTAAAGATCAATTTGATAACATGGCTCTTGAAGCAGGAAAAAATAATGGATTTGAGCAAATAAATAGTAAATTATTTCCTGATTATAAGTATGCTGATTTTTTAGCATATAGACATTCTGCTTCAAAATTTGGAGTATTTATCTCCTTTCCTGCTGAAAATGGCTAGATAACGGGTTAAAAAACTGTTTTTTGAGGTGTGGAGTCTGCCGGGCGTAAGCAATAAATAGGCGTCCACACCTCAATATCCTATAGCCCTCCCCTTTTATGAAAAAGGTAAGGAAAGTAAAATAAAAACAATTATCCCTCCTCATAAATAAGTTTTTCATGCCCTCATTTACCCGCCCGATCAGCCTTGCGCTGCCCTTTTTATTAACCATAACCCTGTCCGGCTGCTCTGTGATACGCAGTTACGATAATGAACTTAAGCAAACTGTTGATCTGGTCGGACAAGGACAGATTGACCAAGCTTTAAATGTGAATTAAGAGCTAACGCGTAAATAATTCCAAAAAAACATGGCGGCGGCCAACTTGCCGAATACATGCACCATCAGACCGTTGTAGGATCGAACTTTACCCGCGCATTCAATGCCTGTTTGTT
>Ga0208752_100229_pt1 | contig 17729 bp, 18 predicted proteins | sample LakWasMet27_LOW6_2_FD_183871 | JGI IMG/M metagenome (GOLD analysis project Ga0208752, IMG submission 183871) | Freshwater sediment methanotrophic microbial communities from Lake Washington under simulated oxygen tension - Sediment Metagenome... | ecosystem: Environmental > Aquatic > Freshwater >... | reverse complement strand
AAACCATGTCCTGTGAAAATCCGTTCGGGGAAACGATCTACTCCTACTCCCGCGCCCAAGCTATCGAGGACGGCGTCCTCGTTGACCTGAGCCAGGCCGACTCCATCCGCCAACACTGGAAATACCCATTCGCCTGCACGTCGGCGGTGTGGGCCATCATCGAGGAGGCGTTGCAACAGCCCGGCCAGGATGTCTCCGGCATCTGCCACGACATCTCCACCATGGCCAAGCTCGCCATCCGCAGCACGACTGACCCGGAGCTGGTCCGGTTCAGCGTCATCATCACCGGGCGGACGCATGCCCTGAAACTCCACATCGGCCCGGGCGACACCGCGGCCCCGGTCCTCACCCTCATGCTTCCTTACGAGGACTGAACGAAGGGGCTTCGGCCCCTTTTTTGCGCCTTCGTAAGCTCACGCACTGGCGCGCTCCGTTGGCGGATCTTTCGCCGCGGTGGCGGTCGCCAGAAGACGGCGCTGGAATCCGGGATACTGAATCCGCTGAGGCGACACCCAGATATACCCGTGCTGAAGCGCATACAGCATGAGCTGACCTTTGTGATGCAGCTTCATCTTCGCCATGATCGCCTTCCGGTGCGTATTCACGGTGTAGGGCGAAAGCCCGAGCCGCTCCGCCGCCTGTTGGTCGTCGGAGCCGTCGCCGATGACCGACAGGACCATCTGTTCCTTTTCCGTGAGGGCATCGAGCGTGATGTTCTTCGGCCGTTTCAAATTCGGCAGCATCGTCGTGCTCACGTAGAGCCGGCGTTGCATCACTTCCTGCAACGCGGTCGGGAGATTCTCCATGCCCTCCGCGTGTCCATCGTAAAGCCCATCGTAGCGGATGCTGCGCAGGAGATCAAAGGTGCGGGCGTCCTTGCGCGACGTGAGCACGAGGATCGGCAGCGCCGTTTCGATGAACGGCTCCAGGTGCTCCAATCCATCCATGTCGTCGATCTTCACGCCGGTGATGAACAGGTCCGGCACCCGCGCCTGAATCGAATCGAGCGCGTCGAACCCGAGCTGAAACACCTGCACGTCGGCGTTCCGCCAAAGGTCTTTGATATGTCGGCTGATCAAATCCCCGTAAAGTCTATCGCCCTTCAGGACCACGATGCGTGGCGCGGCGTTTTTGGGCAGCATGGCTATGAGGCGGCAGGGTTCAGGTGCAGTTTCATTCCATCCGAATGCGGCAGCAGACGGCCTGAGCCGTCGCCCCCGCGCAGTAACTCGCGAGCGAGCGCGTTCCGAACCAAAAGTTCGGCGGCATCACGCATCGGCCTGGCCCCAAGCCGTTCGTGATACCCGCGACTAACGACAATTCCTTGCACGGAAGGTTCCGGGGAAACCCGATAGCCCAGCCCGGCCAACGTCCCACACTCCTTCTCCACCAGCGCGGCGGCGATGGCGCACTGCGCCTCGTAGTCGAGTTTGTTGAACACCACGGTCAGCGTGATGCGGGCAAAGATTTCCGGCCGCAGTTCCCGCTGCGCATCCTGCCGCACGAGGCGCTCCATAGTCTCATACTTCGACTTCCGGAGCGTCATGATGCGTTGCGCCCCGATGTTGCTCGTGAGCACCACATACCAGGCCGAGAAATCCAGGACACGGTTGCGACCTGTCGTCAGCCGGGCGGCATCAAGCAATTGGAGCAGGACGTCCAACACCCGGGGATGCGCCTTTTCGATTTCATCGAAAAGCAGCGTGCCGGTGCCAGCGCACGCATCGAATCCCTCTGCGATCCGGCCCGCTTCTTCCGCCGTCCCGAGCAACAGTCCGAGGCGATCCGCCGTCTGGTATTCCGACATGTCGAGCCGGACGACGCGATCCGGTCCAAGCAGATCCTCTGTGAAGCGCAGAGTCAGCTCCGTCTTGCCAACGCCGGTCGGGCCGAGAAACAGGAAGCTCGCCTTCGGCCGGCCGGGCATGGTGAGCCCAAGCTCACCGTGTTGCAGCCGCTCGGCGACCAAATCGATGGCCGTATCCTGTCCCGTGAGCACCGCCTTCAGGCGATCCGGCAAGGTCCGGAGCTTTTCGAGGTGTTCGGCGGCGATGCTCATGACGCGCTCTCACCATTTAGCTTCCGTGGCGGCCGTGGCATTCGCCACCACCGGCTCCGGCGCGGCAGGCGGCACCCCGGAACGGAGCCGGCCGCGCTCGGCTTCGAGTTGCTCACGGAGCTTCGCCGCTTCCGTGCTCTGGCGCACCAGTTGCGCATACTGAGCCTGCATCCGACGCTCGGTTTCGGCCATCGAGGACTGCATCGCGCGTAGCTCCGCCGTGATGGCCTTTTGGGTGGCTAGTTCCGCCGCGAGTTCGGCGTCGCCGGAAAGCGGAGCATGGCTCGCCGGGGCATAGCCCGTGCGCGGCACAGTCCCCATGTCTTCCGTAGCGTTTGCCGGGATGATGGTGCGGCGATAGACGGCGTGCGCTTCATGGCGAATTGAGGGATTCGCCGCTTCGCGATAACCGCGCACATCGTAGCGCGTCTCGACCGCTTTGGTCGGAACGACGGCGGCCACGGGGGGGACCGGGGACGGCTGGATCGCGACCGGCTGCTTGGTCGCGCAACCGGCGAGGAGAACCGCGGGGAGAATATACCAGAGCGTTCGCATAGTTAGCCTTGGGTTGGGTGTTGAGGAGTTGGCCGGGGCGCCACGGGTTCAGGCGGCACGGGCTGAGGTGATTTCACTCCAGCTACGCTGGCCTTCTGCGGATCGACCGACTCGAGAACGTAAACGTAGAATTCCTTACCGGCTGCCACGCGGACGAAGTAGCCGTTTTCCTCAATGTCCTTCAGCGTGCGCTTCGCGTAGAGATCGAACACGTCACCCACGCCTTCGCGCACACCGTTGGAGACCGAGCCGGTGATGGTCGTCCCGAGGGCGGTCTGCGTCCGGTCCTGCGTGCCCCGCGCGAAACCGCTCAGCGCGGCGGACGCCAGCACCTTCAATTCCTGCAAGTCATCCGTCGCCATCAGACGGCCTTTGATGCCGCCGGACCCATCGGTTATTCCGTAGCCGTCAATGTCGTGTTCGTATTCGCGATCCAATGCCACGCCGTTGAACGCCAGCTCGCGGCCATCCTGCCAGACGAAACGCCAGGTGCCGGACGCGTTCACGCGGTCGCGCAGCCGACCCGCGCGCGCCGTGCCATGCACGAGCGTATTGGCCGGAATGACCTTCTTGCCGTTCTGCCAAACGTCCTCGAGCAGCACCGCGATGACCGGCGTCTCCAGATTCGCGCTGTCGATCGTGTTCACGAGTTTGCACTTCAAGAGCGTGCCAAACGGCATGAACTTCTCTGGCGGGGGCGGAACCGCGCGCTCCGACCGAACCGGCGGCGCTTCATACGAGGCAAGCAATGAGGCGTAGCGAATCTTGCGCGGTTTTGGCTCTGCGGCCGGCGTCGCCGTGTGAGGTTTCTGGCTCCCCGCAACCGTGGCCCCGGGTGACGCCGGACGAAAGGGCACGATACCGCCGGCCGTGGCGGGCTCGCCTGCCGGAGCGACCTCTGACGGACGCGCTTGCTGCGGCAGCCCGTTTTCGAGGCCTTGATCCAAGGGCACCCGCACCTGACCGAGTTCGACCTTCTTCGTGCTCTGCGCGGCGAGCTTCGCAGCCTCGCGTTCCTGCGATTGCTGGCGACCGTAAATCGCCAGACCGGAAAACAGCACGACGACGAACACGATGAACAACCCGAACTTGCTCTTGAAGAAATTGCCGATGTTACGCGGGTTCATGACTTCGGTGCCTCCGTTGCTGCCGGTGCCGTGGGCTCCGTTGTCGCGACGGCCTCACGTCGCGAGGTGTTGACCAGAATGGTGAACGCATTGTCCGCGCTGAGATCGTTGCGCGTGCCGTCCGGCATGCCGACGACGGCGAACTCCGCGTCGGCGCTCTCGCCAGGGGCGAGACTGCGCGGACCGTTGGCGATGGACTGCTCGAATTTCTCATTGGCGACCCGGGCCGCAAACGTGCTCGGGGCGAGATCGAGCGTTCGGTCCGTGGTGTTCTTCAGCCGCAGCAAGAAAACCACGGCGTCCTCCTTGGAGAAGCGATAGACCTCCTGCACGGTCACCTCCACGCCGGGCAATTCGATCTTTCGATTTTGTGCCCGGAGCGTGACGCCCTCGACTGCCTTCGGCAGCGACTTCGCCAACACGGGATAGGCCCGCGCCCGATCCAGCAGGCTGAGTCCGATGCGGGGCGAGAACTTCACGGGCTCCGGTGGGGTCTCCACTCGGACCGCCGCCATCTGCGCCGCAGGCTGGAAAATCACGCTCGCGGTGGAGTCTGCCGCCACCGTGCGAAGGTTGAGCACGTAGGCAGAGCCCTCGTAAATTGCGGTCAGTCTCGCGGCGGCGTCCGGCTGGAGACTGCGGACGAGGATAAAGTTCGATCCGGGCGCATGGGAGACATGGAAACGTAGCGGCGTCCCTTCCTCGACCTCGACCGATTGCTTACCACCCTCGATCAACATGTCCGCTCCCGCCACGGCGGTGATCGGACCGGGGAACATGACGGTGGTGACCTCGCGGGACACCGGCAGGTCCACCGCCTGCTTCGGATCAAGCCGGGCCTCGCGAATCGTTTGCGCCGCGAGCGCCGAGGCGAGGCCGATGAAGAGTGACAGGGATTTCAACATGGCGCGTCCTCACGTTTTGATGGGCTCCACTTGGAATGCCGCGACTGCGGTCGGAAACCGCCCGTTGCGGGTGAGGTCCGGGTTGACCAGGAACTTGAATTTCACCCGGTAGCGAAGCACCTCCGTGATCGGTGCGCCCTGATACGAGCCGACGCGGATCAGTTGGACGTCGGCTGACGTGTAGAAGGCGTTGTCGCGCGTGCTCAGAATCTCCGGCACACCTACCTCCACTTTCTGATGAAGGGATTTGGCTTCGAACTCGGGCTTGGTCCGGTTAAGCGAAGCTTGTGCAGTCTGTGCGGCCTCCCGGAGGAAGAGTTGTTTGAACAACTCGGGGTTATCCAAACCCGCCGGGTTGCGTTCGAACAGCGCCTTGCACGCGAGCTTCGTTTGCATCGCGTGCAGGTCTTTCGCTTCCTGAATGTCCACCACCGGCGACACGTAGTAGGTGCCGAGGCTGTCGATCATGACCACCTCGCGCTTGCGGGTCAGTTGCTCGACGAGTTGATGACGGTCCCACACCGCCCAGACCCACGCTAGGACGGCGACGAGGAACCAGATCAACGACTGACGACGCTGCCGGTCAAAAATCGCCAGCAGCGATGATTTCGGTTTCCCGAACTGCGGCGCAATGCGGGAAGCGGGCGCGGAAGCGGTTTCGGCGTTGGCGACCATGGCAGTTACCTCCGGGTGGACTGTTTGCTGACCGGCTTTGTTGCGCTTCCGGTGTCAGACGGCGCCGCAGTTCCAACGTTATCCCCCGACAATAGCTCCCGGAGAGCCTGCGTAGCTTTTTGCTTCGCGGTCGTGCTGCGCCGAACCGACGACGTCGAGTCTTCAAGCGCCCTGACGGATCTACGACTTTGATTTATCATGGCTGTCGATGTCTATGGCGGCCCGATTAGGGTCGTCGTCATGCGGCTGATTGTTGAACCCGCTTTGGCTTCGCCGCTGGCGCCGCGCGTAGTCTGTGAAAACTGAGGAGAACGCCTCGTTGGCTTCCGCGTTCTGTCGTGCCGCCGATGCAGAATCTTCCGACGCTGCGGCGTGGCGGCGCATCAAACTACCGGAGAAGAACCCCGCCGCCCCGCCGACCGCGGTGCTCGTCGTCCTTGCGGAACCGCCACCGCGCACGGACGACTCAGTTCCCGCCGCTAGCGCTCCACCAGCCGCAGCAGCAACCACACCTGCCGCACCCACTCCGCCTGTGGTCGCTGCCACCGCTGCACCAACGCCGCCAGTGAAAGCCGCCTGAGCGACACCACCAATGCCTTGGGCAAAGGCTGCTGCCGGATTTGCCCCCATCAGGAGGATTTTCGTCGTTATCCACGGAGCGAGGATCGAACTCACGATCATCCAGGCTCCCACCAGAAGCACGGTAAGCGCGGGCGCCGCGACCGGAGCACCGGCAACAAAGATCGGCACCAAGTTGGCTGTGGCCGCCGCATCAAGCATCGCGTTGGTAACGACCGCCGCAATCGTCCACCCGAAGGGCCAGCAAACCAACGCGGCCAAACCGATGATGTATTTCTGAGCAACCGCGGCCATCGGCCGCAGCATGAAGAACGCGAGAAAGATCGGGCTGAGCGCCCATCCCGCCGTGAGAAGGACACCCCCTATGAGTTTAACCACATACTGAATTCCCCAGGACATCCACCCGAACAGCCAAAGCAGAGCATAGCAGATTGCGGTTCCGATGGATTTGGTGCCCCAAATGATGTCCCACATGCTCGCATCAGGTTCCGCCGCAGCTTTTCCCGCGATGAACTCAACGAATCGCTCGTCGGCACGCCGAGGGTCAACTCCCAACGTCTCGCCAAAGGCGAGCACGATGTCGTTTAGCCTCATCAACCATTCCCGAATGAACAGCGTCGCGATCCCGATCAGGAAAACCTTCGCGAGAAGCCAGATGAAATCTCCGGCATCAGGACGGCCTCGGACAACTTGAAACACAAGCCCGGCGGCAACAATCGTGCTACCAATATAGGCACAGCCACCCCACAGGGTCGAGAGACCATCGAAGTAGGATGGCGGCAGAATTGTGCCTATCGCGATGGGCATGGAGGCGCTACTGTTTGGGTTGTGGGTCCGGCTTCTTGACCGGTTCGTTTTTCTTGTAGTAATCCGGGGTTTGAAACGCCTTCGGTAAGGCGTCCATTTCCTTTCGAGCCGCCTCGGCTCGCGCCTTTGCGTCAGCTTCTTCTTTAGCTCGCTTGGCCTCAGCTTCCCGATCCACGCATCCACTCGTGACCATCAGCGCTATCAGCAAAACTCCGGTGAACGTAGGTGCTTTCATAGGACCGTTTTGACCTATTTTTTCCGGGGGTGTTCGGGGTTAGGGTGTGAAACGTTTTTCAAACACATGTTGGAGCAACGAACCGTATTGCGGCGTGAACGTCGCTGATAGCTTCCGCGCTTCCTGCTGGGCGAGGCGGCGCCGGGCCTCGGCATCGGCTTCGGTCTGGGCGTTGGTCATAGCCGTGGCCTCGGCCGCCTTGACCTGCACCTGGGCCGCACTCAGGGCGACCTCAGCATCGACCGCGGTAAGCTGGCCATATTGCGCGTTCAGCACCGCCTCCAACTTCTTCTGCTCAGCCTCCGTTTCGGCCGCCCGGAGAGCTTCGCTGGTTTGGGCGATGGCCCGCTTCAAGTCCTCGCGCCTCGTGTAAACGTCGTTCTGCACCGCTTTGAACTCGTCCACGGTGACCGCCATGTCGTGGGCTTCTTTGTAAACGGTCGGGTCACGCTCGACCACAGCGCCGTCGAAATCGCGGAAGTCGGACCGGACTTCGCGGAAGATGCCGCCCCGGGTGTCGCCAAATAGGCCCCGGCCATCGACACGAGCGATGCCCTGCGCCCAGGTCTTAACCTGTGTCGGGAGGCTCAGGTCGGCACGGAACTCCGCGAAGCCTACGAGATCCTTCACGTTGGCCATGTCACCCATGCGTTTGAGCTGGGTTTCGAACTGCTGAATCTGCCGAATCTGATTGGTGATTTGGGAGGCCTGATTCGACAACTGCTCCACCAGCGCAGCGTAATTCACGGCGCTTTGCTGGAGGTTCGCGGCATCGATTACCGCCCATTGCGCGAGGCCTGAACTCGCGCCCATCGTCAGCACCGAGACCAAAAGGAGCGTCGTTTTCATGAACCGGTTTCCTCCTTCGGCATGACCACGCGAATGACTCGCTTGGTCGGCTCGCGCCGAACCCCGTCGCGATCCGTTTGGGGCACGTCGATTTCGTAATAGGTTTCCTCGTAGCCGTCGTCGAGCGACGGGCGTTGGTTGTCCCGGGCGATCCAATATTGCTGCTTCACAGCGTTCGACTGGCCCTTTTCGTAGCCGGCCAGATACGCCTCCCGCTGGGCCTTGTTATTGAAGTAGTTGATGGTTTCGCCCACCACGAAGCCCGCCGCCGCACCGACGGCGGCGTTCTTGGCTTTGCCGTCGCCCTCCCGGGCGCCGATGTAAGCCCCGCCCGCGGTTGTGGCGGCGGTCGTGGCAAAGTTGCGCGTGCGCCCGGCCGAGTCGGCGCTTGCGGTTGCGCAGCCAGGCATGAAGAGGACGACCACCACCATGAACAGCAGGCCGACCAGATACGGCTGCGAGAACGAGAGACTGTCTAAGAATCGTTGCATGGGTAGCCTTGGGTTGAGAATCAGGATTCGTTGATCGTGAGTTTGAGTTCGTGGCGTTGCGCGTGGCCTTGGCGCTGGCCTTCGCGCGCACACAGCCGGTCAATGGCGTGGGCGATGAAGACGCCCGCTTCCAACCGCCCTTCGAGAAATTCAACAACGTCCGCTTTCATCCGCAGGCGGTCTGAAGGCGGGAGCAGATGGGTTTCGAGGACCGCCTCGACTTCGGCGACCTCACGCTCGTCCAACGGATCGCGACCGTCCCGTTCCTCAACGCGCTCCGAGTAGGGTGCGAGGCGCTCGAACAACCGGTCTTCCTCGACCATCTCATATCCCGCGTGAAGCAGATCGAACCCGGAGCGACTGACCATGACCTCGGTTGGCTCACCGGACCGCACCAGGGTCGCAGCATCTCCCGTTGCCGTCTCCCGCTCCATGAGCCGGAAGATCAGAGCGTCATCTTCAAAGGCGGCTTCGATATGCCGGTGACGGTTCACGCGCTGGGATTCCGAACCCGGCGCGCCGGTCTCGCCTTTGCGTGTGACCTGCACATCGGGAAGCTGCACCAACACGCGCGGCAACGGCACGACCTCGCCCGCGGTGCCTCGATGCTCGTCCCGATAGCTGCGGCCGAGCACCACCATTCGCTGCGCTTCGCGTTGGATCTCCTCGTTGGTTTTCATGGCGTCAGGCGTTGGCGATGATGGCGTCCACCACGTTGCCGTTTCCACGCAGCGCCTTCTCGCGCTGATCGAAGTGCGCGCCCGAGCTCGACGCGCAGTAGAGCATTTCGCGCGAGGCGACGTTTCGCATCGTCACGATCAGCGGGCGGCGCTCGTCGGTGTGGTAATAGGTGAACTGCGAATACTTGGTCCCTACCAGCTTCTCCGGTTCGGGGTGACTCATGACGGCATCCTTCGCCGCATCCGGGATCGGGAAATCGCGGCTCAGATCCTCGATGTCGGAACGGTCGCTCTGGCGGAGCAGGAACAGGATGCGGCTGTTGCCCAGGACCGCGCCACGGATGTCGGACGCTTTGAACTGCTCGTAGTTCTGCACGGTCGCGACGTTCCAGACATTGTATTTGCGGAGCTGCTGGTAGGACTCGCGCAGCACCTTCTTGCCGGACGGCACGAGCGAGAAGCGCGCGACTTCCTCAAAGATGTTTCGCTTCCGCAGCGCGCGCGGCAGCCGCATCATGTGCGACCGGGTATAGTTCGCGATCAGGAAGGCCGCCGCCGCTTTGAGTTCCTCCGCCGACTCCGGGATATATCCGAGTTCAAAGTGAGCGACCTTGCCCGTGAGCGACACATTCGAAACGCCATCGAAGAGTTCGCCGTAGCTGCCACCCGCCGACCACGGCTCCAGGAGCGTGGCGAGGTAACGCATTTCCTCGGCGTGCGGCCCGGAGGCCTCGGCGGAAAGCAGTTCCTGCAACTGGCCATGCTGCGGCATTTCGGCCGGGGTGAGCCGGGCGAACACGAGGTCGCGGATTTGCTGCGCACCTGCACCGTCCTTCGCGAAACGGACCACGTCTCCTTCGTCGGCTGAGGCCGCGAAGGTCGACGCTTCATCTCCCCGACGTTGCTCCCATTCGGCGAACTCGAGGAACGCATCCAGCCCGGTCGCCTGCGGCCCCATCCGGGTCCGGCGATACAGGTCGAGGGCGTAGGACCGACGCGCCATGGCCGCCGTTTCCTCCGGGTGACGATTGAAATACCACCGTGCGAAATCCTCGTAGAGGCGGCCAATGGCGTTGGCCAGGAGCGCCTGCCGGAGCTTGTTGCGGTCTTCGTCTTTCGACTGACCGACCATGAGCATCGGGAGCGCCGCCGCCGCGCTGAGGTGCAACCCGGACAACGGCAGACCCCGCGTGTCGAGGTAGTTCATGGTCAGCTTGCCGTTCGCTTGGACGATGATCGGCTCTGCGGCCGGATCGACCGTCTTGGCGTAGGTGGTGTAGGACTCACCTTCCTCCACGATCATCGTGTAGGCGTAGAACGGTTCCGTCTGTGTCAGAATATCGATGACGTTGACGCTCTTGCCGGAACCCGTGGTCCCGATGACGACCGCGTTTTGCGGCGTCTGGTTGTTGCCCTCGCCGACAAACGTCCGTCCGCCGACAAGATTGCCGTTGGGTCCTTCGAAAATGAATTCTGCCTGATCGAGGTGCCCCACCGGCGTTGACGAGAACGGCAGGATGTTCGCAACGAGCGCGTCATCGTAGTCATGCCAGAGCGAATCGTAGCGGCTGAACGACCAGCCCGGCCACGTGCAGTAGAAGAAGTTTCGCGCCGAGGGTTCGAGGGCGGGCTCGTAAGCCTGCGCCCGCTCCATGCTGCCGACGGCCGCCTTGAGCGCGGTCAGCTTCGCGCGCAGGTCTTCCCGATTCCGATCCCACGCGCGGATGATATACTGAATGCGGTAGGGCGAGCTGTCGCCGTTGCTGTAGCGGGCGATCTTCGCGGCCTTCGTCCGCATCGCCGCAAGGAGCTTCACCTTCTTCAGGCTCTCGTAGTCGCCTTCGACGCGGTTCAGCTCCTTCTGCTCTTTCTCGATCAGCTCTTCCACATCGACCGACTCGATGTTGACGGTGATGGCGTAGTCCCGGAAGCCGAGCTTCGTCAGGAGGTAGGCGAGGCTCGGGCGGGTCCGCTTCGGCAGCGACTTGAGCACCAGCATCCCGTGGTAGCAGCCATCGAGATAAAAACCGGTGTCGGGCTTCTCCAACGGGCGGCCTTCGCCGAGCCAGCAGTTTTCCTGAATGGATTTCTGGGGATCGAAGAACTCCAGCGGATCGGTGACTTTCTGCTCCGGCAGCGACGGATTGAGGAACTCCAGGGAATGCAGGAAGTGATCGGCATCGGTCATCGGCCGCACCTGACCGCCGCTCCCGCCAAAGAGCGCCTGCAGGAACTGCCCGATTTGGTTGAACTGCTCGGCATAGGTGCCAAGCAGCGCCTCCCGGGGCAGTCGGCCGGCATTCTTGCCGAGCACCGCCGCATCGACCGGCGTCGTGAAATACAGGCGGAGACGCTCCCGCCGAAGTGCCCCAGATTCGACCATGCGCCAGTAGCGCACGAACCGCTCGTTGCGCTGGCGCTTGCTCCATTCGTTGTTCGCGAGCGTGGCCGTGTCTTCCCGGTAGCGCTGGAGCGGCTTCCGGAAGTCGGAATCGTTCGTCCACTGCACCTGCATCCGCCAACCGGGTTTCAGCACCGAGAGCAGCGCGACCAGGTCGGACTCGAATGCGTTGTGATGGACCGGATCGGCATGTTCCAAATCGGGGGCAATGACCTCAAATCCACGCGCGATGAAACCGCCGCGGTGGAGGCCTTCGAAGACAATCATATCTTCGCCAAAGTAGCCGTCTGCGGGTTCGGTTCTCATGCGACTTCCTCCCCACGTTCTGCCAACGCCTCTTGCAGCATGTCCTCCGTGACCGTGAGTTGCTCCTGCAACCGATCATAGTCGGCGCGTGCCACCACGGGTTGTTCACGCTTCTTCTGTTCGGTGTCCTTGTGACCGGTCATCTCCCCAACCGGGCGAGCGTTCGCGCCGGAATGGCGGACCGTTCCGAGACTCGCACGGTGTGAGCGCACCGCCGGCTCGTGCGCGTCCACTTCAGGGGCCAGCGGCGACCCAGCGGCGGCGAAGGGATTCGCCGGCCGCCGGGCGCGGGGGCCGAATTGGAAGGAGAGCAAGCCCGACTCGACCAACGTGGATTCGAAGAAATCGGTATCGTAGTGCTCCGGCTTGTTGTTTTTCAGCGTGAACACATACGTGACCGACAGCGCGCAGAGCACAACGCCCACCAGCAGGCACAACAGCAGCGACACCCCAAAGATCCCCCAGAGGAAGATCACCATCAGGATCGTCGCGCCCCCGGAGCCCAACAGATACCAGCCGGAGTTCCCGGTCATTCCCAGGAACTCGCCGGAGGACTGCGCGCCCTGATTGGCGTCGTGCTCGTTGAGATGCGTCGAGTGCATGGGACGCGGGACCGGTTTCGATCAGGGCGAGAAGGTGCCGACGTTGGAGGCTTCGATCCCCATGTTGCTCCACATCGTGCGCACGATGGCAAAGGCGAGCCCGCTCACCATGGCGCCCGCGAAGGCCCATTTGGCGATGGACTGCCGGCCCATCATCATGGCGACACCAGCCGCCACGATGCCGACCGCAGCGAACGTCCCGCTCAGATACATGATGATCGCGTTGCCCGCCTCCGTCGCGGTGCGCAGATCGACCGCTTGCGCATGGGCGAGCGTCGGCCAGGCCAGCATGGCCCCGAACCACGCCGCCAGTTTCTGCCACGAGCTGACCGGCGTATGCGGCCGGCTTTCCGAATACAGGTGCAGCGCCCTCATCATCATCGCCACACCGAGGCTGAACGCCACATAGGGCGTCAGGTGGACCCAGGTTGTCATATTGCTCTCCGTTTTTGATGCCGGCGCTTGTGGGGGCCGAATCCCGCCCGGTGTTTCTCCGCCGGTGAACAGCGGTGAAACCGGGCTGGCCTCCAAAAGGACCAAGCCGGATTGCGTCGCAAGGAACCGGCGCTACCGAAAATTCGGTAGGCCCCATTTTGGAACAGACACGCGACGAGTCTCCGCCACGCGCGGCGATGACGGCCCCCACTCCATGCGGGGCCTCTCTGCGTCAGGAAGCGCGGGCTGCCAGCGCCGCTTTAACCGCAGCTTTTACGTTACCCAGGCAGCATGAACCTTGTGGATTACGAATCTCACAGGCGCAAAGATCGGCCTTCATTTCGGTGGCGATGCGCTCAACGACGGTGGACTTTCCCGAGGCCGCGATTTCCGCCCGCACCATTTCCGGCGTAAAGCCGAAGCAGTAGCACACGGGAGCGTGCTCCGCATCCTTCTGCGTTACCGGACGCCTCACATTATTTTTCGTCAAGGTAAGCCCGCCGACCGAAAAATAGACGACCTGGCATTCCGGCGTTCCACAAAAATAAAACGCCCCATGATTTACCGCCGTAAGAAACTCCGTGCGGACTTGATGTTTGAGCGTAAGCGTGGAAACCGGCCGGCCAGCCCGGTTGCATTGCGGGCAGAGCGCCCCGGTCTTTGATTGCGGGGCGGCCTCCGTCGCTGAAGCGCTCTTTCCGGGTGAACAACAATCGGACATTGCTAGAATGGGTTATTTGACCAGCTCGGCTTTGAATCCCGTGCCGTCGATGCGGGCAATCAGCGCGGCTTGCGAGATGATGGAAGGGTCGTAGGCGATTTCCGCATCCTTGGTCGCGTAGCGCACCACAGCGGAGCGAACCCCCGCGACACCCCGCAACGTGCCCTCAATCCCGATCGCACATGCCGCACAATCCATACTGGGAATGCGCACCCGGAGCACCGTTCCGCCGACGGCGGCGGTCGAAGCGGTGCGGGGCCGATCAGCCACCGTGCGCGCAGTCTCGGGAAATAGTGCGACACCGACGACGACCAGCGTGCAAAAACTCAGAAGCATCAGCGGCCATCGCTTGGGTGGTAGCGTCGCACACGAGGCGTCCGCGGCACACTGCATCCGTCGAGCGCGGATGGCCAGAACCCATGCGACAACCAGCAATCCCACCGTGACTCCTAGAAAGATTGGGCGCGAAGCCTCGAACCATCCGGCAGCGGCAAAACTCCCGAGCCCCAAAGCGACGGCGACCAGCGGCCCGATGCAACACAGCGAGGCCGCCAGAGCAGACAGGAGTCCGCCTGCCAGAATCCACGATTGCTTTGACGGTTTCATAGACGCAGTTTACACCTTATACCCTAGTATAAGGTCAACTAACCATCATGACCATCGGAGAACTTGCCAAACAAGCGGGAGTGAACGTCCAGACGGTGCGCTATTACGAACGCGTAAAGCTGTTTCCCGCTACCCATCGGTGGCCGGGGTCCGGTTACCGCGACTTTGACGACGACGCGTTGCGGCGCCTCCGCTTCATCCTATCAGTCAAAGAACTCGGCTTCACTCTCCGCGAGATCAAGGAGTTGATTGATCTGCAAATTCTTCCCGGCGAGTCGTGCGTCGAGGTGAAACAATTGCTCGAATCCAAACGGGATGAGATCGACCGGCGAATGAAGGAAATGAAGCGTCTCCGTCGCAATTTGGATGAACTTGTTGAGGCGTGCCGTGCGCGCACCACAGACGCGACCTGTCCCGCACTCTGGGCAATGATGACTCGTGCGGAAAAAGCACCGAAACGCTGAAATCGAACCACCGTATCCGACCATGCCTGAACGCGAACTAACGATTGAGGTTTTGTGCGAGCGCCTGCCGAGCCAATGCCTTCCTCACGGGCCAATATTTCTCGGCATTCAAAAAGGCCGTGACGTGGCGGACGTGGTCCCTGCGAGCCAAGGTCGAGCGGTATTTCATCCCACGTTTCGAGTCACAGCGGTCGACGGACAACCGAACTTCCTTGGTCCGTATGCCCAAGGGAAGCGCGAAGAGAGATTCTTCTACCTTTCGTGGGGCACCAAGCCGGACGACGGCCAATTCGAAATGTTTCGCCGTCTCAAAGTTCATTTGTCGCACCTGTCTTTGGCCCGAGTCCGCAAAGCAGCCAAGCCAGGCGGTTCCCTTCGCGTGACGTTGGACATGACGGACACCTGCGGGGGCGCGCTTTGCGGGTCAGCTCGGGAAGGCGAGCGCGCTCAGTGGCACGGGTAGATTGAAATCATTCCCGCCCGAGGATGAGGACGCCCGGCTGTCATCGATCCAGGTCAAACTCGATTTGTCCGCGCCGCTTGCCCTCATTGCTAGCGAGCGGCTTCGCAAACCGAATCTCGACGGCGAACGTATCGGCTTCGTGCTCACGATCCGCTTGCAGCTCCGGTTGCGCACGCACGCGCACCAAGGTGTGTTCCTCAATCGCCAGGAACAGGGGCGCGAGGTTGTGGCCGCGCACCATCACCAACCAATCGCCGATCTCGATCTTGATCGTATCGGGCTCCGCGTAGTCCCATCGCGCCTCGACATAGTGCATCCACGGCAGATTCCGGCGCTGATCCTTGCCATCGTCGAACGTGACGTGGCTCGGGATAGCGCCAGCATCGAAATACAGTTTCGGTTTTCTGAGTGGAGCGCGTTCCATCACGCCTTCCTCCCTTCACCCTGAGCCGTTGCGAGCCCGCGCAGCTTCCTGACGGTGCTGTGCCAAGCTTCCCGCGCGCCGGCCCGCAGGCCGCGTGTGGCTCTCGGGGCAAGTCGCTCATCGAGCGTGAGCCGATGCCGGGCCATGAACTCAGTGGCCAGTTCCCGGCCCGGATCGGGCCGGGCCAACCGACTTAGTATTTCCGCCTTGTTGGAAAGATAGATGGCATGAGCGCCACGATAGCGGGTGTTGCCGACGTAGAATTGGCGGCGCGCCAGCGCCCGCATGGCTACTTCACCCAACACCAGCAACGACTCCTCTGACGTGCTGCCCTGCGAGCGGTAGGACGTGAGCGCGTGACCGTAGGTCCACGCGGCAAACGTGCGCGGCAGCTCCCGCCCATCGGTGAACACGATACGATCCGCTTTCGGATCGACCTTCGCCACTTCCTTAAAATCGCCGTTCGCGAATCCCGCGTCGTCTTCCCGCCCGCGAATCAAGAGCCGGTCTCCCACGGACACGGCGAGCGATTGCGCACGGCCCACTTCGAAGGCCGCCCGCTGCTTGCGGGTGATCTTCGCTTCGCGACCCTTGGGACCGCGCACCCGCAGACCATCGGGCAGGACCGCGATAACCTCGGCCGCGACGCCTCGCTTGAAAAAGCGCGTATCCCGCGCGAACAGCAGCCGGTCGCCGGGGCGGTATTGGTCCCAGTGGATCTTCTGCTCCTCCGTCCACGTGAGCGGTTTCACGGCCTCGCGCGTGACCTCGGCTTCGCCCAGCAGGCCCGCCTGTCGGAGCGCGGGTCGCACCTGCGCATTGAAGCGCTCGATTTCCTCCCAGAACGGAATCACCACGAGCGTTTCGATCCCACGCATCCGATTGCCCACATAGTGCTCCGCCGCCTGGGTAAACATGGCGTTGTCGTCCGCCGCCTCACGGATCAAGCCGCGCCGGTCGGCGAATCCGAAAGCCTCGGCGACGGCTCCGGTGGCGAGAAGGCGGCTGAAGCGCCGGTCCGCCTCGTTGCGCTGGCGCAGGACTTCAGCGAGTCGAACGACCGGCGTCCCGGAATGCCGGATAACGTTTCGGAGCGCGTCGCCCCGCTGCACGCTGTAATGCTGTTTCGTGTCTCCCACAAGGAGCAGCCGCGCGCGAACCTCGGTCGCGATCCGCGTGACCTGATCCAATTGTTGCGTCGAAAGGAGCCCGGCTTCGTCGATCAACACAACCCGGCCGGCCGCCTGCGCCTGCATCGTTTCGCTGACGAGGAAGCGTTGCACCGTGTCCGCCTGTTCCAGACCACTGGCCAGCAGGGCATCCCGCGCCCGGGTGGTCGGGGCGAGCGGGAGGAACCGAGGGCCGCCGGCCCCGAGGTGCGCGCGTTCGATGGCGGTCAACACGGTCGTCTTGCCCGTGCCGGCGTCGCCGATCAGGACACTCAGAAAGTCCCGGCTTTCGAGCAGCGCGGTCGCGGCCGAACGCTGGCCGGCGGTCAGTTCTGGCGGAAGCTGCGTCGGATCGCCCAATGGGAAGCGTTGGTTGCGACCGACGCGCACGCGCTGCACCGCCGCTTCCTCTTCGCGCCGGATTGGCCGCAGGCTCATCTCGCCGTCCTTACGAATCGCATCCGGGTGGACTTCGAGCGCCTCCCTCAGTTCGCGCCAGCGGTAGAAATCCGGATGCAGTTCGAGCGCGGCGTTCAGCACCTCACCTTCGCGGACGACACTGCTGCGCTCGTAAACATGGCGCAGCGCCGCTTCGAGAACCGAACGCGCGTTGCCGTGCGACCACTGCATGCGCGGTGCTTGTTGGCGTGCGGCGCGGACAAGACCGTCCAATGCCCGCGCCTCCTCGGCGTTCAACTCCGCGCGTTGCTTCGCCCGCACGGCCGGGGTGGAGATTTCCGTGAGTTTATCCTCGCGCGATTCGCGGACGAGAATCTCGACCTCCCGCTTCGTCGGCTTGCGCCCCTTGTTCGCCGCGAACTCCTCCGCCAGGCGTTGCACCTGCCGGGTGCGCTTCGAGAAGCGCTCGCGCAGGTGCTCGACCCCGCGCACGGCAAAGCCCTTCGAGTTCATTTCATACGGTTCGTAGCCCAGCGACCGCAGCCGCGAGGCCAGCTCGCGATACATGACCTGCCGCAGATACGCCGAGGCGCGCAACATCTCGACCGGTTGCAGCGCGAGCCATTCACTGCGCGCGGCGTCCCACGTCGCATTCGCGAGCACCGCATGCCCGTGCAACTGCGGATCGAGGTCGCGACTCGCGTCATGGAAGAACAGCGCCCCGACGAAATTCCCCGTGAGGCGGAAGGCTTCCGTTCCGGCCGCTTCGCCGCGACG
>Ga0208752_100227_pt1 | contig 17814 bp, 14 predicted proteins | sample LakWasMet27_LOW6_2_FD_183871 | JGI IMG/M metagenome (GOLD analysis project Ga0208752, IMG submission 183871) | Freshwater sediment methanotrophic microbial communities from Lake Washington under simulated oxygen tension - Sediment Metagenome... | ecosystem: Environmental > Aquatic > Freshwater >... | reverse complement strand
AGCGGTGGTTATCGCAGCAGTTAGCCAGTCAATTTAAAGTCTGGGGGAATTACGAGTTTTTATTTCCCGGCAAGTTTTTCAGCTCTCTGGCGCAGAACATCGACAGCCGCTTAAGCGATGCGGCTTTTGAGCGTAATTTAATGCTCTGGCGGATAGAGGCATTGCTCCGGCGATTGAACGGCGAGGTGTTTTTGCCGTTAACGCAATACCTGTCCGGCGAAAATGTCGCCTTAAAACGCTATCAGCTGGCCCAGCAGCTGGCGCAGATTTTCGACCAGTACCAGATGATGCGGCCGGATATGCTGGCGGCCTGGCAAAAGGGCCAGCTGTTGTATCAAACAACAACCGAACGCTGGCAACAGGCTTTATGGCTGCAAATAATCGAACAGACCGGCAACAAGCACCGGGGCTCGTTATGGCTGGATGTAATCGCCAAGTTGAATGCCGCAGAGGAAGGCGCGTTTAGTGCGCAACTACCGGAGCGGATTTCGGTGTTCGGACTTAACACCATGCCGCCGTTATTTTTAAGTTATTTGGAAGGCCTGTCCAAACATTGCCAACTGCATCTTTATTTACTCAATCCGGCACAAGATTTTTGGGCCGATCTGGCCAGCAAACGGCAGAGAGCGAACGACGAAAGCTTTACCGGCCATCCCTTGTTATCGACATTAGGCCAACAAGGGCGCGAGTTTCAGGAGATGTTGCTGGAGCAGGCGCAATTCGATTTGGAACCGGAAAGTTTTGAGCTGAGCGAGGCGCAAAATAATCTGCAACGGCTGCAAAACGGTATTTTAAATAATAGCCTGGATGAACAGCCGCTTCAAAAAGACGACTCGATCAGCATTCATGCCTGCCACTCCCGAATGCGCGAGGTGGAGGTGCTGAAAAACCAGCTGCTGCAAGCGCTGGAAAACGACCCGACGCTGGAGCTGCGCGACATTGTGGTGATGGCCCCGGATATTCAGGTATACGAGCCGTTTATTTCCGCCGTGTTCGACGACATCCAACATGCCATCGCCGACCGCAGCCTGCGCCTGAGCAACAACGCGCTGGACGCCTTCATCCGCTTTTTGGACTTAAGCCAAAGCCGTTTCGGCTGGCAGACGGTACTGGATTTGCTGGAGCAGCCGGTGGTGTATCCGGGTTTCGGCTTGTCCGAGGTCGACCTGGAGCTGATCAATCACTGGGTTCAGGATACCCATGTGCGCTGGGGCAAGTCGGCGCAACACAAGCAGGAACTCGGCCTCCCCGAACTGAGCGAAAACACTTGGCAGGCGACGCTGGACCGGTTGCTGATGGGCTATGCGGTGGGCAGCGATCAGGATTTTGTTGCCGACGTATTGCCTTATCGGGATATTGAAGGCTCCTCGGCGCTGGCCTTGGGCGGCTTGTGCGATTTTATGCAGCTGTTGTTTAAAGCCAGCAAGGAACTCAAGCAGGCGAAACCGCTAAAAAACTGGAGCACGCAGCTTTATTATTACGCCGACCAGTTATTGGCGGCAGCGGAACCGGTCGAACGCCAGCAGCTTAACGAACTGCTCGCGGAATTATCTGCCGAGCTGGCCGCCGTGCATAATGACGATGTCGAGCTGCAAGTGATTATCAGCTGGCTGGAAGGCATGGTTGCCGAGCGCAAATCATCCAACGGTTTTTTGCGCGGCCAGTTGACCTTTTGTTCGATGCTGCCGATGCGGTCTATTCCGTTCAAGGTGATTGCCCTGTTGGGCATGAATGACGGCGAGTTCCCCAAAATCGACCGTAACCCGACCTTTGACTTGCTGGCCCAACACTTTCGCAAAGGCGACCGCTCGCGCCGCAGCGATGACCGCTATCAGTTCCTGGAGATCCTGCTATCGGCCAGACAACAGTTGATTATGACCTACATCGGCCAGTCGATCAGCCACAACGACGCCATTCCGCCGTCGGTGGTGATCAGCGAATTGCTGGAAGTTTTGCAGTGTGACGGCGACTTGATTACCCGGCACCCGTTACAGCCATTCAGTCGGCGTTATTTCGACGGAACCTCGGATGTATTCAGCTTTTCCGAAGCCGATTGCGAAACCGCCAGGGCATTGTCCCGTAGGGGCGACCAGCCGGTCGCCCAAGCTGACTTGTGGTGGCAAGGAACCATCCCCTCAGACACCGAGGAAACCGAAGTCATCGAGCTCAGCGAATTATTCAGTTTTTTCCGGCATCCTCAACGTCATTTCATGCAGCGGCAAATGGATATACGCTTTAGCCGCATGGAAGCCGATGCCGAAGAGCGCGAACCGTTTAGCGTTGCCAAGCTGGAGGGTTACGCTATTTATCATGAATGGATACACGAGGCGCTAAACGGCAAGCCAATATCGGTAAAAAAACTGCAAGCGCAGGGCCGGTGGTTGGCGGGAGTGCCGGGAGATCTGGAGTTCGACCGGCAACAGCAGGTAATTAATGGCTTTGTCGAACGCATAAAAGCCAAAAACCTGGGTGAGCCGTTGGACGATTTGCCGATAGACATAACCGTCGACGGCTACCGCTTGGTCGGCAAACTCGGCAACCTTTATCAACGCGGCAGCCTGTTTTATCGCTACGCCGATCTTAAGGGCAAAGATTTTGTCTGTGCGTTGCTGCATCACCTGATTATTAACGCAGTTCAGCCGCAGTCGTCGTTTTTGCTCAGCACCGATGAGGACTTGGAATTTATGCCCGAACATTGCCAGCCGGAGCAGCTGAGCGCATGGATAGAAATCTACCGGCTAGGCCGAAAACAGCCCGATGCCTTTTTTGTCGAACCGGCTTTGGCGTATGTCAAACAGGCCCATAAACTGCAAACCAGCAGCCGCGCCTCAAAGTCGGCGCTGGATGCCGCAATTGAGCAATTGTCCAGAGCCGTAGAGCAGTCCTACGAGCCGGAACTCAGGCGGCTTTACGGCAATGTGGCGGACTTGGGGTTGGTGCTGGGCGAGTCGTTTGAGCTGCAATGCCAAAGTTTGTTGCAGCCGGTTTGGGATGCGATGCATTAATAACAATGGGTTATTGATCACCCTCTCGCTCCGGCGCTAATCTGCATAAGTCTTGCCGAGTCCAAAGAAGATAATAGCGTTTGCCGGGTCTAGTGTTTAAGTTTATTATCCTTGTCCGTTACAAATATTGATATTTAGACGGATTCAACTCTGAAACTTTAGTTAAATAAAGCTAAGTCATGGCAGATAATCAGGTCAATCTACAAATTACTGACGCGGTCACCCAAGTCAACATTAAAACCGTTGGGGAGTCGCCATGGGAAGCACTTGGCTTTGCCTATCAAGCGTTGGCCCACTCTACCAGCTTGGAAATAGAAAATGCGAAGCAATCTCAGGGTGGGATGCAACATGTTGGCAACAGTGTAACATCGGTAAAATAATGGAATAACTGGGGTTAGAGTTAAATTAAATTATATTAACTTGACTCTGCCCCCTGTTATTCTGACGCGAATCCGCCTCACAGCTTTACCAGGAGCAGCTATGCAGCTATCAAATATTGAAGTGCCGTATAACGGGCAAAGTTTTTTCATCGACATTGCCGAAGGAAAAATGGTAAGCCTTAATCGTATTTATGAAATTTCCGACTCTCCAAAAAATCAAGACCCGAGACAATGGACTAGACTACCATCAACAAAAATATTAATAGAATCAATGAATGTGGAAAAATCCCACATTCTAAAAACCAAGCGCGGTGAAGGCGGCGGAACTTGGGCGCATTGGCAGATAGCCCTATCCTACGCTCACTATCTTTCACCAGAACTGCATCTTGCCGTTAATCAAGTTTTCAAAGAGCGCCTCGAAGAAAACATAGATCCTGAACTTGGCATTAGCCGAAGCAGAGAAAGGGCTTTAAAAAACTGGAAAAACCAGGGTCATGATGAAAAGTGGATTGCCGACAGAGATCACCACGCCGAGACTAGAAAAACCTATGTCAAAACTTTAATTGAACATGATGTAAAACCTAATCATGAAATTGGCGTTTGCACCAATAAAATTTATAAAGGACTTTTTGGCAAAAATAAATCAGAAATAGAAAAAGACATCCGCGAAAAGAAACCAAGCCTTCCAAAAAAAATAAATATTAGGGATCATGCCAAACGTTCCTCAATTGCCGCAATCGGCTTAGCCGAAGCTTTAGCTTCAGAGGAAATTGAAGAATCAGATGTTAGAGGGGTTAGCGATTGTTCACAAGTTTCCTTTGATAAAGGTCAATCTGTCAGATTGGCTCTGGATGATTCCCGTTCAAAATCCACGAAAAAATCAACATCAGAACCGGTCGACGAAGAAAAAAAAGAAAAGTATAAAGAAAGAATTAAAGACTTAAGAGATTCTATAAACAAGAAGGATTAACAATGAAATAATGTTTTGTGTGCCTGCTACATAATGCCTACATTTTGCGACTATTAAACATTTTTAGCCATGTAGGCCGGGATAAGCCGGTTCGAGCGACAGCGGAGAACTGGTGTTTCCGGCAAACACCACCCATTCGCCGGAAACGCCACCTCGCGCTACGCGCTTGGATGGTCTTATTCAGGCCTATGAAGTAATCCATCGGGTATCAAGATTTCCAGTACGGTTGAACGTCGAAAAGGGGCGCACGGCACCCTCCAAGCGGGGCGGGGTTTGCAACCCTGAACCTAACGTTTCTGCGATGCCTGAACTCTTATTAATACAAAACATTTCGAATGGGGCAGCATGCTCCGTCCGGCGCTACTGTCGCCTAAAGCGACTACTGTTGACACCCAATCTAAGCGACTATCACGACATTTTGCAGCTATTAAACATTTTTAGGAAAACGCATGGCATTCTGTAATTCGGTAACGGCAAAGATGGTGGACTTCATCCGGGAAGTTGGCATCGAAGTCATTGAAAAACCATTTAATGAAGAGACATTCATTCCCGGCATTTATATTGAAAAGGGAAAATTGCTGGTTGACGAAGAGAAATTACTCTACCCCGGCGATTTGCTCCACGAAGCCGGGCATATCGCAATGGTTCCAAGTCACCTGAGACATTATGCTACCGGTAATGTCGGAAAAATCGATGAAATCGGCAATTCCTACGAAATCGAAGCGATTGCCTGGTCTTGGGCCGCAGTGGTTGCTCTTGGAATCGATCATGAAATACTCTTCCACAATAAAGGCTATAAAGGCGGGGCTCAAGGGCTTCTGTTTAATTTCCAGATGGGCGTATATATCGGCACTAAGGGCATTGAAGATGCCGGTATGGCTTATACTAACAATAAGGCCGCAGAATTAGGCATCGAGCCTTTTCCCATCATGCAAAAATGGCTTCGCGATTGATTACACACACCGCACATCAAAATTCGGTTTTCTATATTTCTTTCCCAGCTCTCTCAGCCATGTAGGCCGGAAACGCCACCTCGCGCTACGCTTGGGGGGGGCTTATTCCGGCCTATGAAGTTAACCAACGGGCAAACCGTTTCGGGTATCAAGATTTCCAGCGCAGTAGGACTTCAAAAGGGCGCGATGCCCCCTCCTTTAAATATAACGATTTTTAATTCCCGCTCAAACCCAAAATAGCGTCCACAACCAACCCCGTTCCAATCGCGATTAACAGTATGTCGGAATCCACGCGCGCATAACGGTAACCGGGCTGCGGCGGCCCCAGCTGCATGACGATCGCCGGCGGCAGATCGTAGTAAATCACGTTACGCGGCAGCGGATAACCTATCTGCCACTTTTTTGCCTGTCCGGGCGGAACACAACCGTTATGCTTTTTGGCGAGGCCCGGCGGACAATGGCCGGTGCGAAACTGTTCGACATAGTAATCATGGATGACGACTCGATGCCGGTCGTCGAAATAGCGCTGCCCTTTAAAGTCGTGCTCGTCTCTTTGATGAAAAGACCGATCATCGCGATCCCTGTCATGGTTTTGCTTGTCCCGCCGCTCATGTTTTTCGGCTTTATCGTGACCGCCCCATGAAGGCTTGTCGGCGAGCGCCGGGCCGGTCGCCAGCATTCCGGCGATGACGAGGGGTAGGATGTAACTTGTTTTCAAGGTTAATTGCTGCATGATTTTATCCACATAAGAAAGTTAATATCTGCTCACTGCCTTGTTTGCGCGCAATGCGATAACGGATTTTGAAGTTTGCTTAGGAAGCAATACTACTGGCGATAATGCCGTCATTCAATAGGTAAAGACCCTGGAAAAATACGACGAACTGCCCAGGAAGCCATCTACGCTTTAGCCCTGTTGGGCATGCCTTTTATGCCCAACCTTGTGTACGCAATACACACCAATTGGCATGTCCACAAACCTTATGCCGAAGCGTCAGACTTCGTCTGTTCCGGTTTTTTATAATTATCCACAAAGGCTTGCAGACCTTTTTGCACTAAGTCGTAAGTAGCGTCAATATTGCCGGCGATATTGCCTTCCTTTAATACGTTAAGACCCTCCAAAATATCCCGAGCGTCTTTAAAACCTTTATCGATTCCGCCGCTAATCACCTTTGTGAATGAGCTTAGGGCGTCTTCGGTGCTTAAGTCCGGATGGCTAGCCTGATACCTATCAAAAAAAGCCGTACTCATTTGTACAATCCGATCGGCAGTGGCTTGCGGCGATACATCGAGACCGTCTTCATAGGCATGTTGAATGGCGTTGGGGCCAAGTTGCCCCTCTAACGCCTTGTTAACGCCTTCAATCGCGGTCTTAAATAATAAGACCATCGGTTGGTTGCCGGCGCTCAGGCTCACATCCATAGAGGCTTGTAAAATGCTTTGGTTTAATTGTTTTTTGGCCGTGACCGCCGCCGAGTCCTGCACATCGTCGGCTTTTTTTGTGTGCTCCTGTTCCGATACGTGGGTATCGGACGGTACGCCGGCCTGTTTGGTCGTTTTAGCGGCATTGGCCGTGTAGCTTGACGGTTGTTCTGATTTGATTTCCATCGACATTCCCCTCATCAAAGTGAGTGCTAACGTTACAAGTATTCAGTTTCTTTTGTCAGAAGAAAAATAAACTTTACACCACAATTATCGGCCACTAACACACAAACTGAATGTCTTTTTTCAGGATAAATCAACCCGTTCATTCAACACCACTAAAGCCTCATGCTTTTTGATCTTTTCCTTGCCGTATAAATCGATGACTTCAACGGTAATGTTGTCATCCGACGCAGTAGCCAGAAAATCTTCTACCGTCTCCAGAATGTCATGATCGATAAACTTGGTCTTGCTGGCATCAATGGTTACCGTGCTATTGGCTTCAATGCGCAGGATGAATTTTCTGAGCAGCGCCTTGTTCAGGAAAGAAACGTCTTTATTAAATGACAATACATAATGCGAACCGTCCTGGATCAAAGTTATCGCTGCAGAATAATTGGCTTTAATCACAAAAAACAGCCCGATGACCATGCCGATAGCCATGCCCTTTAATAAATCGGTCAGCAAAATGGCAAGCACGGTGATCGCAAACGGCAGAAATTGGCTCATGCCTTTTTGGTAAAATTTTTTGAATAAGGCAGGGTTTGCCAGTTTATAACCGGTATGCAGTAAAATTGCCGATAAACAAGCCAGTGGAATATAGTTTAGGTAATACGCCAAATACATAACGCTCAGTAATAAAAACAGGCCGTGAGTGAAGCAGGCAATACGGGTTTGGCCGCCCGCGTTAATATTGGCCGCACTGCGTACGATGACGGCGGTGATGGGCAGTCCGCCGAGCAGACCGCTGATGATATTGCCGACCCCTTGCGCTTTAAGCTCCCTGTTGGTTGGTGCGATACGTTTTAAAGGATCAAGTTTATCAGTCGCCTCAAGGCTTAACAGGGTTTCCAGGCTGGCGATGATCGCAATCGTTACCGCGACCACATAAACCTGAGGATTGGTAAGATAGCTAAAGTCAGGGAACATGAAGTTGTTGAAAAAATCAGTGGCTTTTTGCGAGACCGGCAAGCTGACCAAGTGTTTTGCGCCGACTGCCCAGGTCGGTGCAAATTGTGTGGCGATCTGGTTATAGCCGACACCCCACAGCACCGCGATTAACGGTCCTGGAATCAGCTTTAACAGTTTTTGTTTTTTAAACCAAGGCGTTCCCCATAGGATTAATAGCAACAATGCCACCCCGCTGATAATAACCGAACCCGGAGAAATGCCGCCAAACGCGTCAACCAATTCCATAAAGCTTGAATGAGCCGTTTCTTTCATATAACTTTCATCACCCTCATAACTGGTATCGTAACCGGTGGCATGAGGAATCTGCTTGATAATCAGAATTAAACCGATGGCCGCCAACATGCCTTCAATAACAGCGGATGGAAAAAAAGCGCCGATAATCCCCGCTCTCAGATAGCCCAAGGCGAGTTGTATGAGGCCCGCTAAAACACAAGCAACCAGCAAACCCTGAAAACTACCGAGGCTTTCAATAGCATTGAAAACGATCACAGTAAGACCGGCAGCAGGGCCTGAAACACAAAGTTGCGAGCCGCTCAGCCAAGAGACGATCAGCCCTCCTATTAAACCTGCAATCAGCCCGGAAAATAACGGTGCGCCCGACGCCAATGCAATGCCCAGGCATAATGGCAGAGCGACCAAGAACACCACGATTCCGGCAGGAATATCATCTTTGATATGGCGGAAATAATATTGAGCGTGTTTGTGTATCATGTTAATAATCCTTTAGGTCTAAAAAGGGCATATATGATGCCCATAGTGTTATTCTTGCAGGCTGCTATGTAAAAGGCCGGCAACCGTTGAATACGTTCATCCTAGTCCCTTAACCTTTCAAGAACCTTTCGCAACACCCTGAGACATGAACATTTTATTAATAGAAGACGATGCCGTTTTGGCTGACGGCTTAACTCATACTTTGAGCGCTAGCGGCTATTCGGTGACCTCGGCTACAACCGGCGCATACGCAGAACAGTTGTTGCTGGCGCAAGACTTCGATTTGATCGTGCTGGATTTGGGGCTGCCGGATATGGACGGGCTGGAACTGTTGCGCAAACTGCGCAGCCGGAAAATTCCGTTGCCGATTTTGATTTTAACGGCGCGTGACGGCGTCAACGACAGGATCACCGGCATTGAACAGGGCGCTGATGACTATATGACCAAACCCTTCGAGCTCCGGGAATTGGAAGCCAGGGTTCACGCGCTGATTCGGCGTTGTTACGGGGGCTTTAGCAACGATATTGTGATCGGCCGCCTGGCGCTGGACACCCATAACCATCAAGTCCTGGTCGATGGACAGACCATTAACCTGTCGGCGCGGGAATACGGCGTATTGGAAATATTGCTGATTCAAGCCGGAAAAGTCGTCAGTAAAGACCGCATAGCGCAACGTCTGGCCGTGGATGGCGACGCGCTGACCGATAATGCTGTTGAAATCTACGTGCATCGCTTGCGCAAACGCATCGAACCTTATGGCGCGGTGATCAGGACGGTGCGCGGACTCGGTTATTTGCTGGAGAAGTCGGATGATGAATAAACAGCGCAGTCTCAAAACCGAGATTCTTTTACGCTTGGCCGTTCCGTTGATTTTTTTTATCAGCGTCGAGTCGGTCCTGTCTTATTTTGTCACCTTGCACCATGTCGACGTGGCTTACGACCGCTGGCTGCTCGATTCCGCTCGGTCGCTAACCCAGGAAATCAAGGTGCGCGACGGCAAAGTGATCGTCGAATTGCCTCCGGCCGCACTTGAGATTTTTAAATGGGATGAATCGGACAAAACCTATTTTAAAATCATCTCAGAAGAACAAGGCATGCTGACGGGCGACAAATTCGTTCCCGAGCCGTTTGATGTGGAAACCGATTGGACGCGGCCTGTTTATTTTGACGACGAAATGTATGGCGAACCGGTCAGGGTGGTGTCCATGCTGATTGCGCCCGAGCACGCCTCGGAAAAGGTTTTTGTCCACGTTGCCGAGACCTTGAATAAACGGCGCAATATGATGATGGATATTTTGCTGGCCGACCTTGTGCCGCAGATGGCGCTGGTTTTGCTGGCGGGTATTTATCTGGTTGCCGGCGTAAAACGCGGCTTGCAACCCTTGCACGTATTGGCCGATGAAATTGCGCAACGCTCGTCACGCGATTTGCGCCCTATTCCCGAACAGCATGTTTTTCTGGAAGTGCGTGCGCTGACCGATACCATCAATGATTTACTGGAACGTTTGGGATCCGCTATCGCAACCCAGCAACGCTTTATTGCCAATGCCGCGCATCAATTGCGCACCCCGCTGGCGGGCTTGAAACTGCAAGTTGAGCGCGCGCAGCGCGAACAAGATTTGCCTGCCATGAAACCCGCCCTGATGCACATTCAGGGTTGCGCCGATCGTATGTCGCACCTGACCACGCAATTACTGATCTTAGCCAGATCGGAACCCATTGATGGCGATTATGAATTGCGGCCGATCGATTTATGCAAACTGGCTAAAGACACCTGCATGGACTGGGTGCCTAAAGCGTTGCAGCGGCATATGGAGCTTAGTTTTGAAGGCTCGAAGCGGGCGTTATATATCCGCGGCGATGAGGTGCTGCTACGGGAGTTATTGGCTAACTTGCTCGATAACGCCATTTGTTACGGTCATGACCAGGGCAATATAATAGTTAAAGTCCAATCTTATCCATCGCCCTGCCTGATCGTCGAAGATGATGGGCCCGGTATACCCGAGCTTGAAATGGGCAAGGTTTTCGAACGATTTTATCGTATCCCCGGAAGCCCCGGCGACGGTTGCGGATTGGGACTGGCAATCGTCAAGGAAATTGCCGATTTGCATAAGGCGCGGCTTGAGTTAAACCGCATCAGTGCGGCAGGCGGCACCCGGATCGAGTTGGTTTTTAAGGAACCGTGAAAATAAACCCGTTTACCGTTGCGGGCTGGATTGAGTTTATTCTTCAGATAGCTTGGACACACCTCAGTGCCGGACGGGGCATGTTGCCCCGTTCGAAATGTTTTGAGTTGGTGGAGCTAAGCCACTTAGCTCAGCTACCCGCAAAACGTTAGGGACGGGGTTGCAAACCCCGTCCCGCTTGAGCTTGTTATTGTAACGACCAGTATGCCAAATTTACATTAACGCCGATAGCTTCGCCAACACCTCAGATAGAACCTCGTCGGAAACCGAAGAAATTTTCTCTGCACGCCTCGCTGTCCAATCGAGATTGCGCACTTGGTCAGCCAAAATCACCCCGTTTACGTGGCCATTGGGTAGCGCCACCTCGAATGGATAGCCTTTCGTCTGGCTAGTGATGGGGCAAATTAGCGCCAGACTTGTCTTTGCGTTGTAGGCCTTTGGCGATAGTATCAACGCTGGTCGACGACCGGCCTGTTCGTGCCCAGCCTGTGGATCAAAGGTGAGCCAGACGATGTCACCCCGCTCTGGGGCGTATTTTGTCACCATCAGGCAGCAGCCTCCCGACCGACTGCCTCGCCCCAATCTATTGATTCGTGCAAATTATCAGGGGTAATGCCATCCAAAAGATCAGATAATTTGTACTCGCGATTCAAGCTTGGCTCGATAACAAGCCGGTCGCCTTCTGTCTTGAGGTCTACCGGTGACCCCACGCTAAGATTTAACTGTGCGAGCATCGTTGCCGGTAAACGCACCACCGCGCTATTGCCCCACTTCTTGATTTGAGTTTGCATCGCCATTCTCTCGAAGAATATTTAAAGTAGCTTCATTGTAGCGACTCCTCAGTATGGTAGCAACTTTGTAGCCACATAAACCAGCTTTTAAAGGGTTATTTAACGCATAGCGTGCAAGTGACTGTAAGATTAACGCCGAACCTATAGCGTTTTTTGTTGCTAAAAAGATAATCGGTAACATGTTGGTTTTTATTAGAAATGGCAACATGCCCGGCCAACAAATTTATTTTTTTGCAAACTTACAACTTATTTGCCGATTTGTTGCTTTGTCATTGAACTGTAATAAAACCGTCATTAAGCTGTCATTTAATTTCCATATTCTTGCTCAAACTTTTTTGATAACAACCAAGAGCAAAATATGAAAATATCTAAACTTACATTGGCAATCGCTACCGTTTTAGGTGCAGGCGCAACATCCGGCGCTTTTGCCATGGATCTTTATGTTGATACCAAAACCAAACAGATTTATGCGGAACCCGGTCGTGGCCGTGAGCTGATGGGGTCTTTCGAGAAAGTCGATAATAATGCCCCTGCTAAAGCTGAGAAATTAGACAAAGCAGAAATTAAAGCCATTCGCGAAGATTTGGTATTAAAAGAGAATGCGATCAAAGCATTGCAAGAGCATAAAGAAGAGTCTACAGGGCCTGATTCAGTTAATGTTAAGCTGGATAAAAAAGGTCTTAACTTTGAAACAAAGGATAAAAATTTCAAATTTAAACTGGGCGGACGTATTCAGGCCGATGCGAATTACAGCAGCAATGATAACTTTGTTACAGCAGGTACAAACAATCATGTTGAAGCCAATGACGGCACAGAATTTCGTCGCGCACGTATAGACTTTACCGGTACTTTCTTTAAAGACTGGAACTTTAAAACTCAAGCGGACTTCGCCGATAACGGCGTCGCGATGAAAGATTTATTTGTTCAATATACCGGCTTAGGTTTCATGAGCGCTACTGTTGGTCAACAAAAGCAAAACTTCAGTCGTGAGTTGCTCGAAAGCTCTAACGATTTGATGTTTGCTGAGCGTTCCTTGATGAACGTATTAAACGCTCCGGTTGTTGATCGTGCGATCGGTTTGAATCTTCAAAGTGAAGCCAAAAAAGGCTATACCGCTGCACTCGGTATTTATGGCGACACTATTACCGCTAATAAGCCCGCCGCTCCTAACAAAGGTGACGAAGGCTGGGCTATTTCAGGACGCGCTACTTATGCGCCGATTGAAGAGAAAACCAAAGTTGTGCATTTAGGTGTCGCCGGTAATTACCGGGTGCCAAACGCTGACGATAAGGTTCTGGATAGCGCCCTACATTATGTATATGAAACCAATCATATGTCTAACCTTAACTTGATAGATACGAGAGTAACTGGTGTTAACAACATCAAAATGATGGGCTTAGAAGCTGCTGGACTTTATGGGCCTGTTTCAGTAGGAGCAGAATATACGCGCACTTGGCTTGATCGTAAAAATGGCAGCACTAATCTGGAATTAGATGGCTGGTATGCAGACGCCGCATGGACTATTACCGGTGAATCACGCCAGTACAAACAAGGCCGGTTTTATAAAGTCGATCCAGCGAAGAATTTCAGTTTTAAAAATGGCGGCTTGGGTGCATGGGAACTTGCGACCCGTTACTCTAATGCTGATTTAAACGATGGAGCTTTTCACGGTGGCGAAATATCAAATGTGACTGTCGCTTTAAACTGGTACCTTAACAGCAATATCCGCTTGATGGCTGATTACACACGAGCATTTAGTATGACTCATCCTGCTGTTACTACCGTTACAGGTGGAGATCCGGATACTAATGATACCTTTACTATACGTACACAATTGGCGTACTAAATAGATCAGGGCTTAGTTAGATAAAAAGCCGCGCTGGGATTCCAGCGCGGCTTTTTTTATGTGCAGCAAGTAGTTATCCATGCGGGACGAGGTTTGCAACCCCGTCTGAAACGTTTAAGTACGCCAGCAACCTATAAAACGTGAGTAACGGGGTTGCAAACCCCGTCACGCTTGGGGCCCGTTACGCTTGGGCACGAAAGCGAAGTTAAACTAATAAAGTGGATGCCGGGAATCATTCTTGACGGCGTGATTGCGTTAGTTCTCCCCGCATACCGGCTTCTGATACAATTGCTAGCGACCCAATTAAACAGGAAGCGCCATGCCGTCCCGACGCGTAGCCGCCGAACTTAATGCCGGAACTTACTATCTCACTCTAACCGTTCAGCGTTGGTATTATCTGTTTGACCGTTATAACCGCTGGCAGATTATGGCCGATTCGATCCGTTACTGCCAAGACAACAAAGGGTTGGAATTGAACGGTTATGTTTTTATGTTGAACCACATCCATCTCATAGTTACTTCGCCGGATATGGCGGGATTTTTACGGGACTTCAAGCGATTCACTACCGCTAAATTCAAGACCAATCTCGAAACCACGGAGCCGAGTGTTTTGAAATTGTTTGTCGACGCACAGGGAAGTTATCGGTTTTGGATGGAAACGAATGCCCCGAAGAAGATCGAAAACCCTGCTTTCTATCTTCAAAAGCTTAACTATATCCACGAAAACCCGGTACGAAAAGGTTATGTTTACCGCCCTGAACATTGGCTTTGGTCATCGGCCAACCCGGTTTCGCCGCTCCTTACCAAATTGCTTGCAACATGATGCACCACGCTGGACAGCTACCCCGTCCGATACGTAAGGCGTTGGTTAAGTGTAGCCGCTTACGCAAAAACGTTAGGGACGGGGTTGCAAACCCCGTCCCGCTTGGGGCCCGTCCCGCTGGGGACTCCCGCTTGGTTTTAACTATCAATCCAAAAATCGTACAAAATCCGTCATCAAAGAGGTTAACGTTGAAAATTAGTCACATTATTAAATTGGGATCGGTCTTGTGTTTGGCCGGTTGCACATTAGCGCCTGTTCCATCCGCTAGCGGTCATTGGAGTATAGAGCCTGTCAGCCTGTATGATTCGGGTTATAACAAAGGCACGGAAATCGTCAGCGTACAGCAATCGACGTTACGGGCGGCGCTCAGCAATTTCGAAACGGGCGAGGTTGATGTGCTGGATGTCAGCGAGCCTTCGCACATGCACAGGAAAGCGCGTTTCAATCTTAGCCTAAGCAAGGGTGAAGAACTGACCTCGGTCGCTTTTCATCCTGTATTGGATCTGTTTGCGGCGGTTATCGATGTCGGTAACCGCCCCGGTAGGTTGGAGATTCGTTCGGCAACAACAGGTGTATTGATAGATCGTGTCGTCGTTGGCTTTGGGCCTGATTCGGTGGTTTTTTCCGAAGACGGCGAGCTTGCGATGATCGCCAATGAAGGGGAAGATTTTTTGTTTGAACCGTCCAGCAAACAATTTTTCTCGCCGGAAGGCAGTATTTCCATGGTTCGCTTGAATCAATCCGGACATATTGCAAGTCACAAAAACCTGGAGCTGGCTAACGCGATTAACTATGAAGGCTTTGTGATCAGCAAAGGCGGCCGGTTTATGGAAAGGGAAATCGACTGGAACGGCGACGGCATTATCAGCAAAACCATGGATTTCGACGGCAACGGCAAGATTGAAAAGAAAAAGGTTCTGCTGGGGTATTTTGAAGGACAGGATGTAAGCGGCACGGAAACCAAAGGTGAGCAGAAAATACTCATCCCGATAAAAACGCATTCCCCCGCCTTATTGGAGCCGGAATATATTGCAATTTCGCCTGATGCAAAGAAAGCCTATGTAACCTTGCAGGAAGACGATGCGGTTGCGGTCGTCGATTTAATCAATGAACAAGTCATCAGCTATTACGGCCTGGGTGCGACCCAGCATAAAGTGGATGCCCGCTATGACGGTTGGGTGAAATTCGACCAAGCGATGACGGGGCTGCGCGAACCCGACGGGATTACTACGGTAGCCAACGGCCGCTATTTCGTCACCGCCGATGAAGGCGACACCGACTCGGATACTTCAGCGCTGGCAGAGGGACAGCCGACCAGCGGCGGGCGTTCGGTCAGTGTGTTCGATGCGGCGACAGGTACCTTGCTGGGCGATACCGGCAGCCAGATTGATGAAGTTGCCTTCGCCAATAAAGTCTACCCGGAACGGCGCAGCAGCAAGAAAGGATCGGAACCGGAAATGCTGGTTTCCCTGGAGCTGGACGGCATACCGCATGTTGCGGTCGGCATGGAAAGGGCGGGCTCGGTTGAGTTGATTTCCTTGGCCGACCCCTTTCACCCTAAAGTAGTCGCCCTGGGCAAGATCGGTGGCGAAGAAGACAAGTCGCCCGAAGGAATCGCCCATTTTGTCGTGAACGGCGAGCATTATCTGCTTACGGCCAATGAAATGAGCGGCACTGTGGAGTGCTTTAAAATTGTTCGGGGAGGCGGGTAGGATGTAATTAAAAGCTGCGACTAAAGTCCCCCCACATCGACACACTTTCAATCGAATGGCTTTATATTGAACCCCAACTTTTCCGTCCGCCCCGATAATTTCAGTTCCCTGATGCTATTTGGCTTGAGCCTTAGCCATTATGCGCTGATGTATTTGGCGAATATTTTTCTGGCCCGGCATCTGGCTATCGACGCTTTCGATGATTACAGCGTGGCGGTTTCCATCGTCACTTTGCTATCGACGCTGGCAACATTGGGACTGGAAAAATATGCCCTGCGCTTAATTTCCCTGTATATCGAACGCGAAAATTGGCCGCGTCTGCGTGGGTTCTGGGTGTTTTCGCTACGCGCTATAGTGCTTTTCAGCATATTGCTGCTGGGCCTGCTCGGTTTGGGATTGGAAAGCATTTTGGCTTTGCAGGGTTCTGATTTTCACATTGCGATTGTGATTTATGCAGGCTTTCTGCCGGTGATCGCGCTTTGTCTGTTTTTGACTGAAGTCATTACCGTCTACGGCAAGCAGATACTGGCTTTGGCCTTGTATCGTTTTTTTCTGCCTTCGGTGTTTTTGCTGCTAATTATCGGGTTAAATGTTTTCAAACTTGAGGTGACGGCCATTTCTGCGGTGCTGTGTTTCGGCACGGCTTGGTGTTTGACGCTGTTATTGATGCTGGTCACGGTGCGAGCCGCCGGTCCAAGTCAGCTCAGAAAGGCCAGCGCCGACTCGAAAGGCCGGCGCTGGTGGCTGAAAAAGTCGCTGCCGTTGTTGATCAGCAGTGTCATGATGACAGTGCTCACCAGCGCCGGGACTATCATCCTGGAAGTATTACACCCCTCGCAGGCGGTGGTCGGCACTTACGCTGTGGCGATGCAAACAGCGGGGTTGATTTCGCTGATCGGCACCTCGACCAACCGTTATTATCTGCCGATGTTGGTGGTTTTGCTGGAGCGCCGCGACCAGTCCGCCATTAAAGCCTTACTCCGTAAGCGCATGCAGTTGATTGCTTGTTTTATCGCGGTTTTTCTGGGGATTATCGGAGTTTGGGGGCAAGAAATTCTGAGTCTGTTCGGTTCCGGTTTTTCCCAGGGTTACCAGGCTTTATTCATCAGCGCGATTGGGGCCGCGTTTAGTACGCTGTTTTCTGACTCGCCGTACTATCTGCAATTTATGGGGCGCAACCGTCTGGTCGTCAGTTTAATGTCATTGGCTGCGATTAGCATGATAGCCTTGAGCCATACGTTGGGTCCCCACTACGGTGCAACCGGCGTTGCCCTGGCTTACGCCGTGCCGACCATACTGTTATTTTCCGGCTTGAAATGGCTGGCCAATCGGCACATGCGCAACCTGTTTCGATTGGATCCCACGCACAAGGGATTGTGAAAGCATTTTATGCTCATCAGCGGATTGAAGCTGATGCACTATTCGCCGAACTAAGGCGCTTCGGTTCTCCGGTGTTTTGGTGAGGAATGGGTAATAAAAACCGTACCGGGCGGACAATCCATGAGTTCGTGGCATGAATGCATCGAACCCGACATTCTCAGTCACGGCCCATTATTTTTAATTGGGCGCGCAGGTTTTCAAGCTCCTCCATCAAGTCCAGCGCCAGCGCGATACCGGCCAGATTGACGCCCAGATCATGCTGTAACCTTAGCGCGGAGCGTACCCGCACCAGACAGGTTCCTGAAAAACGCCACAAATGTATATCGTCTCCTTCCGGTTCGATAATGCTTTCTTCAACCAGACTGATAACCCAGTCAGCATGAACGCCGCAAGCATGGCACAGTTGCTCCAGGGTCAGACTGTCATCTTCAATGACCGTTCCGGTAT
>Ga0208752_100209_pt1 | contig 18618 bp, 13 predicted proteins | sample LakWasMet27_LOW6_2_FD_183871 | JGI IMG/M metagenome (GOLD analysis project Ga0208752, IMG submission 183871) | Freshwater sediment methanotrophic microbial communities from Lake Washington under simulated oxygen tension - Sediment Metagenome... | ecosystem: Environmental > Aquatic > Freshwater >... | reverse complement strand
ATATCGTTGGCTTTTATAACAGCAAGCGCTTGCATTCGACATTGGGCTATCTGCCGCCCAATGGCTACGAACGAAAAATGGCAGAGCAACAACCTATCTCTGTGTCCGAAAATGGTTGACCACTACAATTAACATTCGCCCGGTCAGACTTTATCGAAGCACTCCTACGGTTACCCCCAATTCTCTCAACTCTCAGCACACATCAATTACGGCTTGCAGTGTATGTTCGATAGCCGCGTAGGTCGGGCATGCTGTTTCTGCCCGACATCATAGCGACTAAAATGTCGGGCAACGAAAAGCAGTTGCCCGACCTACCCGAACTATTCAGCGTTGTTTAGCTTTGATAAGTTCAGGCAATTAACATTCGCCCGGTCAGACTCTATCGAAGCACTCCTACGGTTACCTCCAAAACCCCCAATTCTCTCAACTCTCAGCACTCATCAATTACGGATTGTCAGTGTATGTTCGATAGCGAACAGACTGCGTTCGATGTTAACGATAAGCTGAAGTCTCATTTAAGGAGGTCGTTATGAATTTCGCAATCGAACCATTACTTGCTCTGGTCATTGGCATATTAATTTTGCTGGTGCCCAGGTTTTTAAATTACTTCGTGGCCGTGTATTTGATTGTCCGGGGTGTTTTAGGACTCATGCACATGTAAATTGCTGTCCCCTACGCGACGCCGTGTTAACGGTGATCGCTTTAACGTTGTTTTCAGAATAGGAGTACCATCATGTCAGTAGGCACTATCTTACTTGTCATTCTCATCTTGATGCTTGTTGGAGCTATTCCAACTTGGCCACATAGCCGGAGTTGGGGTTATGGACCCAGCGGCGGTCTCGGGCTGATTTTTATCATCTTATTGATTCTGGTGTTATTAGGCAGAATCTAGCCACAACTTATCATAAGACTATAGGCTGTACTGAACGCAATAAAGCGTTTCTATCGATAACGCCCTGCGAGTGCATATACGCTGCGACCCTCGGTACATCCTATCAGTCTTGCACAAAAAGTCGGCCAGGCCATACCGCATGGTCCCGACCAAGTTTACATGCATTGAATAGATAAATTTTCCACACTTACGCGTCACCGCCAGTAGTACCCTGCCCTCCGCTCTACACACAAGAGACTTACAATGAAAGCGAACAGTAACATCCATTTCGGTAGTCTTTTTGAATGGACAGCAAAATTCCTTAAGAGCGGCGCGTCACGAAACCAAGCCATTGAAGAAGCTCCGTTAAGGGCTGAATTATTCAGCGCTGACCAAATGGAACGGCATGGCAAAACGCTAGCCAATTCTCATCAAATAAGTAAACAATCGGCACCCGATCAGTTATTGAGCCGCTTGTCGGATAATGAAGATGTACTCGTAGACTGTTCACGCTTATTAACTGCAACAGTCAGTGCAAGCGGTCGACTTGCACCGGCCGGCGAATGGTTACTCGATAACTTTTATTTGATCGACGAGCAGATTCGCACTGCCAAACGGCATTTACCTAAAGGCTACAGTCGGGAATTACCACGTTTGTTAAACGGCCCTTCCTCTGGGTTGCCACGCGTATATGACATTGCGCTGGAGGCGATTGCCCACGGCGACGGCAGGATAGATCCGGATATTCTCAGCCGTTTCGTGGCCGCGTACCAAACCGATATTCCCCTCAAACTTGGCGAATTGTGGGCCATCCCCATCATGCTGCGTCTGGCCTTGATTGAAAACTTGCGGCGCATTGCCGCCCGCATTACCGCCGGCAAAATCGACCAAGACCTCGCCGATGTTTGGGCAAACCAGATGATAGAGGTCGCAGAAAAAGACCCTAAAAGTTTGATTTTAGTTATCTCAGACATGGCGCGCTCTAACCCGCCGATGACCACTGCCTTCGTATCGGAATTTGCCCGCCGCTTGCAAGGCCAGAGCTCAGCACTGGGACTGCCGCTGACCTGGATAGAACAGTTACTTGCCGAATCGCATCTAACTATCGAGCGCTTGGTACAAACTGAAAACCAGCAACAGGCTGCCGACCAAGTATCGATAGGTAACAGCATTGGCAGCTTACGATTTTTAGGGGCGATGGACTGGCGCGATTTTGTCGAAGCCATGAGCATTGTCGAACAGACCCTTAGCGAAGATCTTGATGGCGCTTACGCGAGTATGGATTTCGCCACCCGCGATCATTATCGCCACGTCGTCGAAAACATCGCCAGAAGTACGCGGCAATCGGAAAGCGACATAGCAAGACTAGCCGTGCAGCTAGCCCACGAAAGCGCGGCCGACAAAGGTGGCAATGACCGAACGGCGCACGTGGGCTTCTACCTAATCGACAAAGGCTTGCCGCAACTTGAAAAAGCCGCGGAAGCCCGGTTGTCACTGCTTGTCGCGCTAAAAAGAATAACCTGCCGTTTTCCGTTATTCTTTTTTCTTGGCGCCATCACGGTACTGACGGCTTGTTTCACTGGTCTTTTGGTGTTGAAAAGCTATGACGATGGCTTACGCGACTGGAGACTTGGGCTCTTGGCTGTGCTCGCAACCATAGGCACTAGCCAACTGGCAGTGGCGTTGGTGAATTGGCTGGCAACCTTGTTAACGACGCCACATACCCTGCCGCGCATGGACTTTTCCGACGGGATTCCAGCGCAAGCCGGCACCATGGTCGTCGTGCCCACCATGCTGACCAGCACTCAAAATATTGAAGACCTGACCGAAGCGCTGGAAGTCCGATTCCTAGCTAATCGCGATGCAAACCTGCATTTTGGCTTGTTGACTGATTTTTTGGATGCGCACACAGAAACGCTGCCATCGGATGACTCTTTATTGCTGCTGGCGAAGACCAGAATCGACGAGCTAAACGCAAAATACCCTGCGTCGGCAGGCGATACTTTCTTTCTTTTTCACCGCCCACGCCGCTGGAATCCACGAGATGACATTTGGATGGGGTACGAGCGCAAGCGCGGCAAGCTTGCCAATTTAAATGCGCTGCTGCGTGACGAAGGAGCGGACGGTTTCTCACTCATTGTTGGTAATACGGTAAACCTGTCGAAGATAAAATACGTTATCACGCTGGACACAGACACCCAGCTACCGCGCGACTCTGCCCGCCAGTTTGTCGGCACCATGGCACATCCGTTAAACCGAGCCTGTTACGACGAGACTAAACAGCGTGTGACTGAAGGCTACGGCATCTTACAGCCACGTGTCAGCGTCAGCCTGTCAGGTTCAAGCCCATCAAGGTATGCGCGCTTATATGGCGGGGAACCGGGTATCGATCCGTATACCCGCGCCGTCTCCGACGTTTACCAAGATGTATTCCATGAAGGTTCATTCATTGGCAAAGGTATCTATGATGTCGATGCCTTCGAGCACGCTTTAACTAACCGTCTTCCGGAAAACCGCATCCTGAGCCACGATCTTTTAGAAGGTTGTTATGCGCGGGCCGGACTACTCAGCGATGTGCAGTTGTATGAAGAATATCCCACACGTTACAGCGCCGATGTCAGCCGTCAACACCGCTGGATTCGCGGCGACTGGCAGCTTTTTGGCTGGTTGTTGCCAAGCGTTCCCGGATTTGGTGGCCGCCGCCAAAAGAATCCATTATCAGCATTATCGCGCTGGAAACTCTTCGATAATCTTCGTCGCAGCCTGACCTCATCGGCATTAACTGCACTGTTGTTGACCGGCTGGCTGGTATGGCCATCGGCTTGGTGTTGGACCGCAGCCGTGCTGGCAATACTGCTAATTCCTTCCTTAAGCGCCGCACTCCTGGATCTGTTTCGTAAGCCTGCCGAACTGTTACTAAGACAGCACCTTGTTGCCGAAATACGTTCGCTGGGTGGGCGCTTGGCTCAAGCGGCACTGACGCTGAGCTTTCTTCCGTTTGAAGCAAGCTTCAGTCTGGACGCCATCATGCGTACAGTCTGGCGGATGTTGATTACGCGCAAACGGCTGTTGGAATGGAACCCGTCCAGCGAGGTCAATCTTTCTAGCCGCAACGATCTGCCCAGCTCGTACCGTTTGATGTGGATTAGCCCACTTATTGCCGTAAGCACTGGCGGCATTCTGGCAATTACCCGGCCCGACGTGCTCATCCTGGCGGCACCTATTTTGGTGTGTTGGTGGTTTGCGCCCGTCATCGCTTGGTGGATCAGTCAACCGCTCGCTCGCCGCGAGGCAAAACTTAGTGCCGAACAGCTTTTCTTCTTACGAAAAATTAGTCGTAAGACATGGGGCTATTTCGAAACCTTCGTCGGCCCTCAAGATCATTGGCTGCCACCCGATAATTATCAAGAATATCGAAATGTCGGCGTTGCCCATCGTACCTCGCCGACCAATATGGGCCTTGCATTGCTTGCGAATCTGTCCGCATACGACTTTGGTTACCTTCACGTCGGCGGTTTGATAGAGCGGACCAAGAACACGCTGGGCACCATGGCGATGCTGGAAAAGTTTCATGGCCACTTTTACAATTGGTACGACACCCATTCTCTGCAGCCCCTGCTGCCGGTGTACGTTTCAACAGTCGACAGCGGCAACCTCGCCGGGCATTTATTAACTTTGCGGCCTGGTTTACTTGAACTACCCGACCAACCTGTCTTGGGCGCACGCTGGTTTGATGGCCTACTTGATACCTTCGGAATTCTGGTCGAAGCCACTGGAGGCGTTACGCCCATCCAAATGACTCAATTTCAGGCAGATCTGAAATTCGCCTGCGAGGCTTATCCATCGTCGCTGGCAGCGGCATACCTCAGTCTGGATCGACTGGCAACCCGCGCAGAAGAGTTTGCCGACAGCCTCTATGCCGTTACCGAAACCGACGTCGATGGTTGGGGTCGGACACTGGCCCGACAATGCCGCGCCAACTTGGACGAGTTATTATTCCTAACACCATGGATTGAACTGCCGGCGACGCCACGTAGATTTGCTAATCTACCCAGCATCAACAAGATTCCAACACTCAAGGAACTCTCTCGACTTGACGAACAGGTCTTACCGGCCATTGACCAAGCACTGACCGAACCCAGTACGGCAGAAGAGCAACTTTGGTTAGGACAGCTGCGGCGGCTTATTCAGGAAGCCAGCCGCCGCGGTATCGAGCGGCTTAATGAAATTGAAGAGTTGGCGCAACAGTCCGCTGATTTTGCCCAAATGGACTATGAGTTTTTGTTTGATAAGCCGCGTCGCCTGCTTGCCATTGGCTACAACGTCGGCGAGCGGCAACGTGATACGGGTTATTACGATTTACTGGCGTCCGAAGCCAGATTTTGCAGTTTCGTGGCGATAGCCCAGGAACAAATACCTCAAGAAAGCTGGTTTGCGTTAGGGCGGTTATTGGTAACCACTGACAACGAGACAACACTGTTGTCTTGGAGCGGTTCCATGTTCGAATACCTGATGCCGCTGTTGGTCATGCCCACTTATGAAAATACCCTAATCGACCAAACGCAACGCGCAGTGATTAAGGGCCAAATTGACTATGGCAAACAACGCGGCGTGCCCTGGGGTATTTCTGAATCCGGCTACAACACTGTCGATGTGCATCTCAACTACCAATATCGCGCCTTTGGCGTACCTGGCTTAGGTCTTAAACGAGGCCTTGCCGAAGATTTGGTTATTGCTCCTTATGCCTCAACATTGGCCTTGATGGTCGCACCTGAAGCCGCATGCATTAATCTACAACGACTCGCCGCTGAAGGCATAGTCGGCAAATACGGTTTCTATGAAGCAGTTGATTACACGCCATCAAGGCAACGCCGGGGAGAATCGAAAACCGTCATTCAATCCTTTATGGCTCACCATCAAGGCATGAGCCTATTATCGTTGGCGTATTTATTACTCGATCGCCCGATGCAGCGGCGCTTCATGTCTAATCCGTTATTTCAAGCAACGTTGTTATTACTGCAGGAGAAAATCCCCAAGGCCTCCGCGTTCTATGCCCAAACCACCGAAGTGTCGGATGTGTTGACGGCCGCCAGCGAACCGCAAATACCGTTGCGCGTTATCACCAACCCGAACACACCGCTACCGGAAGTACAGTTGCTGTCCAACGGCAGGTACCATGTCATGCTTACTAATGCCGGCGGCGGCTACAGTCGTTGGAAAGACCTTGCTGTCACGCGTTGGCGCGAAGACAGCACCACCGACCATTGGGGCACGTTTTGTTATATCCGCGACCTAACCACCGGTGCATTTTGGTCAACCGCACATCAACCGACGCTGAAACGCTCGCAACATTACGAAGCGATTTTCTCAGAAGGTAGAGCGGAATTTCGTCGCCGCGACCATGATTTCGACACCCATACCGACATCGTGGTGTCGCCGGAAGATGATATTGAATTGCGCCGCATGCGCATCACCAACCGCGCACGCACCCGCAGAACCATTGAAGTGACCAGTTATTCCGAAGTGGTGATTGCCTCGGCGGCTTCGGACGCGCTACATCCGGCATTTAGCAACCTATTTGTACAGACAGAAATCATCGACGAACATCAGGCGATTTTATGCTCTCGCCGTCCACGTGCGACTAATGAACAGACGCCGTGGATGTTTCATTTGCTGGCCGTCCATGAAACCGAATCCAGCGGAGTCTCGTATGAAACTGACCGAGCGCAATTTATCGGCCGGGGTAACGACCTTGCTGCGCCTGCCGCCATGGTCAATCCCGGCAAGCTGTCCGGCAGCATGGGCGCGGTGCTGGATCCCATCGTGGCGATTCGCCATCGCATCTCGTTAGCGCCGGAAGCCTCGGTGACCATCGATATGGTGATGGGCATGGCGGATACGCGTGCAGCCAGTCTGGAACTGATCGAAAAATATCATGATCGACGGCTCGCCGATCGCGTGTTCGATCTGGCCTGGACCCATGGTCAAGTGGTGTTAAGACAGCTTAATGCCTCTGAAGCGGAAGCGCAGCTTTATGGTCGCCTCGCCAATTCGGTGATCTACGCCCATTACTTAATGCGTGCCGACACCAGTGTAATAAGCAGTAATCGCCGTGGGCAATCCGGTTTATGGGCGCATGCTATCTCCGGCGACTTGCCGATCGTGCTGCTGCAAATTAAGGATTCGAGCAATATCGACCTGGTCCGGCAATTGGTAAAAGCCCACGCTTATTGGCGCTTAAAAGGCCTGGCGGTCGATCTGGTAATCTGGAACGAAGATCGTGATGTCTACCGGCAAGTGCTGCAGGAACAAATCATGGGCCTGATCGCTTCCGGCGTTGAAGCCAATTTAATCGATCGCCCAGGTGGCATCTTTGTGCGCCATGCCGATCAAATATCCGGCGAAGATCGCATTTTGATTCAATCAGTCGCACGCGCCATCATCAAAGACAGCCGAGGCACGCTGGCAGAACAAATCAACCGCCGCGACCCGATGGAAGTCAGAGTACCGCGCTTCAAGCCGACCCGCAGCCATCTGCCTGCTCCCTTGGTTACTAACGAATTACCGCGCGGTGACTTGATTCTATTTAACGGCTTGGGAGGCTTTACCGCCGATGGCCGCGAATACGTTATCACCCCGGCACCCGGCCACAAAACACCGGCACCGTGGGTAAACGTATTAGCTAATCCGCACTTTGGCACCATCATTTCCGAGAGCGGCCAATCTTACACTTGGGGTGAAAACGCCCATGAGTTCCGCCTCACTCCATGGCATAACGATCCGGTCAGCGATGCCAGCGGCGAAGCACTTTATCTTCGTGATGAAGAAAGCGGACACCTTTGGTCGCCGACACCATTGCCCTGCCCCGGCACCGGCGGTTACATCAGCCGACATGGCTTCGGTTACAGCGTATTTGAGCATAACGAAGACGGCATCCACTCGGAACTGACGGTTTACGTGGCTATTGATGCATCAGTCAAATTCTCTGTACTTAAAGTACGCAATCAATCGAACCGAACTCGCAAACTCTCAGCAACCGGCTATGTGGAATGGGTACTGGGCGATTTACGGCCAAAAACCACACCCTATGTGGTTACCGATTGCCCCGTTCCTGGCGGTGCGTTATTCGCCTCAAACCCTTACAACACAGAGTTTGCCGATCGCGTGGCATTTTTTGATGTCGACGATGTCACCCGCACCAAAAGTGGCGACCGTACCGAGTTTATCGGCCGCAACGGCACGCTGAGCAGACCGGCCGCGATGAATCGTTCCTATCTTTCCGGCAATGTCGGTGCAGCTTTAGATCCGTGCGCTGCGCTACAGGTGGCGTTTGAACTGGGCTCAGGGCAAGAACGAGAGGTTATCTTCAAGTTGGGGTTAGGCCGAGATATTAACGATGCCAACACCTTGGTGCAGCGCTTCCGCGGCACGACTGCGGCATTAGACGCGCTTAGATTAGCGCAGCAATATTGGTCGAAAACCTTGGGAGCGGTTCAGGTAGAAACGCCCGACGAAAGTATCAATACACTATGCAACGGCTGGCTGTTGTATCAAACGCTGTCCTGCCGTATTTGGGGACGCAGCGGATACTATCAATCCGGCGGCGCCTTTGGCTTTCGTGATCAGTTGCAGGACGTAATGGCGTTGGTCCATGCCGAGCCGCATCGAGTACGCGAGCAATTATTATTAGCCGCCAGTCACCAATTTACCGAGGGCGATGTGCAGCATTGGTGGCATCCGCCGTCAGATCGCGGGGTAAGAACGCATTGCTCGGATGACTATCTGTGGTTGCCGTTAGTGACCTGTCGATACATTCTGACCACGGGCGACTTTACGGTATTAGACGAACAGACCTCTTTTATAGAAGGACGCCCTGTCAATGCCGAAGAAGATTCTTACTATGACCTGCCCCGTCGCTCTGAAGAAATCGCCAGCCTTTACCAGCATTGTGTTCGTGCCATTCTTAACGGCCTTAGATTTGGTGAGCACGGCCTGCCGTTGATGGGTACCGGCGACTGGAACGACGGTATGAACTTAGTGGGCATGGGCGGTAAAGGCGAAAGTATTTGGCTGGGTTTTTTCCTTTGCGAAGTGCTCAGTCAATTTGCCGAACTTGCACGGTTGCGCGGTGATGTTGATTTTTCTGAACGTTGCCACGCCGAGCGTTATCAGCTGAGTAACAATCTTGAGCAACACGGTTGGGATGGCGACTGGTATCGCCGTGCTTATTTTGATGACGGCACGCCGCTGGGCTCGAAGAGTAATCAAGAATGCCAAATCGATTCGATTGCCCAAAGCTGGTCGGTACTCTCCGGGGTAGGTTCGGCTGAACGTACCGCCAAAGCGATGCAATCGCTGAATGACCATCTGGTCCGCCGCGAACATGGCTTGGTGCAGTTGCTCGACCCGCCATTTAATACCTCAAGCCTAGACCCCGGCTATATCAAAGGTTATGTGCCGGGCGTCCGGGAAAATGGCGGCCAATATACCCACGCGGCAATCTGGGCCACCATGGCCTTTGCGCGCCAGGGCGACAACGCCAAAGCCTGGGAATTGATGACCATGATCAACCCGGTCAACCACGGCAAATCACCGGAAAGTATCGCCATCTACAAAGTGGAGCCTTATGTCGTCGCTGCCGATGTTTACGCCGTCGCCCCACACACCGGCCGCGGCGGCTGGACTTGGTACACCGGCTCAGCCGGTTGGATGTACCGGCTTATCACTGAATCGCTACTGGGGATTAATCGCGAGGGCGAGACCTTACGAATCGAACCGTGCTTACCTGAACACTGGCCGACTTTCAAAATGCGTTATCGCTTTAAAGACACGACTTACCATATCGCCGTCTCGCAAACAACCGGCGAACGAAGTGGCTCAAGCGTGATTCTGGACGGCGTGGAACAGCATGACGGTAAAATTCCGTTGGTCAATGATCGTGTGGAGCATCATGTTGAGGTGAACATTGTTGTCACTGTTCAGCATTAGGAATTTTCTGTGGGCGAGTCGCAAAGTTATTCGAGGTTCCAAACCAAGTGGCCGCTGATTCTGTTCACTGCCTGGTATGTTTAAGTTCATTAACAACATAGCGCAGCACAAACCGAATGCCTGTTCCATCCTGCCGAATCAAATTCCGCAGACCTAATGCCTTGAATCTCGGTTCTTTATGCAGACTCTTTTTATAGTTGTCCTCGGTGCTTGAGGCCTCTTTGTCGTGAATACTAAAGTCCCCGTCGGCTAAGGTTTTTAACCGTTGGGCAAAACTACGACTTATTTCGAAACGCTCTGTTTTGTCTTTCACTTCACCTAAGGCAGTATCGAAGCCTTGTCGACCGACAAAGACCGCCACTCCGTTTTCTTTACAATCAGGGTCGTGGGTTGCAAGCGCAAACGAAAATAATTCATCGGCAAAGAAAACTGTTTCCGGCCTGATTGATAAGCGAAATAAACAATCCCGGCGATTTTCCATCGCCAACTCGCTGCCGCCCAAATAGCGCGCTAACTCCATCAATTCAAGCCGAATCGGTGAATGTTCGTCCACTTCTATCCAGCCATGGGGATGTAAAACGACATTTGCTGCAAGCATGGCAAATTCAAAACCACGCAGGTGCGCTGCTAAGGCCAAGATTAACGCCAATTGGAAGGGGCATAATGTTAAATCTAAGGACTTTTCCTTACCAAGCACACCCGCCGATACCAGTTTTCCGGGATCTAAAGGCAAGGTAATCCCGTATTTTTCTTTATCCGATAAATAACCGGCAACAAAACTGTCCGGCAGCACCGATAACGCGGTGACTAGCGCCACATGATCACCGCCAAATTCGTTATACAACGCTTTAATGTACGGAATTTTGCCGTCTGTGGTTTCGCCGTGTTCGATGTCAGCAAGCGAAAACCAAATTAAACGCTCGTCTGAGCTGATTTTTTGTTGCAAAAACAGATAACCTTCCAGCGTCAATTCAATCTGAAAAATATCCAGATAATATTCGGTCAACGCGTGATTTGGGGCGGTGCCTTGCACTTGCCGATAGGGCTTTAAACTGCGCCAAGGTTTAAACATGTAATGTGATTCAAACAGCAAGCCCGCTTCTTCCCGAAGCTCGCGTTTTAAGGTAGACGGCAAGGCGTTTTTGATTAACTCGGAATTTGCAGATTGCAGCTCGTTAAGCACTACTTTTTTATCGGCGATTAGCACATCGTTTTGATTAGCTCGCCCGCCAATTAAGCCAAAGTCACCGGCGGTTTTTTCAAAGCGCTTTTTTGTATCTTCACGTTGATAAAACAAAATCTTGCCGTCCAGTTTGATGATGCTCCAGGCCACGTAACAATAACGTATTGGCTGCGCCTGTTGACTGGTGTGATATTGAACACGCGCTTGCTCCAGACTGCGCAGTACATCGCGTTGCTGGTCTTTTTTATCGTTGCCTATACCTTGCGTATTCCAAAAAGTGGCCGCAAACAAACGGGAATCGGCATCAGCCATCGCCGTTAACACTGAAGTTGCCAGCAATTGCGCCGGAAAAGACACAAAGCTCCAATCATCTTTTTGCAAATACGCCCTATCCAATACAGCCAAGGTATACAGCAGCGTTTCCAACAAGCCGATTGTATTTTCAGCAATAGCTTGGTCAACCTGTCCACTCAAAACATCAATCAACTCGGAACGCGGCACACTGTAAAAATCGCCTTCTTCTTCGGCGTAACGGGGGAGATGGGGAAGTAGGGATTGGATTAGTTGCGCTGACACAAGCTTCACCAAATAACGTTCAAACCAAATTGGCTGTAGTTATCAAATTGACCGTCTTTAGAAATTAACACTAAATCGTTTGCGATTGCTTGCCAAATCAACATCCTATCGAAAGGATCATTATGTGCGAGCTTGGGTAACTGATGAAACATTGCCGCTTCTTCGAGCGTTAATGACATTTTTACGAAGCCCATATCATCGGCAAATTTGAGTAAATCGTCGGGTTTACAGCCCAACGTCAACTTACCTAGATTGAATTTTAAAGAGATTTCCCAAAAAGTAATGCTGCTAACGAAAACCTTATTATCGGCGTTTTCCAAAACAGCAACCGCCTCTTGAACCAGTTTTTCCGGTTGCCATATCGACCATAAAAAACTATGAGTATCAAGTAAATAGCTATTCACGATTGTAAAAACTCTTCGTCTGTCATTTTAAAATTATCGTCAATCGCAAAATCCACCTTGCCTTTCAATAACCCTAACGGTCTTTTTTTTACGGGCTGATTTTTTAAAGACAAAATAAAATTCAATGTGGCTTCAACCTTATCCAAAGGCAAGGAGTGCATTTCATTTAGTACAGCTTGTTCTATTTCTGTTCTAGTCATCATTACAACTCCCAATCTTCAAATAGCAAACCGCTAACTCGGCTAAATTCTCTGGTATTGTGGGTAATTAGCGTGACGTCATTGGCTAACGCTATGGCTGCGATCATGAAATCATTAGCACCAATTGGTGTACCTATTGCGCTTAACTCGCTGCGTATTTTGCCGTAAAACCTGGCTGCACTATCATCAAAAGACAAAGATTGAAAATGGCCGCAGAAATTTTCAACTTTGAGCAGACTGGCCTGTGAATTCTGACTTTTCATTGCGCCATAAAGCAGCTCCGCCTTGACCACTGAACACAAGACAATTTGTTGCGGCTCACACAATTCTAACCGTTGTTTTAGCTTGTCAGAACGCTTGTTTAGAAAGACGATGCACGCGTTGCTATCCAGTAAATAGATCATAACAGTGGGTCAATTTCATTTAACGCCGGTTGCTCAGGACGTTGCAAAGGATCATCAGCCAAACAGCCATAACTTTGATTGATAAATGCCAACCAATTTTGTTGCTCAATGGTCTGTTTGCGTCGCTGAATAATCACCACCAGCTCGACATCTTGATTGGCATATTCAGCAGGTAGGGATAAATGCAGTTGGGCATTATTTTCGATGTGAGCGGCGAATTGTAGTGTTTTCATGGGCTTATCCTATTGACAATTAATCAAGTTAAGGCCTGGTTTTATTCGTTATGATTCCAATCAAGGTAATCTTTATAATTTGCTGACAGGTTTACATCATTTTCCACGCAGCCAATAAACCCAGATTGCGTCATGAGTTGATAGGCATTTTGCCCTTCGGTATTTACTGCGTTTTTTGTGAAGACTTCATCAATAGCAAATGTGATTAACTCAGACGTATTTTTTTTGAGGTTTTTTTCCAGCGTGTGTAATTTATCTAAGTGTTGACTGTCTAGTTCGGCGGTGATTTGCATGGTTATTTTTCCTTTACACAAATGGATTTTATAAAAAACTTCGACTGTAAATATGCCGAGCTAATTCAAAAAGATAAGGCTTTTCAGTGTAATTAAAATCCCAAAACTTTATTTCCAGCAAGTTTCTTTTATTGCTTTTATCAATGTACGGATTGGACGTGCTAAGCCAAAACATTTGATAAAGCAATTTAGTGAATAGCTGCTTGTTATTTCTGAGAGATGAGCTGCTTAGCTGAATATTATTAGCTAATTCATTAAAGTAAAAAGCATCCTGGATACTAATGCCATGTTGCTTTTCATTTAGGACGATATTATTAATATCAAGGTAAGCCTTGGAAATTGGAATTAGTTTATTAACGTTTTTTGTTTTAAATTCTGCTTCTGTTAAAGCGTCTTCCGAGAATAAATTGAGCAGTATTCTTTCATAACCTTGCAAATTATGGTCGTCAGAATTAAACATAACCCGCAGATTCACCATAAACAGATAAGCTACTATTTTTTCATCAAGCTCACTGAATAAATTTGAGTTATGAGTTATCCAATGGCGTGTATTTCGCATGACCCATGCTAACGCAGCATCTTTTTTATTCTTATCGGATCTTATGGAGTCTGCCGCTTCCCATTCATGTGATAACGTTCTAATAAAAAGTTTATATAAAGCAGTTTTATTTATTGGTTCTCGCAAAGGTAAGAAATTTTCTATTACATCTAAATAATTGAGTATATCTTCAGGTTTAATTTTCTCGTTCTTTTTAATGTACTCATTGAAATATAACTTATCATCAACCAACTTTTTAACCTGTTCACATCCTTCAATAATCCCCCGCCGCAACCGTGAATAAGGATTTTCATAACAAGTTTTTACCCATGCTTGTACGGCCTCTTTATCTTCCTTTTTATGAATTTGAGGCAATTCAATTTTTGCTACGTTAAAAGCCTTTACAATAGACTCGAGGTCTTTGCCATGATTTGAACAAAACAAAATATTTTCTTTGGGAAAACCTAGATTGAAGATCAATTCAGTATAAAGATGATACCCAGCTATTTCTTGCAATGCTTTTGCAGCCGCAACAATTGTATTTTCATCGATTATTCCATCATCAGTTGCTTTATATCCGTGCCATTTTTCTAACAACCTTAAAACATTGTCTTTTGGCTCGCTGCCTGGATAAGCCGGTAAATTTATGTCGAGAATTATGTAATCAATATCAGCTAATTTGTCCTGAATAAAGTCTAAGCCATCACCAAAATTCAGTTCAATGAAAACTCCTTCGGATTTTAAATCACGCCTTAATGCTTTCTTATCGCCCAATAATTTAGCGGGATCAATAATTCCACCTAAAACACTATCAGCAATATCTTCACCGCCAGTTACACTGGCAAAATCTTCTATCCATAAAAAATAACTCATTACTCGCCTTCATTTAGAGATTAAAAGTTCATTGGGAATACCAAACTCTACAACAAATTCATCCTGCGGTACGGGTTTAGTAAATGTGCTACCTGTCTTACGGGCTAAGGCCGATAAAAAGGAGTGCCCTTTATGGCTGCCCTTAATAATTGTGCGCTCACTGCGAATGCTGAGATTGCGACAAGTCAAAACTTGGTAACCCTCACGTTCAGTCCATTCCACGATAACCGATTGCTTGCTTGCCGATGAATAATACTTGAAGGCGTTCACCAGTATTTCATTGAGTACAATGGTGATGAACGATTCGGTTACGCCGTATTCTTTAAATTGAAACTCTGCATGTTCAACACCGATAAGTTCAAGTTTAAAAAAATGTTGTTCCAGCCATGCAAGGCGTTGCTCCAGTGAAGCCGACTGATTTAATAACAGCGCAAAGCTTTGCTCCCATTCAGCTTGTAATGCTTGTTCCAGTTCAAAATAGTCTTCACACCAAGTTTTATAGCTTACTTGCTCTTCGCACTGTCCGTGCGCCTTGGCATAAGCCATGTAGTGTTGCTGGATTTTTTCTGCACCTGATGCCGACAGCAAGTGCAACAAAATCATATCCAGGGTTTTACTGAAAACTGTTGCCAGTCTGCCGCTGCCTTGGCGATCTTGCTTGATTTTATCTTTGAGAATGTCTGCATCTGTGGAAATGATGCTGAAGATATTTAACAAACCCCGCATGGTTTGAGCGGCTTCGGTATAGAGTTTTACCTGATTATCGTGGGTGGTGTTATAGATAATCGCATCCAAAGGGCTGCGGAATTTGTGTGCGAACATGGACATCATGTCTTCTAGTTCTTGATCATACTTTTGGGATGTTTCTTCAATCTCCCGAGCGGAGTTAATCGCGACCGGACTTGTTTCTTTTAAAAGTGTGAATAAAGATGTAACGAGAGATCTTGTTTGGTCAATAGATTCTCCAAATTGCTCATCTTCATCTTGCTCAGAGGAGCCATCGTATTCTTGTCTTCCATCCCACAGCTTATCAGCAAGATTTTCATACATACGATCAATCTTAAACAATAATTGTTGAAATGATTTTTCGGTATTTGTGAGGATATTTTCAACTTCATGCAAACCTTTGTCATAGTCCTTTATTCCCTTGCCCGTAAAAAGCATCTTTATTTTTTTAAACTTGGCACTTTTTACATCGTCGTTTACGGCTTTTTCATAAAAATCGTATGCTTGCTTATCATCCTGTCCAACGCCTCTCCCCTGACTATACAAATCCCCTAATAAACAAAACGCTTCAGAAAATTCTTGGGCGACGGATCTTTTAGCCCATTCAAAAGCAAGCTTATCGTTCTGTTCTGTGCCTTTTCCTTCATAGTAGCAACGGGCTATAGCATATTGCGATTCTGCTCTGCCTTGTTCCGCAGCCTTTTTAAACCATAGAAAAGCTAATTCGACATTTGCTTCATTGTTGGTTTCAACCAGTTTAAAAGCTAAAGATATTTCAGGATCAAGAATTGGACCAACAAATTTTTCTGATCGGTACGTCGAGTGGAGGCTATCCACAAACTCCCATCCTTCCTTAGATTCCCATACTTCTTTGGGCAAGTAATACAGGCCTAAAGAAAATTGCGCTAGTGCATCGCCAGCTTCGGCTTTTTGTTGCAGTTCTGAAAATAAAAAGTGGGTTTGTTCGGTCATGATGTTGTCCTTTGGTTTTCTGCCTGTTTCGTTCGTATAGTGGCAATTACCCATGCTATGTTGTTTGGGTTGTCTAATCTAACGAGATCTTTGAAAGTCACCGTTCAATAAATTCGACTTTAACCGGTATATGCAATTCTTTGGCTATTTCTTCTAACACCGTTGTTGCCGAAGCTTTATTAACGTGGGTTGTGATAAACCAGCCATCACAACGTCTTTGTGCTTGGTAGCCGTTTACCGGTGATGTGGCCATCAGCGGAATCGAAGCCAAAGTCTTGTTCAATTTTGCCACCCGCTCAAGACCAAAGACTCTTAAGGTTTTTACAAAAGTTTCGGCAATAGTGGGCTCTTCTATGACTTTGCCCGCCACTTTAACTATTAACCGGTCGCCGGGTTTGCGGGTGCGATTCTTGTCCATTTTATAAAAGCTCGGTTTCTCTGTTGACCGGACTTTATGTTTTGCGTCGAATTTGTTCACGGTGGATTTGATTTCCGCTTCTAACGCTTGCAATTTGCGGCATGAATCGGTGATGTTTGCTACTTGAGAAAAATCGCCAAGTAAATAGGCTTCGGCCCCAGCCATTTTAAGATCGTCCGTCGCGATATTCAGCACGGCGAACAATTCGATGAATTTGTTGGTGACGGTTTCTGGCATTTTGTTCATGTCTATTTCCCCGGTGCTTGTCGTTGGATTTGTTTAGTGGCCTGATGACTTCACTAAGCCAGCAACACCATTTTTAAATTTATAAATTTTTGCAGCGGCTTTGTTGCTTATCCCGCCGTCTCAACATGGTGTGCAGTATCCGGGAAAAACTTGACGATGTAATGGGAGAACTGTGGGAATTTGTTGCATGATCAACAAGTAATTAAATCGCTTTGTTAATCTCTATAAAAACCTGCGCTTCTTTACCTGAGTTACCCTCTGCAATATCAATAGCTAAACACCAGGTAAGGTTTTATGCTCTTTTGACGACTTATAATCATTTCGACGATTCGATAAAGGAGTTCTCCCATGCTCACAAGCTTTTTATTCCTTAGCGTTTGCTTTCTGGCCTATGCCAACGGTGCCAATGACAATTTTAAAGGCGTCGCAAGTTTGTTTGGCAGCTGCACCCTCAATTACCGGTTGGCTCTGGCTTGGGCGACACTGACAACCTTAGCCGGTTCGATTGCAGCGTTGTTTTTAGCGCAGACGTTACTGGTCAAATTTTCCGGCAAAGGCCTGGCACCCGATGAGCTGATTCATACCTTGCCGTTCATGATTGCTGTTGCGGGCGGCGCGGGGATGACGGTGATTTTAGCAACACGTTTCGGCTTTCCAATTTCCACCACGCATGCCTTATTGGGTGCCATGGCTGGTAGTACTTTGCTTGCGACATCGGGCAACATTAATTTGTCACCTTTGCTGAATAACTTCGTTCTGCCTTTGCTGTTAAGCCCCTTTGTGGCGTTGCTGTCGGCAGCATTGTTATACCGAGCATTTACTATGTGGCCCCGCCATCGGGGCATTGATGATGCAATGTGTTTATGCGTGGAAACCGTCGACACTTTTGCGCTGGCAAGTAGCGCCAATATGACATTATCCAACGATTCGGTACTGAGCATTGATCAGCAAACCGCCTGTGCCGAGCGACAAGCCCGCGTGATTTTAGGTGTTGAACTTGGTCGCTTGCGAGACAGTCTGCATGTTTGCAGTGCCGGGGCTGTTTGCTTTGCGCGGGGCCTCAACGATACCCCGAAAATAGCCGCTTTATTATTACTGGCTCCCGGCTTTGATAGCCAATGGATCATCATTACCGTAGCCTTGGCCATGTTGCTGGGTGGTGCGTTCAACTCCCGACGAGTGGCTGACACCATGAGTCTTAAAATTACCTCAATCACTGAAAGCCAAGGGCTGTCGGCCAATCTAGTAACGGCGCTGCTGGTGATTTTTGCCAGTAAATTCGGCATGCCGGTGTCGACCACCCATGTCTCGGTCGGCTCCTTGTTTGGTATCGGCTTGGTTAGCGGCAAGGCCAATTCTGGTGTGATGGCCTCAATTGCCTTATCTTGGTTGTTGACTCTGCCATGCGCAGCTATTTGTAGCGCGGTAATCTATTACGCTGCCCTTACTTTTAATTAGAAACACCTGAGGCATTTAATGACTAAAAATATTGCCGAACAGCGATTGAGCGAACAAGTATTAGCCGAGCATCACCCCGTGCTGTTCCGTTACGCGCTATTACAATTGCGCGACCACGAATTGGCTGATGATGCGGTGCAGGAAACTTTGCTGGCGGCTTGGCAAGCTGCGTCGAACTTTGAAGGCAAGGCCAGTCTGCGCAGTTGGTTGATCGGCATTTTGAAGCACAAAATTG